>OBXH01001122.1_pt1 | contig 15187 bp, 16 predicted proteins | sample 1538101 | NCBI WGS metagenome assembly OBXH01 (sample SAMEA2580141, study PRJEB22360) | human gut metagenome | biome: human gut; feature: human-associated habitat; material: faeces | place: Denmark | collected 2008/2010 | reverse complement strand
TATTAGCGAATGACTGCTGGGCGGTCACAGAAGAGTCTTGGAATTGTATTCCAGGGCTCTTTTTGTATTTAGGAGAAAAGTATGGAAACTATAAATTACATGAGTATAGACGATCAGATTGAAAAGCTTAAGGCTCAACATTTGACTTTTTTTAATATTGATGCGGCAAAGAACCAACTTAAAATATTCGGGTATTCAAATATTATAAAAAGCTATCGCGATCCTTATGTTATTGCTTCTGATGGCAAAAAAATATTTCGTTCCGGTGTCTCTTTCGAACAAGTATACTCCCTTTACATATTTGACAAAAATCTGCGAATTGCAGTAATGGCTGCAATGTTAGATCTTGAAGAATACATAAAAGAAATTACTGCCAACGTAATCGCTCAATCATTTGGTACTCATCAAGATCAATATCTTCAGTATCGAAATTACCAAAATAAGCGAAAAGTCAAATACCGTTTCTCTTTGCCAGGTATTTTGGATACTCTTAAAAAGACGTTAGAAACAGATAAAGAACCTATTCACCACTATATGGAAAAATACGGAATGGTCCCACCATGGATTCTATTCAAAAGCATATATTTCAGCACAATTGTCAATTATATCGACCTGTTAAAGGCTCATGAACAACAAATGATTGTTCAACAAATTTATAGCCTCGACAATCAATTATCAAAAGAAGCTCAAGTCCGTTTAATGATGGATACTTTGTACATCGCTTTAGAATACCGAAATATGGCTGCACATGGAGGGCGCATATATAACTATCAGTGCAAACGACAAGTTCCAATTTCTCCTTCTGGTTCCACTATACCAACTGAGGGGTTTTGCCAACTTTTACGGCTTTTAGAATTGCTGAATTATAAAGCTCCCGCTAATTATTTGCATTCTGTTTTAAATCGTGAAATCAACAGACATTGTCGACAATTTCCTCAGGATACCACTTATTTAGGTCAAATTCTTAACATTAATATAACTGCTCATGATATTGCATGGGTGAGTGGCAAAAGCAAAATATATCATGCCAATCGTCACTGCAGCGGCATGAAAAACGCTCGTGAAATAGATTTAGAAAAGGCTAAAAGTTTAGGTTTCGCTGAATGTGCCAAATGTTGCCGTTAAAATGCAAAACCGCCCGGTGCTACCAACACCGAACGGCTTTACATAGATTTTCTCTTGCCGGATGCCCGGAAAGATATAAATCAGACTTAAGACACCTGAATTATATCATCTCCGATGCGTCCTGGCAAGGGGCGTATTTTTTATACCCATTTTTAGGTGTTGCGACGTCGCAACAGGAAGGAGCATGATATAATGGCTACTGCGAAAAAGCTACCCTCCGGATCCTGGAGGTGTCTGGTGTACAGTCACACTGAGCGTACATTCGACGCAAAATCAGGTACATGGAAGGATAAACGAATTTATGAATCATTTACCAGCGATGACCCATCAAGACGCGGGAAAGCGGATGCTGAGCGTCAGGCCGCCGAATTTCAACAGGATCGTGACACCAATGTCAGCCGGAAACGTCAAAAAAACGGAAACATTTTGCTGAAAGATGCAATGAAGAAGTACGTAGAAGCCATCGGTCCATCGCTTTCAGGTACCACTGTCCAGGGATATTCAAAAGAACAATATGACTCCTATGCTTTCCTGATGGAAAAGAAGCTTAAAGACATCACCACAGAGGACTTACAGAAAGCTGTTGATGACGATACGAAGCGCCCCTCAAAACGTTCAACAAAAACGAAAGCACCTATATCACCCAAGACTGTTCGAAACACTTACAGCTACATACGAAGTGTTATAAACTATTTTTATCCGAACGATAACTATGATGTAAGGCTGCCTAAGATACCTAAGAAAGTTAAAAATCTTATTTCTGCAAAAACTGTGCTGGAAATCATTAAAGATACGGAAATCGAACTGCCGTGTCTCCTGGCCTGCTGGCTCAGCTACTCTATGTCTGAGATCCGTGGAATCCGTGTTCGAGATATCTCTAACGGGTACATTACCCTGGACCGTGTTATCGTTGACATCGGACAGACTCCAACGGTAAAGGAAAGCGGCAAAGCGGAAGCCCGTCTGCGTAAGCATCACATCCCGAATTATATTCAGGCATTGATCGACAAGAATATCTCTGGGAAGAAACCAGATGATCCTTTGATCACCCTGAGCGGACATGCAATTTACATGCGTTGGGTATCTCTTTTAGAGCAGCATGACCTACCTCACATGACATTCCACGATCTGCGGCACCTTAATGCATCTGTAATGGCAATGCTCCGGATCCCGGATAAATATGCGCAGGAACGCGGCGGATGGTCTTCTGATCGGGTTATGAAAAACGTATACAGACATACATTTTCAGAGGAACGGGAAAAGGTCGATGAGACCATAGACAATTATTTTGACTCGCTTCTGGATGGAAGTGCTTCAAAAAAAGAGAAATCAGCCATTGAGATTATAAATGCACTTCGTGAAGCTGATCCGAACGGCTGGTACAAAGCTCTGCTAAATATGCAACACGAAATGCAACACAAAAACTAAAAAGCCGCGTAAATACGCGGCTTTTGTCGTGGACCTGAGGGGAATCGAACCCATAACCATTGATTCCATGAATGCCCAATAAATAGCGTTTCCCCTTATTTTATACGGGTTTCACAGGAATTTTATAAACCTATTTCTTACTGTTTTTTCTCCCAAAAAAGCTCTTTTTCGCAACTATGCAACACGAAATGCAACACGAATCTGGCAATAAATACAGCTTTTCCACCCCTATAATTCGATGGCACCTCGCGCATTGGTCTTAATTGTGAACGTTCCTTCCAGCATCTCGCCGTTTGGTCCAAAAGCAAAGATTTCGCTGTTAATCTGCAGGAGTCGATTGGTGACCATTGCACCATCAAAGCCTAAGTAATACCATTTATTTTTGCTCTTTTTCCATGTATTTACAACCATATCCCCCGTCCCATCAAACCAGTACCATCGTCCATCCGGATCCCTGTGCCAATCATTGCATATCGGCTCACCAGTATTGCCATGGTAGTATCTCCACTTTCCTGCTTCCTGCCGCCATCCTGATTTTTTTTCAGGTTCCGGCAAAACATTATCTCCATTATCCAAAACCACGACCGTGTGCCCCTTTGTCTTCGTAACGAGGATGTCCCCGCGCATGAGGAACTCTGAAGAGCTGCAATACTTGGCATCTCTTAAAACCTCAAAGTCCCCTGTTGCCTGCAACGCTGCCACTTCATTTCCTGTGGAGAAGCATCCCACTTGAATTCCTGCGTACAGGCAGCACACTCTCACAAGTTCAGAGCAGTCTGTCTCCACCTCTTTTGTGATTTTTGATAAATCATAACCAAAAGGCTTAGCAGCAGCCGTCGCGGTCGTTCTATGGGTCTGACAATACCCGATATGATTATTCCGGCACCCGGCTTCCATGTTCGTTGCGATCTTCTCACGGGCTGTCGGATCCTTGGCGCGAATCACAATCCAGCCCTTGCTGTGGAGATACCATGCCTGCATGCTGACCTCAGCTCCACCCTTCTGATCACCTGGCTTGCCACCGGTGATTCCACCGTGTTCGTTGCTTCTTGCACTTCCGACTCTTACCATGTAATTATACATCCTTTCTTTTGAAAGCAAAAGGTCCAGAAGCATTTCCTGGACCAAATCTGTTGCGATGTCGCAACGGTCATATCCCGGGCCGTGACGGGAGATAGATGGATCACCTCCTTCTAATCTTTCAGATTTGTTTCATTGCTGCTATCGATTTTATCTTTCAGAACTGCAATGTACTTCATCAGCCATTCAGGTACCGGTGCACCCATGCGACCGGCGTTTTCTGTAATTGATAAGGCTTCATTCAATAAGTACCACACCGTTGTAAGAAGGGACAGCATCGCAGATGGCAAATGATATCCGAGATTTCCAGATGTCTTTGCTAAGATGTAATCAATTACAATTGCCACAGTGATCACAAATAAATATGCGATCTTCTTTGCGATTCCCTTTGCTCCTTTTTTACTGGACCAACCATATGATGTGTCTCCCGGATGATCAATCGCTTCCACCATACTCGCAATCATCCCACTGATATAGTCAACGACCATTAAAAAGACAAGCAGTCCCAGCAAATAAAATGTGATTCCCAATTGTTCAGACAAAAAAGCAATCACTCCAGTTGCAATCAACTGGATCGTTGTGCACGTACCTCTGTTCATTCTCATTTCTCCTTTTGATTTTCTTACTATATTGTATGTTTGTCCGTCAGATCAGTCTGTAGTGCGGCCGTTCCTCCCCGAACTTTCGATACCGGATCCAGTCATCCAAGACGATTCCGGCCAAGGACACTGGCAGCCACAACAGCATGTACTGTGGGCAGATCTGTCCGAGAATGTTGCCAGGCATTCCGCTGTAGTCCCAGACATCCCAGCCGAGCCAGAGATTGACGATGCAGCCGGTACAAAACTCGAGCACTGTAATCCCGGCCGCGCCGATCAGGATCTGTTGCCAGAGCGGCATAGACCACGGAAGGACCTCGTTGATCAATCCCAGATAGATGAAGCAGATTCCTCCAAGCAGGAACATAGTCCAGTGGCTCCGGCCGCGCCAGATCAGCTCGATCAGTATGTACAATAGACCGCCAACATCAAGCAAGAACAGATATTTATTCAGCAGCCTGTGCATTCTCATCACCTGCACTCTCTTTCGCTGTTGCAATATATGCCTTGAGAACGTCTGACTGGTACGCCTCCGGCACATCCGCTCCATAATAGATCTCCTGAATCTCATCTGCTGTCTCACATCCTGCAATCCACATGTTTACGGCATTGCAATAGGTCGTATGGTAAGATACATAAGCCATTGCCGTGGATGTGATGATCTGCATGTCCTCTGCTGTGTAGTATCGGCATGGCTGACCGTCCGCGTGGTACTCAAGCTCAGTGGTGCCTGCTGCAAGCTGTACCTGCTTACCGAAGAGATTGAGCTGATCATGCTCCGTAAGTGAAAAATGCTCCGTGGATCCGTCCGACAGCTTGACATCGACTCCGGAATAGATAGCGTTCTCACATGCCTGACTGATTTCCCGCTTTTTCGCTGCCTGTAGTTCTTCCAGCGTCGGAACATACGGCTCCGGCGGAAGGATCTCGCCACCAGTATCCGGATCCGGTGTCTGGTACACGCTGCTATCATCTGACAGATAGACTGTCTGGCCCTCATCGCGATATACTGTAGTCCATCCCGTCAGCGTTGCGCATTCGATGCCGCCGTCCGTGTATAGGGTGATATCTCCCCATTTTGTCGGCGGTGTACCCACGAAGACAATCTGCATCACGTGTGGTTCGATCGTCTGGATGCTCCGGATCTCGTATGACTTGCTTGATCCCTTGATTTTGATTTTTTCCATGGAATACCTCCTAAAAAAATAATTTTTTGTATATAAAAAGGACCCTCGCGGATCCTGAGTTTTCAAATTTATGTGATTTGTAGTTGATTTTTGTGTTGATGAGTTGATTTTTCTCTTTTTCCTCAATTGTATAGTGACAAGGCCGATGTATCTGCTTTGAATTCATATGCTACGAAAAGCGAACTAACTGCATCTAAAAACGGATACCCAGGTGTTAAGACTATCAAAAGTCTTAGCTCTGCCGGTCAATTGACGCAGGCGGGTTCTTATCATTTTGAAGCGATTACTGCTGACGTCAATAAGGATGCTGGGACAGAAATATTTTCAGAGTATAATATGGGGGATTTTTATGCTCTTTTGCTCGGAGAAGATAGCAATTCAAATGACGGATGTAACTTTGGCACATTATTGATTGCTTCTCCTCGCATCAATAATGGAATTTGGATCTGCACAATCTGGCAGAAAAAAATGATACATTGGTATAAAATTGCGAAAATATCAACTGATTAGGCAACACAAAATACTGCTTCCCCACAAAATGAGCTTCCTGATGGAGTTGTTATACCAGCATTAGTCGACCAGTTCCATAAATTGATATCGCCGCTTGTTGTAAATGCTAAAATTCTCGATTCATTGGACTGCTGACGCAAAATAAGAGATCTACACTCAAAGTTTGGGCGGAATCCATTGGGAATAACTCCTAATTTTAATACATTATAACCAGATACTTCAGATGTTGTTGTTACTGTAATATGCGCAACTACGATTTTCCCATATTTATAAAACTTGATGTATGATTCATCAGTGACATTTTGCTTCGACTGTAAAGCTGCGGAAGAAACAACGAGATCTGACTTTAAAACATAATCGGATAACATTGATATTGTCGCAAGCCGATACTGTTCCTGCCATGTATTATTTCTCAATATTGTAACCGCGGCACTATTTTTTTCTAAAATAAGCTGGTTTGGACCATCTGGGGTATCAATAATTATTGTTGCAAATCGTCCATCACTTTTTTGCCAATTAACGTAACCACCAATCATTTCACCGCCAATAGAAATTTTTTTCCCCATGTCACTATACAATTGAGTGTAGAGGTCTTTCAGCACTTTCCCCTGCGCTGCTGATAAAGGTAAGCTGGAATTGTCCGTCACGCAATTATTGACAATCTGTCCGGTATGTAAAACGAACTGCAGTCCGGCCTTCAGATTACGGAAGAACTGGAAGAAATTCATCTTCGACTTCATGGTTTCAAGAAAACTTGGGAAGCTGCTAATCCCTTCCACTGTTCCGGAATCATCGAACTCTGGACTTTCAATATCCATAATATCCTGCACTGTTGCAGTTCCGGCCGGATTCACGGTAAGCGTGATCTGTGACGCATTCTGCACTGTGTGCTGAATATTGTATATGTACGCTGACGGGGAGATGTCACTCTGCACCGGCATTTCATCTGGAGTTGTCGCTTGTGTGACAGAAAATAATGTTTCCGCTCCGCCCTCAATCTTGGCATAGAGTCCGATCGTCTCGATTCGATACGTCTGATCCACTCCATCATTATCGAAGCGGACACTCACCTGTGCCACATTTCCGCCCAGTACTTTACTGTCAAATGGCAGCACACTCTGCACCACATCCTGTAGCCCAGTCAGTGCCGGAACATCGGTTCCCACCGGATATGAATAACTTGATGTTTTTGCGCTTGTGAAAATTAAAGGTTTCTCATTCGCTAACGCTTGCGCAATAAGGTTCTGTCCGTTCTCTGTTACAATGGCCGCTCTATATACTCCCATCGTTTTTTCCTCCTATTCGTTCGATATTGTCTGAATCTTGGTGCCTGATACCGCTCCACCTGTATCTTCGATGTCATAAACGGTATGTCTGTAAATTGTCTGTACAAATACCCGTGAAACGGCTCCTGCTGCGTACAGGCGGCACGGAACACGGTTTGTTGTCTGCTGATTGGCAAGGATCTGAATGTGAGCTGGAACAACATCCCACAAAAGATCATAAAGAAGGTCGATCGCCCCGTAACGGTCTGATGTAACTTTTATCTTCAGCTTACAAGCTGCTGAATCAACGGACATCTCATATCCGTCTTCCCCGTACAGCTCCGTGAGCTTGTCTCTCAGAAATTCAATGGAAAAGGGAACGATCGTGTTGTATTTCTGCAGTACCCGTGCTCTCCGGTATTCCATCGTGTCTCCAAAACGATACGTGATCCCCAGGAGCTTTTCATAATACGCAATCGTCTCCTCATCACAGGTTGCGATGTAATTGTTGTCCTTCACCTTCTCGCTTGTTTCATCAAGCTTGTCAAGACTGTATCCATGTGCTTTTAATATCTCTCTGAATTCGATGATTGGCCGGAAGTATTCCGGCAACTGTCCTCTTAAAGTTTCTTCCGCTCTACTCACCGTTGATCACCACCGTCCCCAGTACCGGCACCTGCTGCAATGCAGATGTCTCTGTAAGCTTCAGATCTCCGCTGACGCCGTTGATCTTTACATTGGACACATTGACAACATCCTGGATCGTCAGGATGGAATAGATGATCCTGGACGCGTAGACCGTGACCGCATACGTGATCTGATGGGATTTTATAGCATCTCCCCATGCTTTACAGAGCGTATCCAGATATTCCTGAATCTTCTGCTTGATCTGATTTTTATAGGTTTCAACACCGTTCGGCATCGTCTCTACAAAATCGATGTCACATGTAATATTTAAAGTCAACGCTGTGCCTGTTGTGATCGTCACGGCCGCGCCGATCGGTGCGATCCCATATCCGTCTGCGGATGGTACGCTGCCGCCATCTTCCGGCGGGCAGATGATATTCTGAACTTTCTGGACTGTAGCTGGAAGCGCCGGCCGGAGATCATCCCCGAGGATGCTGCAGAGGACGGTCCCGCCGCCCTTCCATGCCGGATATACCTGCACGGCTCCAACTCCTTCAATTGACAGAATCTCATTTTTATAAGAGGAGATATTTCCGCCGAATGCAGCGACATCAAACGTCTCATAGAACCGGCTTCTCAGCGCTTCATCCGTCTCCTCTTCCGTTCCGGCCATGATGATATCTCCCAGAACTGCGGAGGTAAGATTTTCCACCGGCGTAATTGGGAGCAGATTCCCGGAATAGTTGTTTCCGGATATTCCCGTATCCTTGCACTGCATCGCATAGACGTATTCCGGCCCGCCTCCGGAGATCCGGTCTCCGGTCACGAAGATCTGGGAATCTGCCCCGTTGATCGTCTTGAATTCCGACCCGGATGGAACTGCGGTGTTAAAGGTTCCTTTCCGGACTGCTGCCGTTGCCTGTTTTCTGGTAAGTCCTCGCGTCTGAACGATCTTATCCAGGCAGTCACCGACCGCAGTGGCCGGATAGGCGTTATCCTGAATCTGCTTTAAGATCATGTAAACCCCTTCCAGATACCAGGCCGTCGGTCCAATCGCTGTCTGGATCATGCTACCTTCCCTGGTGTCAATGTTGGGATCCACCTGGTCCAGCATCTCTTTCTGAATCGCTTCCCTTGTATATCCGCTAAAATCGATCACACACTCACCTCCTCCGTCAATGTTCCATATACCGTTTTCACATCAAAGCTGCAGCTCAGCTCTCCCGGTATTTTTTCCGTAAATACAAAATTTTCCACTGTAAGGATTCGGCTGTCTCCTGAAAATGCATCTTCGATCCGGCGGGGAAGTTCACTTTCGATGTAATCCCGTTCTTCTCCCACCAGGTTCTCCAGTTCACTTCCAAAATCAGACGAATAGATCTGCCACCGGAACCGTTCATTCTGAAGGATGATCTCCACGGCCTGACGCATTGCAGGAAGTCCTTCATCCATGCCGGAGACCTGTTTCGATGACCAGTCGATCAGGAATGTCCTTGTCGGTTTTTCCACATGATGCAGGGTCACATCAAGCCCCACACCTTCCGGTAATACTGCCATGATGACCTCCTTATGTGATCTTTGATAATACAATAAACTGCTGCCCTTTTTGGACTCGGAGGAGCAGGACCTTGTCTCCCGCTTTTAACCCTTCCGTGACTGTTACTGTTCCACCGGCGCCACCCTTCACCTGCTCCGTCCGCTCGATGACGTTGCTCGTCAGGATCAGCGCATTCCCAGAAATCGGCGGCAGGGAGGTATCTGTCTGGATCGTGAGCGGAGAGGTCTTTGTGACGGTCCCAGTGGCCTTGTCCGTCATTTTTATCGCATTCATATAGTTTTTTACGATCTCCTGAAGGACTCCAAGAAGTTCCGTTGTCATATGATGCTCACACCTCCCAGTTGTTCAAATGATTTCACTTCAATCTGCATGGTATGGTCCTCTCCTTCCCATTTCTGCGTCACCTTTTCTGCAAGGAGCAGCCTCGACGTGGCAAGATCTTCAATATCCCCGACCTTAACCGGCAGAATCATGCCGGCACGGATCTCCGGCACTCCGATTGCCTCCAGCTTCAACGTCTGAAGGACCCGGTTGTAATACTGGAGATATGCCTCACACATCTTGTCGATCTGTGCCTCATTCAGTTTCTCATCCACCTCATCATAATACTGCAAAAGCCCCCACTTTTTGATCGTATCGGTGTCTTCATGCACGTACACGTCGGTGCGTCCACTCTTTTCATTCTTCCGGGCAAGCTTCACGCGGTTATAGGTATCAGAATCAATATCACGCTTATAGGTGTAGTCTGTTACCAGACTGCCATCTCCTACCATTGTGTTCGTAAACCAGTTTTTCGCTTCCACAAGCGTCAGTTCTCCGGCTCTATCGTACAGGATGAAGATCTTCCCGGTCTGGACAATGGTCTCTGACAGCGCGTCAAATACAATGTTCAGACAGTCCTCATTTTCCTTCAGAAATGTCGGAAACACATACCCGGTTGTTTCCAATGTTCCTACTTTCAAGCCAAAGTCTCCGGCAATCCGCGTAAGGATCTGTTCAAAACTCATGTTGTCAAGGGAATAGCTGGCATTCGCTTTCAGGTACCGAAGCTGATCATAGGCGGTATAGGTTGTCTCACCATCCCGTGTGCGCTCGATCGTAAATACAAACCCTTTAAACAATTTCACACCATCTACGCTGTACTCCACCGAGCTTCCCTCCGGAATCCCGATCGGACCATCCTCCAGACAGGAAAACTTTAACTTTCCAGGCGCATCCATCCGGTTCGTCGTGAACTCGATCTCTCTGGCAACCTCTATGTATTCCATGATCGTTATCAGGTCTGAACCATCGGGAGCTTTTCCTTTTATTTGGACCTGCAATGATCTCTCCATCTTTCATCACCCCGTAATCTGCAGCTGGCTTTCCTGTACCCATCCATAGGATCCGACGTGGACCGGATACGGGTTCCCGGAAACGATCCGAGTCACCGTAGTGCTCAGGTTGTTGGCCGTTCCATGAGGTCTCCCGCCGTAGCTGTCATAGCAGTATTCCCCGTTTACGATCACCGCGGCACCGACACGAAGAACCGGGGATTCAACCGCCCTCGGAGTCTCTGTGGATGCCTCAGCGCTTGCCTGACCTGTGGCAGGAGTCTTTAATATCGAGACGATCTTCGGTGCATAGGAGCGATACTCCTGTAATTCCAGGCTGTAATAGATATCTTTGGGTTCCCCGCCCTTATCCTTCGTCTCAAAGTTTGAAACAATGCATTTCATATTGGTGTCGGATCCACCGGACCTTGTGATGATCAGACGGCAGATCTGCTTTTTCTTCAATGCTTTTTCGAAATATTTCAAATAATAGGATGGAGATTTTGCCCTACCGTTTACATACACGGCCTGGCGATCTCCCGGGAAAAAGGATTCCCAGGATACCTCTTTTAAAGAAGGCTTCCTGGGAACCACGATCTCACCCACACCGATGACGTCATACGTTTTATGGTCTGTCGGATTTTTTATTTCAATCTCTTCCGGGTTTACCGGGAGCTTTACCTTCTTTCCGGCAAATGCCAGATAGATCGAACATCCGATTTTTAATTTTGCCATGAACACACTCCTTTCATCATCCGTGCGATACCGATGTCTGGGAGTTCATCTGCTCGATGAGCATCTTCCGGATATAATCCGTGACATCATCGGCCGTCAGGTTTCCACCCGCTGATTCCGGAATCGACACATTGATTTCCGGTGCCAGAGTCTTCAGCTCGATCTTATTCATATACCGTCGTTCCGCAAGATCCCGGTAGATTTTCAGATCTTCATCTGACAATTTGATATCATCCACCTTGCCGACTTTTCCAACCTTCGCGACCTTATCGATATTGTTTCCGCCGGAAAGGTCCAGGTCGTTGAAGCTTCCCGCGAGTTTTCCAATATCAAGATCCAGATTGTCCAGTTTGGAACCGAGATTTGCCCCGTAGTTTCCCCATTCTGCCGCTGTAGCACCGATATCAAGGTTTGCCATCCGCTTAATCTGGATTGCATTCTCTCCAAAGGTATCGTCTACCCAGCCAGATAGTTTTCCGCGGAAGCCACTCACAGCCCCCTGAAGATGAGAACCTGTCAGTGCATCGATCGCACCTGCCGCAGTTTCTACCATACTGAGGATTGTATCCAATACATTCGAAAACAGATGTGCAATAGCAGCAACCGGATCGTTAAATACATTCGCGAAGAACTCTGCAAACGAAGCGATCACATTCCAGAGTGTGGCAAATACATTGTAGCCAACTGCGTAGGTCATTCCGAAGACCTGTCCGACCCAGCCGCCGACTTCCTGCATCCCGATTCCAAACTGCTGTGCTGCGATCAATGCTCCCGCAAACAATGCCACCAGGAGCAGAATCGGCCAGTTCGCGGCCGCCCACGAAGCCATGTGAATTCTTGCCGCTGCTGCACTTCCAAGCGCTGCCTGGACCGCCTGTGCCTTCACAAGCAGGAATCCCAGCCCCACGGCCGCCAGGATCGGAAGGATCATATCCATGTTGTCGGCAACAAAAAGTGCCGCCGATCCAATCCCTGACAGTGCATCCGTTCCGACTTGAGCCATCACGGACAGCAGCGAGATCGCTTCACCGAGGATCTCCTGTCCCTGATCTGTCTGAATAAAATCATTCCAGGACTGTGCCATCTGCTTTACTTCATGCTGGACGATGTTCTGCGCCTGCGTCATCGCATCCGACAACGTCATCGGGATCGATTCAAACTTCTGGTTCGTCTGATCCGCCATATCAAGCAGCGCATTCTTTACAACCTGAGCTGTGACTTTTCCGTCCTCCGCATACTGCTTGATGGATCCGGACGCCCATCCCATACTCTCCTCGATGGTCCTGGCGATTCCCGGAGCCGCCGCCAGAATGGAGTTTAAGTCCTGACCTCGCAGGACACCAGCCGCCATCGCCTGGGTAAGCTGCACCATCGCATTGCTCTGTTCCTGAGCCGACGCACCGCCGATCTTGAACTGCTTATTCACCTGCTCCGTGAATGCGATCAGCTCCTGGTTCGAAGAGAATGCATTTCCGGCATTCAGCCCCATCTTTCCGACTGCGTCTGCCGTATCGGAATAAGCCGCCTTGGAACGCAGTGCCGACTGATAGATCATCTCACTCAGTTCATTCGTTGTCTGAAAGCCGTCGTTCATGAGGTTTAAGCGGGCGTTGATCTGAGCCTGGGTGTCAGAGAAATCCAGGAAACTACGGACCAGTGTTGTCACACCGGCGGCCGCGGCAATCCTCTTGATCGTACTCAGGAGTTTGCCCGCTTGGTTATTTGTCTTCTGTGTCTCTCGTCCCAGACGTGACTGGTTTTCGATCGTATCGATCAATGCGGAATTGCCTTCCTTGATCGCTGCTGTCATCTGGTCAAAACCTTTTCCGCTAATACTGTTGGCAGCGTCTCCCAATGCCTGAAGGGCAGCTCCCTGTTCCTGGATTTTTCCGCTGAGTTCCGTGATCTTCTGATCCAGGGTATTAAAACCGGCTGCCGCGATCGTATTGGAAGACTGCCCCATCATATTGATGGAGTTATTGATCCTTTCAGTTGCTCCCACTGCTGACTCACCAAGCGTTAAGAACCGGGTGAATGCAGCCGTAAATTCATCCGTCAAAACAAGATTTTCCTGTATTTTACCCATTCACATCGCCTCCTCACTTGTTTTTCATCTCTTTCGACAACCGGTCCATCATTGTAAACATAAGAATCTTTTCCCTCAATGGCCGTTTCTCAAAGTCTTCCGGGAAGATTCCAAGGGAGACAAAAGCAAAATAGCTTGTTTCTGTCTCCCAGTCTCCTCCCTCTAAAAGTTTTTTGCGGCATTCTTCAGCTCGCTTGCCATCTTGACATCGTTGATCTCAGAAACCGCATCCATGACAAGATTCTTTTCCCCGATCGTGAACATGAGACCCGGCACCTCTGTCGGGTCCATGACACCATAGAAACTGCAAAGCTCTGCATCCTTGAGATTCGGTGTCTCCATGCAGGTCACGATCATCTCATTTATATAAGTCGCATTGTTAAAAACACCTTTTACAGTGTTTCTTTTTACGATCCCATCGTTTTCCTTCGGTGTGATCGCTTTTACAACAAACGGGATCTTCTCCCCTTTTTCATCCTTAAAGTTTTCCAGATAAAACTCTTTCGTCTTTCCGGCCGGAACCGGTCTTAAGTATGCTCCTAAATTTCCCATGGTTTTCCCTCCTATTTGCCTAACTGAGACGGCTGGCTGTTAAACGATTTCAGTACCTCGAAATCGCTGAACGTGAACTCGATATCAATCTGAAGACTCTCCGCAGAATCATCCAGGACCGCAATCGGGATCTTCTTTAAGATGACGTTATAGAGCACAACGGTCTGGGTACCCAACGAAGAGGATGGATCATCGTTCGTGATCTGGAAGTTGATCGTTGGGAACTTTCCGGTACGCTTAAACTCCGATAACAAAGTTAAAAACATCGGGGTTCCGTAATAGATCGTAGCTGATCCGGAATACTTTAATCCTTTGACCTTTTCCTGTTCTGTCAGCGCTCCGACAACCTTAAACTCACCCGTCTGGATCTCAGCGCTGGAGTTAAATTTCTTCAGTCCGAACAGAAGCTCATTGCTTCCATTGATCACAGTAAACGCTTTTCCGGCCGCGCCGCGGTAGGAATCCTGCGCAAGTAAATATCCTTCATTTGCCATTCTTTACACCTCCTTATTCGCTGTCAGAATTGACGGACACATTGACGGTCATGTAGATCTTCTCGATGCTGTCCACTGGCTGGATTGCCACGTTTACAACAACGGCATCGATCTCGTTTCCGGCCAGGACTTCCACATCATCCGGGACAAAGTTCTGCACGCCTCCGTTTGCCTGCATCTCATTTAAATATCCAACGATCCAGCCCTTCAGAAGATTTCTTCCATCGTCGTTATTGTTGGTCTTCCCGATGTAATACAGCGAGAACTGTTTATACACATCGTTACAGAACTGATTTAAGACACGCATCACACGGTTCTTCGCAAAACATTTCTGTTTATCCACGGTGAAGCTGGTCAGTGTGTTGATATCCGTGCAAACCTTGACCGCATCAAAGGTATCAATGAACACGAGCTTGCCCTTCTGAATGGCTTCCTCGATCTCCGTATCGGTCAGCTTCGGACTCGCCTCCACCGCGTTCGGATATCTGGAATATGTCAGGGACTGATTATACGGAGCACCTGCCTCCGCTCCGCCGAGCCACCAGGTTACCTGCTGTGGAGTCAGCACCGTACCGTCAGAGAGCTTAACGCCGTTTCCGGCCGAGATCACCCACTCGGTATTGCTGTC
>OBXH01001092.1_pt1 | contig 15682 bp, 15 predicted proteins | sample 1538101 | NCBI WGS metagenome assembly OBXH01 (sample SAMEA2580141, study PRJEB22360) | human gut metagenome | biome: human gut; feature: human-associated habitat; material: faeces | place: Denmark | collected 2008/2010 | reverse complement strand
TGCTCATCTTCGTTATCATTTTCGGCGGCAGAAACTTAGGCTTCGGAACCCTCGCAAACATGTTTCTCGTGGGATATTCCATCGACTTTTTCTCCTGGATCTGGGCGAAAGTCCTTCCGGCAGACCTCTTCACCTCGATGGGTGTGCGAATCGCCGTGCTGATCCCGGCGCTGATCCTGTTTATCCTTGCCGCATCCTTCTATATGGATGTTGATATGGGAACTGCACCGTACGACGCAGTATCCTTCATTATCTCCACCCACCTGCCGAACGTTTCGTTCCGTGTGATCCGCATCGTCTACGACTTCGTTGTCACCGCGATCGCCGTGCTGCTCGGCGGAAAACTCGGCATTGTCACCGTGCTGATGGTTATTACCCTCGGTCCGGTCATTGAATGGCTGGGAAATATCATGAAACAGCATCTGAATATTTTTGATGACTGAAATCATTGCTTTTCCGCGCTTTCTATACTACAATAGAACTACCAGATGATCTTTTTTCTAAAAGAAAAGCCTGCCTCCGGGACTCACATCTCTGTGGCAGGCTTTTCTTCCCTAAAAATAGCCGAAAAAAGACTCAAAAAGCAGAAAATCATTTATATTAAGGAGGTTTTTCCTATGAGCAACACCCCAAACCCTGTTTACGAAAAACTGATGAAATGCTACGAGAGCTTCCGCTCCCAGATCGATTTCCAGCCGGAAGTCGCACTGATTCTCGGTTCCGGCCTCGGTGATTTTGCGAATGATATCCGCGTTACCGCAACCCTCGATTACCACGATATCGAAGGCTTCCCGGTTTCCACTGTTCCGGGCCACGCGGGCCGTTTTATCTTCGGCTACGTCGGCGATGTGCCGGTTGTCTGCATGCAGGGCCGCGTTCATTATTATGAAGGCTATCCGATGACCGACGTCGTTCTCCCGACCCGCCTCATGAAGCTGATGGGCGCAAAAGCACTGTTCTTAACCAACGCCGCCGGCGGCATCAAACAGGGCACAAAACCAGGCTCTCTGATGCTGTTAAACGGCCAGATCGCCTGCTTCGTTCCATCTCCGCTTATCGGACCGAACATCGACGAGCTCGGCACCCGTTTCCCGGATATGAGCCAGATCTACGACCTTGAATTCCAGAAAATCGCACGGAAAGCCGCAGCCAGCCTTGATATCGACCTGATGGAAGGCGTTTATCTGCAGCTCACCGGCCCGCAGTACGAGTCCCCGCAGGAAATCGCCATGTGCCGCACCCTCGGCGCAGACGCGGTCGGCATGAGCACCGCCTGCGAAGCCATCGCTGCACGCCATATGGGCATGCGCGTCATCGGTATTTCCTGCATTACCAATCTTGCCGCCGGCATCTCCCCGCAGCCTCTGTGCCATGCGGAAGTTCAGGAGGCAGCTGACATGGTTGCACCGCAGTTCAAAAAACTCGTTGCCGCAACGATTCAGGGCATCGCAAAGACACTGTAAACACACAGCGGCCGGGGTCTGTCAAAAAAAGCAGGCCCCGGCCGCTGAAAACAGCACGTAAAATAAAGGAGAGATCTTTTTTGAATACACGTTTTTACAACGCCAAAATTCTCGTACTCGACGCTGAAAACCATTTTTCCATCGCCGAAGACGAACTTCATGTCACCGGCGACACCATCACCTATATCGGACCTGGTAGAAAAGCAGATCCAGATGCCGCAGAGACCCCTGTCTTCGACCGCGAAATTGACGCCCGCGGCAATCTCCTGATCCCGGGCTTTAAAAACGCACACACGCACACCCCGATGACCTTCCTCCGCTCCTACGCGGACGATCTCCCGCTCCACGAATGGCTCGAGCGCCAGGTCTTCCCGAACGAGGCAAAGCTCGCCGGGGACGACGTTTACTGGCTCAATATCCTCGGCATCATGGAATATCTGACGAGCGGCATCACCTCCAATTTCGACATGTACATCCAGCAGAAAAACAGCATCGCTGCCACGGTCGACACCGGATTCCGCACCGTTCTTACCAGCGGTCTCAACAACTTCGTCGACAGCCCGGAAATTCTCGAAGAGATGTATAACTATGTCAACGAACTCTCCGACCGCACCTCGTATCTGCTCGGTTTCCACGCCGAATATACGACCGGCGGCCCGCTTCTTGAATCCGTTGCCAAACTCGCCGAAAAATACCATTCCCCTGTCTGGACACACAACGCCGAAACAAAAAGCGAAGTCGAGGGCTGTAAAGAGCGCTGGGGACTCACCCCGACACAGCTGATGGAACGCTTAGGCATGTTCCAGTACGGAGGCGGCGGCTACCACTGCATCTGGATGGAGGACCGCGATTTTGAGATCTTCCGTGACCGGAAACTGACGGCCGTTACCAATCCCTCCTCAAACCTGAAGCTCGCCTCCGGCATCTGCCCGCTGAAGCGTTTTTACGATAACGGCATCAACCTCGCCATCGGCACTGACGGGCCAGCCAGCAACAACTGCCTCGACATGTTCCGCGAAATGTTCCTGACCACCGGTCTTTCCAAAGTCCGTGAGATGGACGCCGCAGGAATCCCGGCTGATGCGATACTCTACATGGCAACCGCAGGCGGCGCACACGCGATGCAGCTTACTGACTGCGACCGTCTCGCTGCCGGCAAAAAGGCCGATCTCGTCATGATTGACCTCCATCAGCCGAACATGCAGCCGGAGAATAATCTGATCAAAAACCTCGTTTACAGCGGCAGCAAACAGAACGTAAAGCTTACCATGGTAAACGGTCAAATCCTCTACGAAAACGGCGAATTCCATATCGGCTTTGACCCGGAAGAAATTTATGCAAAATCCAACGCCATTATCCGAAGAATTTCCGGCTCGCATGCAGATAATTAGTGGATTTCACGCAGTTTTTCCTTTGCTTGACATACTTTTTTCTTTTATATTATAATGTAGCCATACACGCAAAAACGCTGTACCTCTTGAAAGGAGAATACTATTATGAAAAAGAAAGTAGTTAGCTTACTGCTTGCAGCCGCCATGACAACTGCTGCACTCGCAGGATGCGGTTCCTCCAACGGCTCCTCTTCCTCCGACGCATCCACAGGCGCCGATTCCACCAGCGCAACTTCCGCTTCTGCTTCCACAGATGGAGAAAAAAAAGACGCCGCAGGTGAGAAAATTGCCATGATCACAGACTCCGGAGATATCACCGACGAATCCTTCAACCAGATCACCTGGGAAACTGTATGCGCCTACGGCGATGCAAACGGCGTAGAGTACGAGTACTACAAACCGGCAGAGGATACCGATGAAGAGCGTATCAACTCCATCGATCTTGCTGTTTCCGAGGGTGCTACCGTTGTTGTAATGCCAGGTTACCTGTTCGGACCTGCCATCGCTGAAGAGCAGGACACCTATCCGGATGTAACCTTCATCGCAGTCGATGTTACCGAAGGTGATATTGTAAAAAACGGCAAAGCTGTTGATCTCGGAAAGAACGTGTACATCTGCTCCTTCGAAGAAGAGCAGGCCGGCTACCTGGCTGGATACGCTGCAGTAAAAGACGGCTACACAAGTCTTGGTTTCCTCGGCGGTATCGCTGTTCCGGCCGTTATCCGTTTCGGTTACGGTTATGTACAGGGTATCAACGCTGCTGCTGAAGAAGACGGCGTAGATGTAAACGTAAAATATTACTATGGCGGCCAGTTCTACGGCGATGACTCCATCACCGCCCGTATGGAGGGCTGGTATGCAGACGGAACACAGGTTGTATTCGCCTGCGGCGGCGGTATCTGGACATCTGCTCTGGATGCAGCTGAGACACACGACGGAAAAGTTATTGGTGTAGACGTTGACCAGCGTTCCAAAATCGGCGAGCGCTGCCTGACTTCCGCTATGAAAGGTCTTCCAAGCGCCATCAACAACGCTCTGGATTCCTACTTCAACGGAAACTTCTCTGAACTTGGCGGAACTGCTCAGCAGCTTGGACTGAAAGACGGAGATTACATCGGCCTTCCTACCGATTCCGAATCCTGGGGATTCACAACCTTCACACAGGATCAGTATGAAACTGTACTGGCTGGTATCCGCGATGGTTCCATCGAAATCTCCAGCGATACAGAAAATCAGCCGGAAGTAGGTTCTCACGTAACCGTTGATTACATCAGCTAATGTGCATACTGTTTCTGTAACAATATGCCTTTTGGGGAAGAGAATATTATTTCTCTTCCCCTTTTTTTCTGTCACACAAAATGCTATACTAGACATAATGAAAGCCCGCAGTTCTGCCCTGTTTTCCATGCCTTCGGCAGTCCTGCAAAACCACGCTTGAAAGGGAATATGTATATGGAAAATGAGTACATTATTGAGATGTTGAACATCACCAAAGAATTCCCGGGTATCAAGGCGAACGACAACATTACGTTACAGCTCAAAAAAGGAGAAATCCATGCTCTGCTTGGAGAAAACGGTGCAGGAAAATCAACCCTGATGAGTATTCTTTTTGGTCTGTATCAGCCTACCTCCGGAATCATCAAGAAGAATGGGCAGGAAGTCCATATCAACACGCCGAACGACGCCAATGATCTCAACATCGGTATGGTGCACCAGCACTTTAAGCTGGTCGAATGTTTCTCGGTTCTCGACAACATCATCCTCGGCGTAGAGCCGACCAAAGGCCTTTTCCTCGAGAAAAAGAATGCCCGTGCAAAAGTCATGGAACTGAGCGAGAAATACGGTCTGATGGTCGATCCGGACGCTCTGATCTCGGATATCACCGTCGGCATGCAGCAGCGTACCGAAATTCTGAAAATGCTCTACCGTGACAACGAAGTCCTGATCTTCGACGAGCCGACCGCGGTTCTGACGCCGCAGGAAATCGACGAGCTGATGAAGATCATGAAGAACCTCGCAAAAGAAGGAAAATCCATCCTCTTCATCACCCATAAACTCAACGAGATCATGGAAGTTGCCGACCGCTGTACGATTCTCCGCAAAGGAAAATACATCGGAACCGTCAACATCAGCGAAACTTCCAAAGAAGAGCTCTCCCGCATGATGGTCGGAAGAAACGTCAGCTTCTCCGTCAACAAAAAGCCGTCAAAACCGGGCGACACCGTTCTGAAAGTAGAGCACATGACCGTACCGAGCAAGGTGCACGGAAACAACGCCGTCAAAGATGTTTCCTTTAATGTAAGAAAAGGCGAGATTGTCTGCATCGCAGGTATCGATGGAAACGGCCAGTCCGAGTTCGTTCAGGGCCTCACGGGACTGGAAAAAGTATCCGGCGGTAAAATTCTGTTCAACGGACAGGACATCACGAAAGCTTCCATCCGCGACCGCTCCAAGATGGGCATGAGCCACATCCCGGAGGACCGCCATAAACACGGCCTCGTGCTGGATTACTCCATCGAGCAGAACATGGTGCTGCAGCGTTACTGGCAGCCGGAATTTGAATCCTTCGGCTTTATCAAATCAAAAGCCGTGCGCGAATATGCCGAGCGCCTGATCGAGCAGTACGATGTCCGCAGCGGCCAGGGTCCTGTGACCATCACCCGCAGCATGTCCGGCGGAAACCAGCAGAAAGCGATCATCGCGCGTGAGATCGACAAAGATCCTGATCTTCTCGTTGCGGTACAGCCTACCCGTGGTCTTGATGTCGGAGCCATCGAATACATTCACAGCCAGCTCGTTGCACAGCGCGACAAGGGAAAAGCCGTTCTTCTGGTTTCTCTGGAACTGGATGAGGTTATGGATGTTTCCGACCGTATTCTTGTTATGTACGAAGGAGAGCTGGTCGGCCAGCTGGATCCGAAAACCGTTTCTGTCGAAGAACTCGGTCTCTACATGGCAGGTGCAAAACGGGATCCGGTTCCCGAAGAAGTATAAAAGAGAGGTAAGAAAAGCATGAACGAAAAAACGAAAAACGCTCTTCTGTCCATTGTCGCTTCTCTTGTATGTATTGTGATCGGTCTTCTTGTGGGATTTATCATTTTATACTGCATCAACGCGGAGAACGCAGTGGATGGATTTACACGAATCATCAAAGGCGGCTTTTACTTAAAGCCGAAAGGAATCGGAAGTGAAATCGCTCAGTCCGCTCCCCTGATTATGACCGGACTTTCGGTTGCATTTGCTTTTAAAACAGGTCTGTTCAACATCGGTGCTGCCGGACAGTACACCGTCGGTGTCTTCGGCGCCCTGTATTTTGCCATCATCCTCCACATGCCATGGTATGTATGCCTTCTGGCTGCTATGGTCTGCGGAGCCATCTGGGGAGCAGTTCCTGGTATCTTCAAAGCATACTTCAACGTAAATGAAGTTATTACTTCCATCATGTTCAACTGGATTGGTCTTTATCTTGTCAATGAGCTGATGTACAACACCATCCCGGACATGTATGATCAGAAGACCACACGTACTTACAAATTAAGCTCCGCTTCTCCGAAATCCCTGATTCCGGACTGCGGCATGAACTCCATTTTCCGTACCAGTTCCACAACGATTGCGATTTTCATTGCGATTGCCATTGCGGTCATCATCTACATCGTTCTGAACAAAACAACCTTCGGCTATGAGCTGAAAGCCTGCGGATTCAATAAGGATGCTGCCAAATACGCCGGCATCAACGAGAAGAGAAACGTTGTTCTCTCCATGACCATCGCAGGTGCGCTTGCCGGAATCGGTGCAGGCCTCTACTTCCTCTCCGGTGCATCCGAGTGGAACCCGCAGGTATCGACAGCACTCCCGGCCATCGGATTTAATGGTATCCCGGTTGCGCTTCTTGCACTTAGCAACCCGATCGGCGTTATCTTCGCTGCTCTCTTCGTTGCTCATATTTCGGTCGGCGGTGCTTACCTGCCTACGAAATATTATCAGCCGGAGATCGCGGACCTGATCGTTGCCGTTATCATTTACCTTTGCGCATTCGTTACCCTGTTCAAGGGCATCGTTGCAAACCTGTTCAAGAGCAAAAAAGAGCAGAAAGCAAATGCCAATGCAGACAACGGAAAGGAGGAGAAGAAATAATGTTCCTTTTAATTAAATTTACCTTACTGTACGCCGTTGTTCTGATGCTCGTTGCGATGGGCGGTATGTTCTCCGAGCGAAGCGGTGTCATCAACATCGCGCTGGAAGGAATCATGGCGATCGGCGGCCTTGCCGGTGTCTTCGTCCTGGTTCTGTTCCCGGACCTCCCGGCTCCTGCACTTGTGGCACTTTCCATTCTGGAGCGCCGTATCCGGTATGATCTACTCTCTGCTGCTTGGCTTCTCCGCCATCACACTGAAAGCAGACCAGACGATCGGCGGAACCGCGCTGAACATGCTGGCTACTGCCATTGCCATCGTCCTGGTAAAAGCATTCAACAACGGCTCGGATGCCGGAAACGGTGCAGCTTCCGCAAAGCTGAACTACACCAACGCCGCTTTCATTTACAAGATCGGACCATTTACCGTGAACATCTTCCTGTTCATCGGCATCATCCTTCTGATCTGCAGCTACGTGTTCCTCTTCAAAACGAAATGGGGACTGCGCCTGCGTGCCTGCGGTGAGCATCCACAGGCAGCCGACTCTGTTGGTATCAACGTATACCAGTGGAGATACACCGGTGTTATCATCTCCGGTGCACTCGGCGGTATCGGCGGTTCCGTCCGTTACCACCTGGAACTTCGAAGTCGGCGTAGCCGGTGCCGGATTCCTTGCCCTCGCTGTTATGATCTTCGGTCAGTGGAAACCGTTCCACATTGCCGGAGCAGCCGTATTCTTTGCGGTATTCCGTTCCCTGGCAAACATTGCGGACTCCACCGTCCTCTCCCATCTGGGACTGTCCAAGAACATTTACAACATGATGCCGTTTATCGCATCCATGATTATTCTCGCCTTCACATCCAAGAATTCCCAGGCTCCGAAAGCCGAAGGTATTCCGTACGATAAGGGCGCAAGATAATATGTAACTATTCAGAGCCATGTGAAATGGAAGAAAAAATTGCGAATCATGCTTGCATGAATGAGCGGTTTTTTCTGGAATTTCATATGGCGAGCAGCCACATCGAAATGCAGCGCAGCGGAATCGAGATGTGGCTCTGAATAGTTACAATTTTTAAAGGCAGAGCCGTTAAATCCGAACTGTGTTTTTTCGGCTCTGCCTTTTCTCTATCATTCTGATTTATTTTTCATCAAAGAAAGGAAAAAATTATGCTGAACACCAAATTATTTGACCACACTATTTTAAAAGCAGACGCAACCGAAGCACAGGTTGCAAAGATCTGCGACGAGGCACTTGCACATGATTTTGCTTCTGTCTGCGTCAACCAGTACTACACCAAATTCGTTGCTGAAAAGCTCAAAGGATCTGACGTCAAAGTCTGCACCGTTGTCGGCTTCCCTCTGGGCATGTCCGATACCCGTGTAAAAGCGTTTGAGACCCGTGCGGCCATCGAAGACGGTGCACAGGAGGTTGATATGGTCATCAACGTCGGAGCCCTCAAAGACGGCAAATACGACTTCGTACGCTCCGATATCCAGACCTTAAAAGAAGTATGCGGCAAGGACATCGTTCTGAAAGTCATCATCGAGACCTGCCTTTTAACCGATGAAGAGAAAGTAAAAGCGTGCGAGCTCGCAAAAGAAGCCGGCGCTGACTTCGTAAAAACCTCCACCGGATTTTCTACCGGCGGTGCAAAAGCGGCTGATGTTGCCCTGATGAGAAAGACCGTAGGCCCGGATATGGGCGTAAAAGCTTCCGGCGGAATCCACAACGCAGACGAGGCACAGGCTATGGTAGATGCCGGCGCAAGCCGTCTCGGAACAAGCGCAACACTGGCTATCATCGGATAAAAAGGAGTTTCTTATGGATACGATACTGATAGGAATTGCCGGAGGAACCGGCAGTGGAAAAACGACACTGGCAGATAAGCTGGTAGAAAGTTTTGGACGCGATGAAGTGAGCATTCTGCGCCATGACAACTATTACAAACGCCATGACGATATTCCTTTTGAGGAGCGTGCCAAATTAAATTACGATCATCCCGATGCCTTTGATACCGACCTGTTATGCCAGCACATTCTCGAGCTGAAAGCCGGAAAATCCATCGAGATGCCGGTTTACGATTATGCCATGCATAACCGCTCGGATAAAACGATTCTGGTCCATCCTGCCCCGGTTATCGTGCTCGAGGGCATTCTCCTCTTCGTTGAGAAGGATCTCTGCGATCTGATGGACATCAAAGTCTTTGTCGATACCGATGCGGACGTGCGGATTCTCCGCCGGATCCTGCGCGATGTAAAAGAGCGCGGCCGTTCCCTGGACAGCGTTGTAACGCAGTACCTGACGACCGTAAAACCGATGCACGAGCAGTTCGTAGAGCCGAGCAAGCGCCGTGCCGACGTGATCATCCCGGAGGGCGGACAGAACACCGTTGCGCTTGAAATGCTGATCGAGCGGGTACGTAAGCATCTGAATCTGGTGCAGAACCAGTAAACATCCGTTTATCGCTATAAAAATCTGCAAAAAAAAAGAACGAGGACTGAATTTTCTCTTTTTCCGTCCTCGCTCTTTTTATTTTTCCCTTACAGATGTTCCAGCATTCCCTGCAGCCAGATCTGGCCTTTGAAACGTCTTCCCACTTCCGGTACTCCAAATAAATCCTTTTCGTTGATACAGATGTCTATCGGCACATCGTTGCAGACGAGGCCGAGCTCATACACCCGCTCGCCCGTTACCGCGTTCTTCGTTGTATTCATCTCCGTAATTTCACCCATCACGCTGTACTGGTCACATTCGAGACCGCTCGGCATAAAAAAGCTATCTACAATAGAAAAGACATCTTCCTTCGTCAGACGCTGGGAAATCATGGCATATGTGTCAATATCATCCATGGTGAGACTTTCCATCGCATCCTCATCCCCGTTTCTGGCAGCCGAGATCAGTGAATTCTTCTGCTGCGTGCTGCGGCGCTCCTTCTCGACCTGTTCCGGGTCTTTCTGGATCGGAAGCAGAATTGTTCCTTCCGCTGCAAGACCGGAGACAGAAAGCGGGAGCGGAAGCGGCTGCAGCGCATTTTTCTGTTTCATCTCAAGATATTCCGCTGCATGCGTCAGATAAAAGATCATCGTGATGCCAAGCCGCATATCGTCGCAGGCGCCTGCAAACGATTCCTTATCGACGTGGCGCTCCACCGATACCTCCTCGTAGGAACTGATCTGCCCGCCCTCGAAATAAGGATAATAATATTCCATCTGGAAACGGTTGTTCTCATCAATTTCCCCACAGACCGTGATACCACAGTCATATGCATATTCTTTCGAAAATTCAGCAAAAAGGTGGTGTTCTTCTGTTTCCACAATCTTTTTACGGTCGTAGTTTTCTACTACATCACGAAGAATCTCCTGGAGTTCCTTCGTCGTCTTGATCTTTGAAAATCCAATGGTTTTCAGGTAAGCGTGCATAAGAACACCTCCTCTCATTCCTTTGTATTTCTTATGCGATTAGTGTTTCGGAACCAGTTTTTCTTTTCCGCCCATGTACATACGAAGAACTTCCGGAATGCTTACGGTTCCGTCGGCATTCAGGTTGTTCTCCAGGAATGCGATCAGCATACGCGGCGGAGCAACTACGGTGTTGTTCAGGGTATGTGCCAGGTATTTCTTTCCGTCCTCGCCGTTGACACGGATTTTCAGACGTCTTGCCTGTGCATCACCAAGGTTAGAGCAGCTTCCTACCTCGAAGTATTTCTTCTGACGCGGAGACCATGCCTCAACATCGACAGATTTTACTTTCAGGTCAGCCAGGTCACCGGAGCAGCACTCCAGAGTACGAACCGGGATATCCATGGAACGGAACAGGTCTACGGTGTTCTTCCACAGTTTGTCATACCACATCATGCTGTCTTCCGGTTTGCAGACAACAACCATCTCCTGTTTCTCGAACTGGTGGATACGATAAACACCACGCTCCTCGATGCCGTGTGCTCCTTTTTCTTTACGGAAGCACGGAGAGTAGCTGGTCAGGGTCAGAGGCAGTTTCTCCTCCGGGATGATGCTGTCGATGAATTTACCGATCATGGAGTGCTCGCTGGTTCCGATCAGGTACAGATCCTCGCCCTCGATTTTGTACATCATGGACTCCATCTCAGCGAAGCTCATAACACCGTTTACGACGTTGCCGTGGATCATGAAAGGCGGTACGCAGTAGGTAAATCCGCGGTCGATCATGAAATCTCTTGCATAAGAAAGGATGGCAGAGTGGAGGCGTGCAATGTCGCCCATCAGATAATAGAATCCGTTTCCTGCAACTTCTCTTGCTGCGTCCAGATCGATTCCGTCGAAGGACTCCATAATGTCGGTGTGATACGGGATTTCAAAATCTGGTACAACCGGCTCGCCGAAGCGCTCTGCTTCTACGTTCTCGCTGTCATCTTTTCCGATCGGTACGGAAGGATCGATGATGTTCGGGATCACCATCATGATCTTCTTGATTTCTTCTTCTACTTCTTTCTCTCTTGCAGAAAGAGCCTCGATGCGGGAACCGTCAACAGCTACCTGTTTCTTTACTTCCTCAGCCTCTTCTCTCTTGCCCTGGCCCATCAGTGCGCCGATCTGTTTGGAGATTTTGTTTCTTTTTGCACGAAGTGCTTCTACTTCCTGTTTGATGTCACGGTTTTCTTTATCCAGCTCGATGACTTTATCAACCAGCTCCAGTTTCTGATCCTGGAATTTATTTCGGATATTCTGTTTTACAACTTCCGGGTTTTCTCTTAAAAACTTAATGTCTAACATAATTTCCTCCTAGTAGATCTTATCCCCTCATTTTGGCGGGATTCTTTTTGTTCTTTCCAGCCCGGAACCACTGCCGTTTTTCCAGCATTTATGCGGGTTTGGCGCGTTCCAGTAGCATCATATAACAGTATATGCATTTTTTCAAGCGTTCTTTCATGCTGTTTACAGTTCACCCGCGCCATTCGCAAAACCGCGCTTTCAGCGCTCTCCGCTGCTTCGCAGCTCTTTTTGCTCATACCCTGGCGCTCCCTTCGTGCATTCATAGAGACAGATTTTCATGCAAGCATGAAATCTGCCTCCACGAATGCACGAGTGAACTTTTGCCCTACATCAAATCGATCGAATTCATCGTAATTGCCTGGCGCAGCGCGTCGATTTCCTCGGTGCTCAGCATGATATAGGACTCGCCTTTTACGATCTCTTTCAGATATAAAAAGCAGTTGTCACGGCTGTGGATTGCATTCAGGATAAAACCTGTGTTTTCTTTGTCGAGCATTGCCAGCGCAAAACTCATCTTTCCGCCCACATCGTCAAACGCATCATATTTTACGATTCCGTATTTGTTCAGCGTCATGCCCTGGATCTTTTTCAGATCCGCAAGATTTTTTTTCGTCAGCTCATTCTGCTTGTTCAGTTTGTCAATTTCCTTGAACCGCTGATGAAACAGCTTTTCGAGTGACTGGGCGTCTTTTCCCTTCATAAAGCTTCTGTACTTCTGGTTCAGTCTGCTCAGACGCAGCGACATGCTGACCGTCATAATCATCATCACGATAATCAGTACAATCAGAAGAAGTACAACAACGCCAAGGTCAATTCCTACCTTACTAAATAAATCGCTCATTATTCTACCTCTTACTGTATTGATTCAAACAGATCCATGATTCTCTCGAGCTCTTCCTGGGAATAATACTCGATCTCGATCTTTCCTTTGTGCTTTGCCCCGCGGTGAATGGAAACCTTCGTACCAATGATGCTCTTGATTTTCTCTTCCAGACCTTCGTAGATGGCTTCCTCTTCCAGATTGACTTTCTTTTCTTTCTTCACCTTCGGATTCAGGATCTCTTTGACCAGGCGCTCGGTCTCACGGACACTGAGCTTTTCATCGAAGATTTTCATTGCCGTATTGTACTGGAGCTCTTTATTCTCCAGCGCCAGCAGCGTACGCACATGACCGGTTGTCAGCATTTCATCGACAACCATCTGCTGTACCCTGTCGTCCAGTTTCAGGAGACGCATCGAGTTTGTAACCGCCGTTCTGCTCTTGGAAACGCGCTCTGCGATTTCATCCTGGCGGAGATGGAACTCTTCCATCAGGCGTTTGTATGCGTGTGCCTCCTCAATCGGGTTCAGGGATTCTCTCTGAATATTTTCAATCAGGGAAATCTCGACAACTTCCTGCTCGGTAAAATCTTTGATGATGACCGGTACTTCTTTGATTCCGGCAAGCTTTGCAGCCCTCCATCTCCGTTCCCCTGCGATGATCTCATAATAATCATCTTTTTTCTGCACCAGAATCGGCTGTAGAACTCCGAACTGTTTGATGGATTCCGAAAGTTCGATCAGGCCGTCCTCGTCAAAGGATTTTCGCGGCTGTTCGCGGTTCGGTTCAATTTCGGAGATTTTCAGTTTCATCTCAACTGGTTTTTCGACTACTTTTTCAACAACCTTCTCGACTACTTTGACCTCCGGTTTTGCCGGTTTCTCTTTTGCTTCTGCTTTGGCCGAATGTCCCGGTGAAATCAGGGAATCCAGGCCCTTGCCTAATCCTCCTCTTCTCGCTGCCATTACTCTTCATCCCCCCTGTGAATCACTTCGTCTGCCAGGAGACGGTAGCTCTCTGCACCGGTGGACCGCTTGTCGTAATAGTTGATCGGCATACCGTAGCTCGGTGCCTCCGCAAGGCGGACATTTCTCGGAATAATGGTTTTGTAGATATTCTGATCCAGGCTGTCTTTTACGTTTTCTACTACCTGCAGAGAAAGATTCGTTCTCGCATCGTACATGGTAAAGACAACGCCTTCCATCTCCAGTTCCGGATTCAGACGCTCCTGCACCAGCTCAATCGTGTGCATAAGCTGGGATAAGCCCTCCAGTGCGTAATATTCACACTGAATCGGCACCAGAACGGTGTCCGCGGTGGTCATCGCGTTGATTGTCAGCATATTTAAGGATGGCGGACAGTCAATAATAATGAAGTCGTACTGATCGCGAACCTGATCAATTGCGTTTTTCAGGATGAATTCTTTGTCTTCCACCCCGATCAGCTCGATCTCCGCTCCGGCCAGATTGACATTGGAAGGGATAAGGGAAAGATTGTCAAAATTCAGAGGAATGATGCAGTCCTCCAGTTTTGACTCTCCAAGAAGCAGCTCATAGATGGTATTTTCCACTTCATTTTTCTCTACTCCCATTCCGCTGGTGGTATTTCCCTGCGGGTCCATATCAATGGTCAGAACTTTTTGTCCCATTTCTCCTAAACAGGAAGAAAGGTTAATTGCGGTGGTAGATTTACCTACGCCGCCTTTCTGGTTTGCAATTGCAATTGTTCTTCCCAAAATATGTATTGCCTCCTTTCATCTTTTTGTTTTCCATTTGCAGTTTTTCCTTTTTACAGGAAATGACCTGCCGGCACTTCTTTCAAAAAAATGATTCATGCGGCAGGTGTTTTGGCATATAGATAGGAAAAATCTCCTTTTCTATGCCAGTCTATCTGAGGAATTCTTCAGATTCTATCTCAAAATTGCCCCAATTTGGGACAAAGATATTTTATCATACTACGCCGGATTTTACTACTGGAAATGTTTCACGTGAAACATTTTCTGCATTTTTGCATGATTAGGCGGTTTGAAACATAAGAAAATTGGAGATTTTTGGAGATTTTTGGCGATGTTTCACGTGAAACATTTTGAAAAGCACTGTTTTACAATAATTTTTCTCGGTTTTTACGCTGTTTAAAGGCTTTTTGGAATTTTTTCAGCGATGATTTTGCATTTTTTTGATGGTTTCCAAGTAATTCTGCAATGTCAGAACATTTTTTTCTGTTTCACACAGTTTTTATAAAATGTTTCACGTGAAACATTTTAATTTTTGACGTTTTTGAGGTATAAATATACTGGAAACGTTATTTTAATCGTGTGATGCTCTTTTTCAAGAAAATCTCAGGTGATTAGGAAGAAAAAATCAACTTATCAGGATATTATTGATACATAGATCAGGAATCAAAACTGTTTATGGTTATTCGGTGATCGTAAATGTCTCTTTTTGTATATAAAATGTATTTTTATTCACCAGGGTTCTGTTTTTTCATCGTTCTTCCTCGCTTTTTTTCAAATTTTCAGCATTTTTCTCTTTATTTTCATCAGTAAGAGGCATAATCCGTGAGACATCCTTTTTTTATTTTTTTCTCAATTTTTTTCTCTTTCCGGGCTGTTTTTCTTTGATTTTTTTATTTTACAGACCAGGCTGCACATTTTCTGTTTTTATCGTTTTATTTGATTTCACTATAATTTTTCTGTTTTTATGGTTCTAATATTTTTCTCTCGCTGCCACGTCTTTTATCCTCTTTTCCATCTTTCTGGCTTACCTTTCTCTTTTTTTGTAAACAATCTCACTTTTTCTCTTTTATCAACATTTTTTATTCCTTCTCTCCGTTTTTTATCCCTCATCGCCATTTCACACCATTTTCTTGCCTTTCACTGCCTCTCCCTCCCGTTTTTATTCTTTTCGCCCATGTCTATACTACATTTTCCCCTTTTCAGTCGTTTTTTGCCTTTTCTCAACTCATTTTTATCTTTTTTTGCTTTTTCCGCCTCTTCCATCGTTTTATACCCTCTTTTTGCCATTTTTTAGATCGTCCTTCATTTTTTCGTTTCTACTTATGTCACTTTCCCCGTCTCATTTTTCACGTTTCACGTCTCTCAAAATGTTTCACGTGAAACATCGTTT
>OBXH01001088.1_pt1 | contig 15744 bp, 10 predicted proteins | sample 1538101 | NCBI WGS metagenome assembly OBXH01 (sample SAMEA2580141, study PRJEB22360) | human gut metagenome | biome: human gut; feature: human-associated habitat; material: faeces | place: Denmark | collected 2008/2010 | reverse complement strand
GGAGACACTGGGGGGGCTGTTCAACTTTACCGAGTCCCCGGCAGGGGCAAGTCTGGATGCTCGGGGCGGCAAGTATAAGACCGCCGATGGCAAGCCGGTCTGGTTGGCGGATGTGGAACTGGAGCCGTATCAGGCACTGCTGGTAAAAAACAAATAAGTGAAGCGGAATACTCCGGTAACTTTCTCTTGGTCAGAAAGTTGCTGGAATATCTGCCGCTCCGGGAAACGCTCTGACCGCCCGCAAGGCACAGCAAAGCCCCCGGCAGGTTTGCGCCTGCCGGGGGCTGTTTGCTGTTTTACTGCTTGGGGAACGCCTTGTTCCACACTTCGATCACCTTGAACTTCGGGGTCCAGCCTTCGGGTTCAAAGCAGTCGCCCTTGGCATCCATGGTGCCCTGCTCGGTGCACCACTGTGCGGCCTTAGCCATATCGGGGTCGGTCACATCCGCAAAGGCGGGTGCGCCTGCGGGTTCGGGCCTGCCTGCGGTGTTCCACACCAGCAGGGCCAGCTGGCCGCGGTTTGCCGGGATGGCTGCGCCCTCGGGCAGGAGGCTGTGCAGGATCACGCGGGTGGCGATCTCGTAGCCGCCCCAGATGGCTGCACCGCCCACGGCCACGGCGGCAATTGCACCGCCTGCAGCAGAGCTTGCATCGTAGCCAGCGTCGGGGTCAGGGGTTTCGTCCGGTCCGGCCACCGCCCCGGTAATAATATGCAGATACGCGTTTTTACCGATGCAGTCCGGGCTGGGGCGATCCCGCACAAAGTCATCCGGGTCCAGCACCGTGGCGCTTTCCTTGTCTTTGCCGCCCATCAGGCTGAGGATCTTATTTCCGTTTTCGATCTGAACCGGGTACACGATCGAAAAATCCTTCGAATCGATCTCGATATCTGCTTCTCCGATCGTGATCTGGCCGTCAGAATCGATTCCCTGATAACCGGACACATGAACCTTGGCATTGCCCTTGATGGTCAGGCTGTTCCGGATATATACACCGTTATTTTGACCGACTGCCTTCAGCTTGCCGCCGGTCATTTTCATCGCACCGTTCGAGCCGATGCCATAGTAGTAGCCGCTTGCATCAATGCCAGCATCGGTAATGCTTAGCTCTCCCCTTGTAAAAATACCAACATCGGATGTAGACGCTGCTTCGACGTTGCCGCCGCTGATCTCGATTCCATCTTTTGCATAGAATGCAGGATAATCCGACTTCAGCACAAGTTTAGAGTTTTTGATGTTGGCTGTTCCAGCGACCGTACCATCGTTATCTCCGTGCGCGTAAATCGCGTTGCACCCCTCTCCGGTCGACTCCAGATTCACCTCGGTGGCGGAGTCAATGGTCAGGTCATAGCAATCAATGCCACCGTGCAGACACCTGGCCTTCACGGTAGCGCTATTTTCAATGCGGACGCTTCCGCTGACAGCAATCGCGCAGCCGCTCATGGCATTGATGTCAACATCAGATTCAATCGTGAGCTTACCTCCACTCTGGCCGAAACTGGCAATGCCTTCATAGTTTGTTGCTGTGATCTGCAGCGAACCGTTGCCGGAAATCTTGAGATCATGTGCTCTAATGCCGCCCTTACCTTTAAGGAGATTTTCCCCCATCAGAACAAGGTTCAGCGGCGTATCCATGTCATAAAAATCAATTACCCAGTCCCGGCTGAAGTCCTCAATATTCACACCATTCAGGGTCAGCGTATGGGTCTCGGCATCGTAGCTTATGGTTCCTCCGCCGAGTTCTAGCCCATCAATGTTTGTTTTCGTGTCAAACGAGCTGTTGCCAATCATCAATGTACCGTTCTTTTCGCCCAGCACGCTCACCGCGCTTTTGGCGGCGGTGCTCTGCTGGAGCAGGGCATCGGTGCTTGCGGCCAGAGCCGGGGCGGAAAGGCTGAACATCATGCATGCTGCCAGCGCAGCGGAAGCCGCCCGCCGGGCCAAAATATTTCGTTTCATAGGGATTCCTCCTTTGCGGAAATTATTACGGGGGGGGGTATGTTTCTCTGTTTTAAGGATAGCATATTTTACCGCATTTGGGAAGCGAAACTGCGCGAATCGCCCTAAAAACAGCGTGAAAAGCACGATTTGTGCCGGTTCTGTTGCAGATGCCCGGCCCGCAGGCACAGCAAAGCCCCCCGGCAGGTCAGCGTAGTGTCCGCAGAGGATTTTTCCTCGTCTGCCATGGTGGTGATGTAGTAGAATTCCTTGTCTTTGACCTCAAGCCACCGTGCCACGGTACGGTCGATCACTGCCTTCAACTGGGCACCGATGGAGTAGAAGTATACCGGGCTTGCCAGCACAATGACATCGGCATCAAATCCTATGAAATTCTACTTTTTGCACGGCAGCCTACAGCAAAACAGTTCTTCCGTTTTTCCGTGCCGCCTTCATGGCAAATCGCACTGCATCACGGCTCGTCATTGGATCCACGATTCCAATCGTCAGATGTTTTGGGCTGCGGAATAAACGCTTCCACCCTCCGCAAAGCAATTCCTGTGCATCTGCCCCTTCCAGCGTGACCGATACTTTTTGGCTCTTCCCCGGCATCAGCTCCGGCAGGGACAGCGGCAGACGCGCCGTGCACAGAGTGCTGCCTGCTGTATCCTCCACATAAAGATTCACGGGCCAATCCCAGTAGAACGGTGCCGCGCCCTCATTTGCCACAGTCAGTTCTGCAGAAACGCCGTCTGTGCACAGATTCAGCTTCAGTTCCGTTACCCGGAGCCGATAGCCCAGCCTCCTCAGCACGGCATTATATCCTTTCGCATACTTTACCTGTGCCGTTTTGGGGCCCAGAAAGCTCATGTGCGACATCTCCAACAGGTGCAGCGTGCGGGGAAGGTTTTTCACCAGCATATCCTGCATGGAAAGACTGCTGGTGAACTCGCCGCCCACCGGGGCATTCTGCCAGAAATCCGGCATAGGCGTCAGCGCATTGGGGTCGCTGCCATACCAGCCGCCCTCTGCGATCCATCCCAGCCACTCATCCGTATCCTTTTCCTCGCCGGTCATATCATTATAAAGGCCGAGGTTTTGTTCTTCCGCAAAGCGGAACGGCCTGCGCATCAGCAGCTTTGCCGTAGGAAAAGCCGCAAGATAATCTGCGGCATATTCGTCCCGGATCGTCTCATCCGGCATGGGTACCAGACCATCTTCGCTTTTGATGTGCCACTCGCCCCAGTGGCCAAGGCTGCCCAGCTCCACATAGGAAACAAAACCATCCGTGCCCAAAAACTCCGCCAGCGCATAAAGCACACGGTGATGCGCAGCCCGGAACACCACATTGGCATAGTTTGGAGAGTAGCCTTTCCCATAATCTGTATCGTACCAACTGCCATCCTTTGTCTGCGCATAAAGCCAGTCCGGGATATCCAGATGCGTCTCTTGTCCCGGCACATCGCAGACAAAGCGGAGCACCAGATGGATCCCCTGCTCCCGCAGTGAGGCAAAGCCGTATTTTTCGCTGATTGCCTCCCATGCATAAACGCCCTCTTCCGGCTCTGCCTCCCGCCATGTAAGTTCCAGATAGCGGAGCGTTGCATCGCCCGCCTCGGCGGTATCGATCATCGGGGCATAACCGATCTGGGCATTTGGAAATGCGCTGTCATCCGCAGCATAGGTTCTTGTCTTTGGGGTCGATGCGATCATTGCAGCTCCCATCCCCAGCAGACAGAGCCCTGCCGCCAGGATCCTTGAAATTTTACCCATGATACTCCCCGTTGTACTGGATAAGGGTGACATCCTGTACCCCCTTTACAGCGCGGATACGGTCTGCAAATTCCATATTGGGGTCTTTGCAGAATACCTCTACCGCCATCTCGGTGTTTTCGCCCCGCATGGTCTTGGATTTGACTGCATACTTGATGCGTCCCAGTGCCCGGACGATATCGTCTCCGGCCTCGGTACCCACATAGTGGATCACCGCAATGTACACCCGGCCTTTAGCCTGCCAGTGGGAGAACAGGTAAATCATAGCGATCATGACAGCCGCCGTGACCAGCCCCAGTGCGTACATTCCGGCACCTGCCGTAATACCCGTGGTGATCGACCAGAACAGATATAACAGATCCAGCGGGTCCTTGACTGCGGTGCGGAAGCGGACGATAGACAATGCGCCCACCATACCAAGGGAGATGACCACGTTGGTACTGATGGCCAGCGTGACCATGCAGGTGAGCACGCACATACCCACCAGCGTAACTGCAAAACTGCGGGAGTAGACCACGCCCGTATAGAATTTGCGGTAGACCAGATAAATAAGGATGCCCAGCGCCAGCGCCGCCAGCAGCGCCACGGCAAGCTTAGGCGCATCGTACTGGACAAAAGCATTCATAACAGATTTTTTAATAAAGTCTTTTGTGCTCATGGTTAATTGTGTTCCTTTTCTCTCAGGTTTCGTTCCAGTATTCAAACCCGTGCCGATAAGCGGTCTTATCGCAGCACAGCACATACTTGGAAACGGCTGTCAGCTCCTGTGCACGGGGCGGGAGGATATCCCGCACGATCTGCGGCAGATACTCTGTAAATTTTACTTCCATGACCAGTTTTCCCGGCTCCAGCACCGGCAGGGTGGGAAGCGCAGGATCAAAAATACCCCAACTGCCCACAGCAGCCCGGACATCCTGATCAAATGTAACACGCACCGTGCCGGCGTCCATGATCCACGGTTCGCGGTCGTAATCCACGATGACCCGGGGACGGAGCACATTGCACACACACTCGGTGTAGAACTCCTGACACAAACGGTGGGGACTGTGCAGCAGAAAGTCATAGTCTCCGGCGAGAATAGCATCAAACTCTGCATGGGTCAAAGGTGCAGCTTCTTTATAGATGTAACTGCCAAATTTTTTCTTTCGCTCCAGCTTGATACTGCGGTCGCTGCAATTATAAATGCGGATGCGGTATTTCTTGCGCAGCAGCACACCGGCATCTTTTTCCTCGTAAGCAGTATTCCAGTAATCGTCAAAATACAGGCTGCGGATGAAATAGCCGCCATTCGTTGCGTGGGGGTCCAGTTTGAGAACAGGGGACATCCGTGTTGCCAGTTCAGCCTTGTCCGCCCATGAGATGAGATATTTCAACTCGTGGCGGTAAGTTTCCGTATGGCTGCGGGGCTGCGGAGCCAGCAGTTGCTCTCCCCGCTCCAAGCACCGTTGCCAGAATGCGGACTCATTCTTCATAGGTATCCTCCACCACGGTGCCATCCGGCTGGATGTAAAAACATTTGACACCATACACCTTGCCGGTATCGATGACATAGTAATCAAAGGCATCCTGCGTATAGCCGGAGGCGTTAGTAGCCCGCACCCGGATAAAATACTGGCCTGCACCGGGAGCCGCGGCCTGCACCACGGGCAGCACAACATGTTCCTGCCGGTAGAGCACCTGCCGGAACTGGTAATCCCGGGCAAGTTCCACCGTATAAACGATATCCTCCGCATTGAAATCATAGGACGGGTCCCAACTCAGCTGGAGCACCCCGTTCTGGAGGGAGGGCAGAGCAATGTAGAACGGCATAGGATAATGATATCCCTCCGGGTACTGCTGATAATTTTCCTCAATTTCCTCCGGCAGTACCTGCGCCACCGTATTATACTGGGGCTTTGTAAGGGGCAGATACTCTATGTCGGGCATTTGCCAAATGTACTGCTCGGTGATGGTGCGGTAATGCGCCGTCATCTCCTCAATACGGTCGGCATTCAGATAATCATGCAGCTCCTGTACAGCAGTGTCTAATGCTTCCCGATAACTTGCAGTCTGAAGACAGCGCCGGAACAGCACATTGCACCAGTAGTTGCTGATGCCCCGCTCCCAGCTTCCAGCATCTGTAAAGCGGATGAGTTCGCGTTCTTTACGGCGAAGCATATCGTCGTTATCCCAGTCCAGAATGTACCAGGTATCCGAATTCTGCGGACTATAGAGATACATGTTGCGGCTCTGGGTATCGGCATTGCCCATCAATAGCTGGAATGCCATCCAGTAGGCAATATTCTCCACATCAAAATACGTTTCCAGCAGCTTTTCCATCGGCTGGGATTCGTCGTTCAACTTTTCCAGCATCTCAATGAGTTTGCTGTGGTCGCTGCTGCCCTTCGTTTCCAGATAAGAATCAAATTTCGCCTGATCAAACGTGGGGTCGGTGGTAAGCTTGATGGCATCTTCATAGCGGTAAAATTCAAAGAAATTCACCTTGTACAGCTGCCCTGTGGAATCCAGTCCATGGGCTTTCAGAGCCGCCTTATTCAGCTGCTCCACCTGCGTGTAGAGGCCATAGTCCTCAAATACGCCGTTTTCACTGTCGGTGAGGTCTTTGACATAGAGGTGGACGAACTGGGTACGCAACCCCATCATCTGGTTGATTTCCTTAATAAGGTCGTATGCCATTTTGTTGCGGAACCGCAGCCCCTCGCCCATGTGCTTATTGAGGGCAATGGTGCGCTGGCCGCGCCAGCTGCCCTTGTTTTTCTTGAGCTTTATTTTGTAGTTTTTCTGAGCATTCCGACTGGAGGTCTGGCCACGGATCTGCACTGTGGCGTTGGGTGCCTCCACCGCATAACCCAGCTCGCCGGGCAGCGGGCCGTTCTCATCCCCCACCTGCAAAAGGGCATTGACCTGATAGCGTGGCACACCCATGGTCTCATAATCGTAAACCGAATAATGGTTGATCTCCGCCCAGCTGTGGTTGGTGTTCTCGCTGTCATTGCCCCGGCTCACGGTCAGGTACATTGTCACCACGCCGCTGTCATCGTAGACCGTGTAAAGTTCCGGATTATCCCGCAGGTGGACACTGTTGATATCCTCCAGCGAAGCCTTTTCCACCTTGTCAGCTGCTTTATTCCCAGACGCTGCCTGTGAACCGGCAGCGCTCTCTGTACTCCCGGCCGGCAGCACGGCGCAGCCTGCGCACAGCCCGGCCAGCGCAACGCCCAACCCCAACACCCTGCGGCGCGGGATCAGATCTTTATTCTTCATTTGCCTTCTCCTCTCGAAGCTTTCCCTTTTTATGTTCCAAGAACAACCCCAGCCGGGTGAAGCGCCCGGCTTTTGTTTCTGCCACAATCGGCTGCTGCCCCAACACCCGATAGGGCAGATTGGCCGTGAAGGCATCCAAGCGGAACAGCGTGACCAGATAAAACAGCGCCGCTCCGATCAGGAAACCAAACCCGTAAAACACAGGGTCAAACGCCATGGAAAGCGCTGTAAACCCGCTGGCAGAAACAGCAAACACAGCAGCGGCTGCGACAGCGCCGCCGTAATCCGTGAAGTAAAGCAGGATCATCAGAATGGTGTTGCCCACGGCGTAAAGGCCGTACCCTACACACAGGGTGCGGAAGTAGCCGTGCATCAGGTCGTTGAACCCAAGAGGCAGCAGAGCCAGCAGAGTGTTCTCCAGTGAAAGTACCGCCGCTGTGACGAACAGCTGTTTGAGGGCAGTGAACCGGAGTTCCCGGTTCAGCACAGCCAGCATCTCTTCCTCTGCCGTGACGATATCACCCACAACGCCGCCATCGTTGAACAGGCTGTAGTAATTCCGGTATTTGGGGTAGAAATTGACCTCCACTGACACCACAAAATTTACGCTCGTGACGAGGATAGTCAAAAACGCAATAAGGGCAGGAACATCATAGTACGGAGCCCCATAAAACAGGCCTTTGACCTGTACGCCCGACGGCCCTGCCCAGCAGATGACAAGGTGGGCAAACAGTCCGATGTTGGTGCACAGCCCCGTAAAGGCCAGCGGCAGGAACGCATCCACCCAGCGCAGAAACGTCCATGGGCTCTCATCGCTCTGCGGGAAGTAGCGGTAGAGCAGCACTACATCCCACACCATCATCAGGCCGTAACCCATGGTCACAGCAAAGAGCATTCCTTCCAGCACCGGACAGCCCAGCAGCAGCACCAGTACGAAACCCAGCCCGAATGCCAGCGCAATGGCGGCCAGAAACGAACAGAGGATACCACGGTAGTCCTTGATGGCGGTCAGATAGCTCATGGCGTTCCAGTTCACGATCATCTCTGCAAAAAGCCACAGGCAGAGCAGACCCTGCAAAAGAGTTGCTCCTGAAACAAGCAGAAACAGCCCATACAGCGTACAGCCCAGTACAAGCATCAGGCTGCTGGAGCCCCAGAACGAAGGCAGGATGGTCTGCTCCTGTTCCTCATACAGCATATCTGCCAGATACCGTGTTACCGGCATGGAAAAGAAGCTGGTGACTGTGAGAGAAAACAGCAGCGTATAGGTGATCATGCAGACCAGCAGATCCTGCTGATCCCGCTGGGCACCCACCCAGCCGCAGAGCAGCAGAATACCAAGCTGAAGCACAACGCCCAGCAGCATAGGGCCAGTGCAGATGATACCCGCATAGCCGTAGGCCCGCAGGGAGGCAAACAGCCCTTTGCGGCGGAACAGCTTTTTCAATTCAAATCCAATTCCTGCCATGGTTACTCCAAATGATATTCCTTTGCAGTTTCGTCGTACATCTTGCGGTAGTTCGCCAGCATCTGCTCGTGATGAAAATAAGCATCCACCCGTCTTTGGCCAATGCGTCCCATCTCTTCGCGCCGGGCACGGCTGGCACACATCTTCTCCATGGCATCGGCCAAACCCTGCCGGTACATCGGCGGTACGCAATACCCGGCAACTCCCAGCTCATCGCCGGGCGCACCTTCCAGCAGCTCCCTACAGCACCCCACCTCGGTGGTCACGCAGGGACGGCGGGCTGCCATAGATTCCAGCACAGACAGCGGTTGCCCCTCCGAGATGCTTGTAAGGATGGTGAAATCCAGTTTCTGCATATACTGCACCACGTCTACACGCCCGGTGAAGATCAGGTTTTTGAGCTGCAACTGCTCTACCAGCGCATAACATTCTTTGGCGTAATCTTCATCGTCCACGCCGCCCATAATGTGGAGCCGGACATTGGGCATCCGGGAGGCCAGCTCAAAGAACGCATAGATCATGGTCTTGACATCCTTGATAGGGGCCAGACGCACCACCGCGCCGATATCCACCCAGCCATCCTCCTGTTTGAGCGGGATATTGCAGAACCTCTCATACTGGACGCCGTTTGGGATGACGATGCACTTTTCAGCATTGCACCCCATCTCGATCTGCGTCCGGCGGGCATTATAGAACAGACTGCTGACCCGGAACGCCCGCCGGTAGATCTCCTCTGAAAGCATATAGAAGAACCGGATCCATCGGCTCTTGAACGAGGGCACCACCCACTCGGCGCGGATGATCTCCTCCTCCCGTTCGCGGGTGTAGATGCCATGTTCCGTAAGAAGCACCGGAGCATGGTTCAGGCTGCCGCCCATACAGGCCAGCAGACCGCCGTAGCCGGTGGAGATCGCATGGTAGACATCCGCTTTCGGCACCCTGCCCGTAAGCAGGTAGAGCACCGGCAGCAGCATCGAGCGCATGGTATGGAACGCATCCGCATAAGCCACATAAGGATACTCCTGTAGGCAGATATCCTTGAACAATTCCATAAAATCCCGGCTCTGCAAAAAAGAGAGCGGGTGGACGCCTTTTTCCTGAAACAGACGGTACAGCACATCCCAATCCGGGCTGCCCAGCCGTACCAGTTCCCGCAGGGCGGTACGCTCGTCTGCAGTAAACAGGACCGGCTGCCGCTCACCGTGGAGGCGGAGGGCATCATCCAGAAAAACCTCCTCCACCTCTTTCACGTTGGGCGGCAGCTCGTACACAAATTTTCCTCGGTCCTGTGCTTTGGCCCCAATGACCCAGAGGGAAAACTCCTGCTGAGGCATGGCCTGAATATACGCGTGCATCCATGTGGATACGCCGCCGTGAACATAGGGATAAGACCCTTCCAGCACCAGACAGATGCGCATGGTCACGCCCCCTTCTTTTCAATACGGACGGTGTCGGCATTGGCTTTGAGCAGATAAAGGTTCCCTGTCAGGCGGGTCAGTTCGCCGCCCGTCACCTTGCCGGGAGTCCCCTCATTGGCGCGGAAGAAAAGCCATGCTTCATCCACAAAATTGCCAAGATGCAGCGTCCATGCGGTATCGGTGCTGTCCAGCGTGACCGTCAGCTGTGCATACCGCTGAATGGCAGCAGAGCACTCGGTGCCTGTCTGCCTGCGCAGATCCGGTGCAGCGGCACTGAGCCACTTGAGGTAATCTTTCAGGCCGCCCTTATAGGTTTCCCAGCCTTCTGCCGCACCGCGGTCCACATCCAGCAGATCGTCCGGGTGCATAAAGTGGATACTGACGTAATGCATATTCAACTCGCTCATTGCTGCCAGCCGCATATAGGTATCTCCCACCATACCGCCGGATACGATGCGAGGCTGCTCCACGATACCGTCGCTGGCCACACCGAATTCCTGCACATAGGGCAGGGATGTGCCATCCTCAAAGTAGGTGCTGGCAATGGTGCGGATCCGGGTCACTTTGCTGCCCAGCACCTTCCGCCCGGCAGCAGAAAGGATGTTGGAAGGCGGCACATAGACACTGCCCTCGGTGTTGGGCAGTACAGTCTTTTGAAAATCGATAAGCTCGTTCATCGCAGCCACAATGGCATCTTCACTGGGCCACTGACGGTAGCTGTAAAGATCCTTGTAATCCGTATCGGGCAGTACCAGCGGCTGATGGTTGTAGCCGTGGAAGCCCACTTCCCCGCCCTGCTGCAGCAGCAGGCTGCCATAGTATCGGAACTGCTGAGTGTCCGGCTGACGGACCGGCGTGCTTTGGGTATCGTCCTCATAGTTTTCAATCATGACACCGGTAAAACGGATAGAGTATTGCTGTGCAAGCTTTACGAGATCCGGCCACCAGACCTTGGAATAAAAGTCCGCTATGCTCATCCTGTAATCCCTGCGGATATAAGTACCATCGCCGCCGGGCACCGGAGAGGGAAAATCGTCCAGATAGAACACCGAACTGTTGATGACGGGGTAAGCAGCGGCATCGCACAACAGGCTGAAGGACGCTGCATAGATGCCGCGCATGATTTTGTCGTAGACGCCGATGTTGTCCACCACCACCCTGCCGGCACCGGACTTTGTGCCCCATACCAGCGGAACGCCTTCGTCCCCTGTGCTGGCATAGACTGTGGCTTCCTCCCGGAGGCTGACGCTGAGAGAGGATTCAAATGGGTCACTGAACTCATACCGCTGCCCGCCGCCCAGCATAAACTCCTCTGTGGGAACGATGCTTTCGGCGATTTTGTTCTCCCAAGAAGAGGACAGAATGCCAAGTTTTGGCGATATCGCATCAAAATACGTCGTTTTTTGGGGTGCCATGGCAAACAGAACACTGCCACCGTCCTTCACCCAGTTCATCAGGTCGATCAAGCGTTTGCCTAACGCATCCAAATCACTTATGAGGACCACAACGGTTTTATACTGGTCAAACTCCGGGATATCAGCAAGAGACGTTGTGTGCACATCCACAGCCTGTGTGCTTACTTTCATATCCAGCAAGATCTGATCGAACTGCTTTTTTGCAAGGTCTGTTCCTTCCTGCCCGGAATCGTAGAGCAGCAGGCAGGTGACAGGCTGGCCGAACATGGCGATCTGCGCAGATTTGACCTCTGTCCGTGGGAGATAATTGATCTTAAATTTCGTTGCCTCGTATTTAATACCGCTGCGCTCCGCAAACAGGATAGCGGCTATCGCCACGAACACAGCCCAGATGATCAGCAGCTTTTGCCAGCGGAATGCCCGCAGCCGGGAAAAGATTTCCTTTATCATTGCTGTTTCCCCTGCCAGAACCGCACGACTTCGCGGCCCTTTGCACTGAGGTAGACCTCCTTTTCCTCGATTTGACGCAGCGTTTTTTGGATAGCCGCCCCATCGCGCAGCGCTGCTGCCAGCCGCAGGCGGAGCACCCACGGCGCCTCGCGCTGGGGCCAGCGCGCCGTAAGGTCTTCCAGCGTTTTTTCTGCGCGGCCATACTCCGCAAGACTGAGCTGCACATCTACCAGCCTGCATTCCAGCGTACAGCTGCGGCGTCCACCGAGATTTTCCATCCGTTTTTTCAGCAGCTGCTCCAGCTGGTGATACTGGATCTCCGCCGCTTTGCCCTGCACAAAGCCGCTTTCCAAATAGCTTTCCAGATAATCGCAGTATTCTTCCAGCACGGTGGCATCGTCCGGGGCGGAAGCATACCTTTGTTCCTGTTTCTGCAATTGCAGATCTGCCTCCTTGGTGATCTGCGACAGCGCTGTGGAAGCGTAATGAACCACCTCGCTGTCGTTATCCATGCGGGCCTGCTGAAGCAGGTCGTAATAGCCCGCAGGATCATCCGTCAGCACCGAGAGGATGAGCTTCCGCTTTTGTGCAGGGCTGTTTACCAGCAAGGCTTCCTCCAGCGGAACAACCGCCTCCTTACCCTCGTCATCTGCCACAAGGATATTTTTGTATATTTCCTCGTTTATTCGCAGCTTTTCAAGTGTCTGTTCCCGCAGGCACCCGCCTGTAAGGCGATTGGACGTGTGGAGTAACAGCACACACAGCGGCCCCCACAGCGGCACCAGAAGCATCACCGGAACAAAATATCCTTCCACCTCCAGTGTCCGTGCCCGGGCCAGCAGCCAAAGGCCCCCGCATACAACCAGATGCACCGTCAGCAGCACAAGGCCAAGCCAGAACCCGTTACACATGCGGTGCCTCCTGTTTTGCAGTCTTGATCAGCCGCAGCTGCTCATCCAGCGGCACCGCAGTGACATGAAGCCCTTTTTCACCCAAGCGCCGGGTCAGCAGCGGCAGATTTTCTTCATCGGCCTGATTCATCAGCAGGTAGACGGCGTTGTCTATTCCAACGCCTGCTACATCGGTGCTGCGGATGGAGCGCCCCACCCGGTCATTGAATTCGGCCCGGTCTTTAAACTCACCCGTCACCCGCAGCAGCAGATGGTGCGCCATTTTTTCTTCCTGCAGGGTACAGGCTGTAGCCAGCTGCTCCGCAAACACAGCCGGACGCAGCAGGCAGGTGCCGGGCAGATACCAGTTTTCCCGCACGGCGCTCTCGTACTCAAAAGCGCGCACCAATGCCGTTTCCACCAGTCCGCAGAGGATGCGGAACAGGTTCTGGTAATACAGGGTCATCTGCTCTTCGTTGGCCGTATACAGGCAGATCAGTACCACAAGGCTTCCGTTCTGCCGCACACCTGCAGCATACATCGGATGTCCGGGGAGGAAGCCGCGATTCACCCACAGCCCCTCCTGTTCAATGGCACGGATCACATCCAACCACTGCTCCACCTCCAGCGAGTGCGCCGGCTCCGGCGTCATTCCGGCACTGGCGGCTGTAAGGCGGGCAAACCCATGGTTCTTCTCCATCCGGTAGATGGTGAGACTGTGATTTTCCAGCACATCCTCCATGATCTGCACAGTCTTGCGGTAGATCTCCTGCGGCTGCAGCATATCCAGCTGCTGGGTCACAGCATAGATCTTGCCAAAGCTGTCCCGGCGGCCAAGGATCTGGCGGCGGAACATCTGTTTATCCTCCAACGTATCCTGATACAGTTTCCGGGTAAATTCAAGTCGCTTACACAGCAGCTTGTTTTCTTCCTGCACGAAACGGGCGGTCTCCGTATTACGCAGCTGCACATACCCGCAGGACGCTCCCACTACAAAATATACAATGAACGCCAACCAGTTGGCAGGCGCATAAAACAGCAGCATCAGGGTAGTGCCCTGCCGCAGATAGCCCGCTGCCAGAGAAACAGATGCCAACACAGCAGACAGCACACCTGCATTGAGGCCGTAGACTGTGCCGATCAGCACGACGAACATAAGCCGGAAATCGATCATCTGGAACTGCGCGTCCGTGCCTGTAATACGCACCAGCAGCTCCGTGGCCAACCACGCGGCAGCGATCTCTACCAGCCGCAGCAAACGCGGGCTCTGGCGGATCTTATCCACCGTTTTGCGTGCAAAGCTTTTTTTCTCCGCCTGCCGGGCGCACCACACATTATAGATCGCGGGCAGATCATCCAGAATGCTGTACCGCTGGAACCAGCCGTACCTGCGGCGGACAGTATTATCCGCTGCGGGATAGGTCTGGATGGTATCGGTGCCGTACAGCACCTTCAGCCCGGGCTGCAGCTTTTGCAGCACCTCGCCCAGCTGCTCCTGCGTATTCCCAAAAACATCCGGCAGCGTAAATCGCTCCGGCTTCGGCGTCCATGTATCGAACACCCGGGCAACGAGATCAGCCAGTTCTTCTGCACAGAGCGCAAGCAGCGGCTGCGCGGCCTGTTCATCCATTTGAACTGTACCGGCAGATATCTGCTCGAACAGCCGTGCAAACTGCTCCGCACCGCTGGCCGAGACGGCATACAGATAGGGTAGGCGGAACACCTTGACCTGAAGTTTGCTGGTTTTAGCGTAATGGAAGCAAAGTTCCTCTGCCGCATTTGCCAGCAGCGTTTTGCCGGAGGACGGCGTCAATGCTGCCTCCGGCCCTGAGAGGTACAACAGTTCTACCTCCCGCTCGCGGCAGGATTGCAGCACCCGGCGCAGACGGTCCAGTTCACCTTCCTGATTCCCGTGTGGCAGCAGATATTCAGAAAAATAGACAACCCGGTCAAACTGGTAGGTTTCTGTAAGCTGATCCAACAGCTGCTTGCTTTCCAGCATCACCGTCTTGATCCGGGTGTCCAGCAGCGATTCCCCTTTTGCGTGGGTGGTGAGCACATGATCATCCGGGAATGCCGTCTCGATCCACTCCTGCGTCAGGAATGCTGTAAAACCTGTGAGTAAAATCTCCATTGCATTTACCGTTGCTGCCCGTCCGGCCTCTTTTCAATGGCTGGCGGCGCGTATTTTTTCTTTCATAGAAACATTCTTTCGCGATAGTGATAATATCACTCTTCGCCAAAAATAACAATAGTCTTTCCTAGTCCAGCCGCCCGTAAAAAGCGCATTTTTCCCACGGAAGAAATTTGTGTAGCTTGTTCGGTCTGTACTTATACGCACCCGCACAGGCAGTTTTTGAGAAACAAATCGTTTTTATCGTCCATATTTCATCCGTTCGTATGCCGTACGAACCGCACAGGTTATTTGCAGTTTATCCAGTTTTTTAATCGTAGTTTTCCCGCAGGAGACGTTCCCTCGGAGAGACTTCGAAGAGTCCACTGCACTTTGCAGATTACAGAGGCAAAAGTGTTATATCGAGTTATTACATTTCTGCACCGCGGCCACAAGCGCGCTCCGTAGAGCAACCGCCGCAGGCAGTTCCTACTGCATCTACAACTTCGGCCGTCCGAGTGCAGACGGCAAGCACCAACACCCCTTGCCAATGCGCAAAGAGAAAGTTCTACCCTCTGGCACCCCGCCCGCCGCCTGAACGATGGCATGGATGCGGATACTGCTGCCGCATTGAATGCACTGTGGGAGAAGCTGGGGTGAGGGCCGCAAGAGCGCATCACCTGCATGCGGGATTTATCGATCGTAAAAATCTGTTCCAGAAGAATCATGGACGGTTCTTCAAAAGCCGGGTTGGAATCCACCAGCACATGGGTGGGCTGGTTTTTCTTCTTTTCCGTCCGGGTTGTAACGGTTGCTACGATCAATGTAGGCGAATGACGGTTTCCAATGTTGTTCTGTAGAACCACCACAGGACGTTTTCCGCCCTGTTCCGAGGCGATATGCGGCTCCATGTCTGCATACCGGCTGTCCACCGATACCTTCAACCGTGCCACAGAGCCGTCAAAAACGCAACGTATTTTCTTCTTTGAAATACCAAACGAACATTGCCGGCATAT
>OBXH01001087.1_pt1 | contig 15753 bp, 18 predicted proteins | sample 1538101 | NCBI WGS metagenome assembly OBXH01 (sample SAMEA2580141, study PRJEB22360) | human gut metagenome | biome: human gut; feature: human-associated habitat; material: faeces | place: Denmark | collected 2008/2010 | reverse complement strand
GAGTAGAGTGACACTCCTGCGTTTGTAACGCTCGCACGCGGCACAGCCTACTAGCCTTGTAAAGGCATTCGACCTGCAGCTCCGGGAGGTATTTCCCCTGCTGCTCTGCGGCCCCTTGCACCAACCGGGACTTCTCTGGGCAGAGCACTTCAAGGTACTTGTTCCCTTCAACACCATTAACAATAGCTACTTTATCACAATACCGGATACTTGTCAACCCCTGTTTCCAGTAGCACACGGAAATCAATTTTTGCGGCTTGACCCAGAGCTAAAGCCTTCACCCCTTGGGGGGAAGGTGGCGCGTAGCGCCGGATGAGGGGTATTTAGAGCAAAATGCTGTTGTCCTGCGCCCTCATCAGTCACCTGCGGTGACAGCTTCCCCCGACCGGGGGAAGCCTTTAGAGGAAAATTGATTTCCTTGCCAGCAGCAGCCGAAACAGGCTTATTGCGCTCCGAGACCCAGCATTTCCCGGGCATTTGCACGGGAAATGTCGGTCACATGGTCACCGGAGATCAGGCGGGCCAGTGCTTCCACGCGGCCTTCCTCATCCAGCGGGTGAATTTCGGTATAGGTGCGGTCATTGGCCACATTTTTCTGGATCAGCAGATGGCAGTCGGCCAGTGCAGCGATCTGGGCTGTATGGGTGATGCACAAGATCTGGTGGCCCTGCGCACTCTGACGCAGAACTTCGCCGATGCGCCCGGCAGCCTTGCCGGAAACACCGCTGTCAATCTCATCATAAATCACCGTAGGCACAGCATCTTTATCTGCCATTGCGTTCTTGATGGCCAGCGTAATACGGCTCAGCTCGCCGCCAGACGCAATTTTTGCAAGGGGTTTGGGCGCCTCACCGGGATTTGTGGAAATGTAGAACTCGATGCTGTCCTGTCCATGGCTGGCCAGCGGGCCGCGGGTGTGCCGCAATGTCATGCGTACACCCGGCATATTCAAAAAATCCAGCGTGCCGGAAATGCGTTTGTTCAGCGCTTCAAAAGCGTGCAGGCGCGTCTGGGTCAAGGCCTCTGCCTTTTCACGAGCCAGCGTATAAAGACGCCGCTTTTCTGCCTGCAGATGGTCGTGCCGTTCCTGAGAGGACTGGATGCGTTCCAGTTCCTCCCTTGCATTCTGTCCGAATTCGATCACATCTTCTACCGTATCACCATATTTACGCTTGAGCTTATAGATGAGATCCAGCCGCTGCTCGATCTCATCCAGCTCAGCGTCATTGGTATCGTAGGAGTCCAAACGGCCGATCAGGTCAGCAGCAACATCCTTTGCATTATAGTAAAGATCCAGCAGTTGGCTGGATGCAGCAGCAAGTGCATCGTCAAGCTGCGCTGCCGTATCGATTGCATGGGAGGCTTCGCCCAGCAGATCGACAGCACCGGACGATTCGTCATCGCCCGAAAGCAGAGCATAACTCTGTGCGATTTTATCCCGGATAGCCGATGCATTGGCCAGAATTTTTCTGCGGCTTTCCAAGGTCTGTTCCTCGCCAGCCGTCAGCCCGGCGTCTTCGATCTCCTGTACCTGATAGCTCAGCAGATCGATTTTTCTCTGCTTTTCGGCCTCGTCGGTGATCATGGCATCCAGTTCTCGCTTGATGCGCACAAGCTCCCTGTACAGCACATAGTATTCCTGAAATTCCGCATCGTTCTGTGCATAATCATCCAGAATTCCCAGATGCCTTGCCGGGTTCAGAAGTCCCACGGAGTCGTGCTGACCGTTAATGTTGATAAGTCCGCCGCACAGTTCCCGCAGGACGGACGCGGTCGCGGGCATGCCGTTGATGCGGCAGGTGCTCTTGCCCTCGGCGGTGATCTCACGGCTGAGCATCAGCGCATCCGAACGTTCGTACCCCGCCTTCTCCAGACTGTTCAGCACGGCATCCGGCACCTGTTCAAAGGCAGCACGGATGACGGCCTTGGATGCGCCCGTGCGCACAAGGTCCTTTGAAGTGCGGTTACCAAGAATGGCATTGATGGAATCGATCAGGATGGACTTGCCTGCACCGGTTTCACCTGTGAGGACATTCAGACCAGGCTTGAAATGCACTTCAGCCTTCTGGATAACTGCAACATTTTCAATTTGCAGGCTGCTTAGCATATACTCTCTCCCGCATTATTTTTGTACGATGTGCCGGATCAGCTCTGAGCAGATCGTTTTTGCATCGCGCTCTGACCGCGCAACGATCAGGAACGTGTCATCGCCCGAAAGAGTTCCGACCACATTTTTCCACTGCAGTGCGTCAAAAACTTCGCAGGCCGCATTGGCCATACCCGAGTAGCACTTTACCAGTACAACATGCCCGGCATAATCCACGCCCAGCACAGATTCATGAAAGATCGTTTCAAAACGGCCCTGTGCCTTGGGGTTAAAGCTTTCGTTCCGGCTGGAAACATAGCGGTATCCCTCGGCCGTCGCGGCTTTTACCAGACACAGCTCCCGGATATCGCGGGAAACTGTGGCCTGTGTTACCTCAAAGCCTTCTTTGGAAAGATAGTCCAGCAAAACTTCCTGCCGACTGATCGGGTTCTCCCGTACAAGTCGAAGGATCGCCTGCTGACGTTCTCCTTTACTTCTTACATCATCTTTGCGGCTGCGCGCCATATCAAACTCGCCTCCCGTTTATCGTCTGCTGCGAAGCTTCTGATCGATTGCCTGAAACTGATCGGCTTTTCCGAAGGTGATCAGCTTTACCACCTGATCCGAAAGCCGTACTTCAGCTGTTGCACCGGCTTTGAGTGGATAACCGGCTGCTCCATCACAGCTGATAAAAACCTCATCGTCTGCCACCTGCCCGACACAGATGTTCAATTTGCGCTCCTGCGCAAAAACCATGGCCGGGCTTGCCAGACTATGCGGACAGATCGGCGTTACGACGACGCCTTTTGTCTGTGAATCCAGAATGGGGCCGCCCGCTGCCAGTGAATACGCGGTGGAACCCGTAGGCGTAGCAACGATGACGCCATCTCCGCGATAGTGCTCCACAAGGATGTCGTCACAGTAGATGCTGAAATCGATTGCCTGCTGCAAACGGCCTTTTGTAACCACAACGTCATTCAGTGCATGTCCCTCCCAGCCATCATGGCCCAGAACATGCACATACAGCAGCATCCGGTGATCCAGACTGAACTCTCCTCTGGCAACAGCGGAGAGCTTAGCCTCCATTTCGTTGACCTCACAAGTTGCCAGAAAACCGCAGCGTCCCAAATTGATGCCAAGGATCGGCTTTGCATACCGGAGCGACAGGTTTGCCTCATGCAAAATGGTGCCATCTCCACCGATGGTCAGGATCACATCTGAGCGCTCAAGGCATTCCTCCTGCGGCAGATAGACCACACCAGCGGTACTGCATTCCGCACACAATTCTTTGCACATCAGAACAGCCGCACCATGCGTCAACAGGATCTGTGCCGCACGCAGCGCGATTTCATTGGCAGAAGTTTTGCCGGGGTTCGGCGAAATATAGATCGTCATACCGGAAGCTCCTTTTGCATTTGAATTTTTTGCGTATCCCTCAGCGGTCCAGCGTACTGTGGCTTGCAGCTACTACCTGTTCTACAGCACTGTCGTCCAGCACGGCAGGCTCTGTACTCTTCTGCACGAACATCAAATATTCAATATTGCCTTCCGGGCCCTTCACCGGACTGAAATCCAACCCGCGCACAACAAAGCCGTTTGCAGCAGCATAACCCATTGCATTGTGCAGGACCTCACGGTGGGTAGTCGGGTCGCGCACAACACCGTTTTTGCCCACTTTTTCGCGGCCTGCCTCAAACTGAGGCTTAACCAGACAAACGCCCATGGCATCCGGTGTGGTGATGGCCTGTGCCACCGGGAAAATATGATGCAGTGAAATAAAAGAGACATCCACACTGAAAAACTCGATGGGCTCTGCCAGATCTTCCAGCGTGACATTGCGGATGTTCGTGCGTTCCATATTCACAACACGTTCATCGGTGCGCAGACTCCATGCAAGCTGACCATAGCCGACATCCACGGCATAGACCTTGGTGGCACCATTCTGCAGCATACAGTCCGTAAAGCCGCCTGTAGATGCACCGATATCCATGCAGACTTTACCATTCGGCGTCAGCGGAAAACACTGCATGGCTTTTTCCAGCTTCAGACCGCCGCGGCTCACATAACCGATATCATGTCCGCGCACTTCTACCTTGGCATCCTCTTTGATCATTTCGCCGGCCTTGTCCACCTTCTGTTCATTGACAAATACGATGCCGGACATGATCAACGCCTTTGCACGCTCCCGGCTCTGTGTCAGGCCATGCTGAACAAGATATTGATCCAACCGAATCTTCACGATAAACTTTCTCCTTTCGTCACGGCCATCTGAACCGTCTGTACAAGGCTGGCAGCATCCAGTCCTGTTGCCTGTTTGATCTGCGCCACACTGGCATGAGGAAGACGCACATCCCGCACAGAAAGATGGATAAAACATCCATTCCATCCTTTTTGCTGCAAAGCACACTCCAAATGCTCACCGATGCTTCCGTTTGCAATGCATTCTTCCGCAAACAGTATTTTCTGATATTTTATCAGTTCATCGAGAGTTTTTTCTGTAAAGGGATATAGCTTTACAAGCTTCAGCACGTCACACACGATATCTTTTTGCTTCAGTTCCTGTGCAGCCTGTAAAACATCGGTCAATTCATCCGCATAGCTCACCAGAACGATTGTTGCATTCTCATTCTTATACAGATAATCGTACTCCTGACCGCTGCAGCCAAATCCTGCCAGCACAGCATCCTGTCCACCGCGCGGATAACGGATCGCACGCGGGCCATGGAAGCGGTCGCTCAGCAGCTGCTGCAGCCAGTAGGTCAGTTCCTGATAATTGGAAGGTGCATACAACGGGATATTGATCTGGCTCAGAAAAGCCGGGTCATAGATTCCCTGATGGGTCTCGCCGTCCCCGGGAACAAAGCCTGCGCGGTCGATCGCAAACACCACATTTTCCTGCAGCAAATTGACATCGTGAATGATCTGATCATAGGAGCGCTGCAGAAAGGTGGAATAAATGCAGACTACCGGCAACATTCCCTGACTTGCAAGGCCTGCTGCAAAGGTGACAGCGTGCTGCTCTGCCATTCCGACATCAAAAAAGCGTGTTGGATGGCTGTGTGCAAAAAACTGAAGACCGGTGCCATATTTCATCGCTGCTGTAATGGCACAGAGATTCTGATTTTTCTCCCCTTCTGTCACGAGTGCTTTGCCAAATACTGTTGAGAATGACTCCTTGGGCGCCACTTCCGGGTCGGGCATCCCGTCCAGATCGAAAGCAGAAACTCCGTGATAGTTGCCGGGATTCACTTCGGCGGGCTGATAGCCCTTACCTTTTTTCGTGATAACATGCAAAAAGTGCGGCCCCGGCCGACCGCGGAGCGTGCGGAGTGTGCGTTCCAGCTCTTCCTCATTGTGGCCATCCACGGGGCCAAGATACTGGAACCCCATATCCTCGAACATCGTGGAGTGGTACATCGCACGGCGCAGGAGCGTTTTACAATCGGTGAGGGTATTTTTCAGCGGGGTGCCCACCAGCGGGACGGCATCCAAAAAACTGCGCACATTATCCTTGGCATCCACATAGGCGGTAGTCGTACGCAGATGGGTCAGATAACGGGCAAGCGCACCAACATTCTTAGAGATCGACATTTTATTGTCGTTCAGGATCACAAGCAGGTTGTCCAGATGCTCGATGTTGTTCATGCCCTCGTAGACCATGCCGCCGGTAAAGGCGCCATCACCAATCACTGCCACAACAAGTCCCTGCTCATGATGCAGCTTTTTGGCCCATGCCATGCCAATAGCAAGCGAAAGGGCTGTGTTGCCATGCCCGGCAATGAATGCATCGTGCACACTTTCGTTCGGGTTTGGGAATCCGGAGATGCCGTCCAACTGACGAAGCTGCTCAAACTGTCCGCGCCGTCCTGTAAGGATCTTATGCGTGTAGCATTGATGGCCCACATCGAATACGATCTTATCCTGCGGGGTCTCCAGCACGCGGTGCAATGCCACTGTAAGCTCTACCATGCCAAGGTTCGACGCCAGATGTCCACCGGTTTTAGAGATGTTTTTCAGCAGAAAGCTGCGGATCTCCTCACAAAGCTGTTCTACCTGCTTTTCATTTAATTGTTTTAAATCTGCGGGCTGATTGATGCTGTCCAGCAGCAATACTCCCATAAAATCACACGTCCTTCAAATGCAGAGTCTAGGCCGATGCCATGCATCACACCAGCGGATACAGAAAACCGACTGCTATACCCACCAGAACGCCTGCCACTACCTGCAGCGGTGTATGGCCGACCATTTCCTTCAGATGCATATTCTGAAGGAACGGTGCGTTCTTTTCGCTGATGTCGATCCACTGATCGATCATCTGATTCAGCACCTTGGCCTGCTCGCCGGTCTCATGCCGCACGCCCATTGCATCGTGCATCGTGATGATCGCCACAACGCTCGCCACGGCAAAAATAGCAGAATCAACACCTACACAGCGCCCGGTAGCAATAACCATTGCACAGACCGTTGCGCTGTGCGCGCTGGGCATGCCGCCATCGCCCCACATGCGCTCCAGCTGGAATTTACCCAGCAGGATAAAATTGATAACGGTTTTGAGCACCTGAGCCACAAACCAGCCAAGCAGGGAAACCGTCAGGATCTGATTGAACGACAGGATGTTTTGAATAAACTGCATAATCTTTTTCCTTTATTCTGTATGGATCGTTTTAGTTTTTGCGCACAAGAAGCTGTTGTGCAAGCTGTTCCAGAAATGCAGCCTTGCCGCCAAAGTTCCGGCGCAGCTCTGCACAGGTCTCATTGTTCAGATCCTGTGCAAGCTGCATAGCCCCTTCTGCGCCATAAAGGGTCACGAAAGTAGTCTTGCCATTCTCGCTGTCGCTGCCGATGGGCTTGCCCAGCTGTTCCGGAGTACTGGTAACATCCAGCACATCGTCCACGATCTGAAAAACCAGCCCCAGACCGTAAGCATAGTGCTCCAGCGCCCGGCACTGAGCGTCATCTGCCCTTGCAGCAGCAGCACCCATCTGAATCGCCGCATTGATCAGTGCGCCCGTTTTGTTGCGGTGGATCAGCCGGAGCTGCTCTTCCGTAGCGGCCAGCGCTTCGTACTTCAGATCCAGCTCCTGTCCATAGACCATACCGCGGCTGCCCGCACCTGCACTCAGTGCAGCTGCGGCCCGTACACAGACATCGGCATCTGCCGGAGCATTGGCGATTACTTCAAATGCCTCTGTCAAAAGAACATCGCCGGCCAGCATAGCGGTCGCCTCGTCAAAAGCTTTATGGCAGGAAGGTCTGCCACGGCGCAGATCATCATTATCCATGCAGGGCAGATCATCATGGATGAGCGAGTAGCAATGCAGCATTTCCACTGCAGACGCAAACTGCTCTGCCGCCTGCATATTACCGCCCAGCATATCACAGACACTGAGCACCAGAACGGCGCGGATCCGCTTGCCGCCGCCCATCAGACTGTAGCGTGCTGCACGGCACACCTCAGACTCTTCCGGCAGAAAGTGGGCACAGGCATGTTCCAGTGCGGACATTGCCTGTGCAAGGTAACTCTGATACTGCTCTTTGTGATCCATCAGCTTTCCTCCTGCACTGTACCTGCAAGCTTTGCATCGATCTCGCTGATCTGCAGAGATGTCTTTTCCAATGCAGCATGGCAATACTCCATCAGAGAAGCCGCTTCTGCGTACAGCTTGACCGAATCTGCAAGGGTGGTCTCTTCACTCTGCATCTGAGCAAGGATCGTATTCAGCCGTTCCATGCCCTCTTCAAAACTTTTGGGTGTTCTCATTGATCTCCTCCACCGTTTCTACCCGGCATTTTGCCCGGTGAGAAACGCTGCGAACATATATTGTTTTTTCCGGCTGCAGACCTTCTGCATCCAGAATGGCTCCATTTGCTGTTGTGACCATAGCATAGCCGCGGGCCAGCACCTTATAGGGGTTCAGTGACCCGGCAAGCGCTGCGGCATGCTGGAGCTGAAGCTCTGCATCATTCTGCTGCGTCTGCATCTGCTGTCGGATCTCATCTTTCGCCTGCTGCAGCAGGTCATGCTTTTTTTGCCAGCTTTGGCGTGCAGGCCCCTGCTCCAACACAAAGTTGTATTGTTCCAGACCATTATAGCATAAATCGAGACGGTTTTGCATATTTTTACGAATATTTTGCTGCAAATCCAGTAATATCCGTTTCTGCTCTTCCCGATCCGGCACGGCAAGCTCTGCCGCAGCGGAAGGTGTAGGGGCTCTCCGGTCGGCTACAAAGTCCAGGATCGTATAGTCGATCTCATGGCCGATCGCGCTGATCAGTGGTTTTTTGCAGCGGTAGGCCGCCCGTGCGATCACTTCAGCATTGAACACCCACAGATCTTCCCTGCTGCCGCCGCCGCGGGCCACGATGATCTCGTCCACCTCTTTGCGCTGGTCCAGCTTCCGGATCGCATCTGCGACCTGCTGTGCTGCCTCAAAGCCCTGCACCGTTACCGGACACAAAAGCAGCTGTACCGAGGGCCAGCGCCGGGTGAGTACATTGCGGATATCCTGCAATGCGGCTCCCGTTTTGCTGGTGACAACACCAATGCATTTAGGGAATACCGGCAGCGGCTTTTTATGTTCCGGGGCAAACAGGCCCTCCTGCTCCAGCTTTGCTTTGAGCTGCTCCAATGCAAGCTGTGCAGCACCAACGCCATCCGGAAACATATCGTTCACATACAGCTGAAAGGCACCGTCACGCTCATAAAGGGTCGCACGGCAGCGTACCACAACGCGCATCCCCTCTTCCGGGCGGAAGGCAAGACGGCGGGCATCTGCACGGAACATTACAGCCTTCACGCTGCTGGCTTCATCCCGCAGGGAAAAATAGCAGTGGCCGCTGCGTGCGTTCTGTACAAAGTTTGCGATCTCGCCGCGCAGGGCAATGTCAAACAATCTGTCGTTTGCATCCAGCAGCATTTTAACGTAGTGGTTCAGGGCCGAAACGGTAATTACTTCAGCCATAATCCGGCCTCCCGTGCTGCAAGGATCGAAACGCCGATGGCATTATCGCTGGAATACATTCCCGGCACAAAATACACCTGCGGCAGCCGCTTTTGCACCCATGCGCGGATGATATCGCTGCTCATCACGCCGCCGGCACAGACCACCGGAAGACCGGGGTATTCCTTCTGCGCTGCCTTTGTCATTTTGACCACCGTATCTGCCACACAGAGCAGACAGTATTTGCAGACATACTCCGGCGTTTTGCCTGCGGCCAGCAGACCGTTGCACTGGTTTTCCAGCCCGGAAAGGCTGCACTGCATTCCCTTTACACTGGACTTCGGCCGGATCTCTTCCCCGCACTGCGCAGCCAGACGGGAAACTTCAGCACCCGCCGGGAACCCAAAGCCCAGTTTGACCCCCACACGATCCACAGCCTGTCCGGCGTAGAGATCGGTGCTGGTGCCAAGAGTCGTGACCTGACGCACCTGATCGCAGAGCAGCAGGTCCGTCGTACCGCCGGAAATATGGAACAGCAGAACTTTTTCAGCAAACAGCTGTTCCCCCTTGGCTGCAAACAGTGCTGCCGCAGCGTGACCCTGCTGATGGGTGGTTCGCACAAGAGGGATGCCCTTTGCCTGCGCAAAGGCCGCAGCCGCACTGACGCCCGCCAGAAAGCATGGCATGTAGCTGCCCTCCACTGGGCGCGGCTTCTGCGACACTCCGACAGCATCGATCTTTGTCAGATCAAATTCCTGCGCAAGCTCCTGCATCATTTCCGGCAGCGCGACCGTATGATGAAACAGTGCATCGCTCTGCCGCAGGCCCAGCTGACCTTCTTTTACCGGCAGGAAACGTTTTTTTGCGCAAACAACCTCTCCAGCTGTATCAAACACTGCCAGAGAGGTTGCGTAGTTGCTTGTATCAATGCCAAGCGTATAGCGGCTCACTGTTCGGCCTGCTCCGCTGCGGCATCTGCATCCAGACCATGATCCCGGGCCACTGCGCCAAGCAGACCGTTCACGAACTGGTAATCTTCGTCTGCACCATACTTTTTGGTCAGCTCGACTGCCTCGTTGATGGCGACGCCGGGCTTGTTCTCACCGCCAAACAGCATTTCTGCAATTGCCAGACGAAGAACTGTCAGGCTCACCCGGGGCAGACGCTCCATGGTCCAGTTGCGCAGATGTGCGCGGATCTCGTCGTCCACTTCGGCAGAATGATCGTAGTATGCATTCAGCAGATGCTTGCTGAAGCCATCCACCGGATGTTCTTCATCGTTTTCTTCGTGGTTGATGATGGCTTCTGCCAGCGGGATATCACCAAAGGTCTGCGAAAATGCCAGCAAAAATGCATTTTCGCGGGCTTCTCTACGGGGCAAAATATTTTCCATAATGTTCCTCTCGCAACACGAACCCCCTCTGCCTGAAGCAGCAGAGAGGATCGGTCTTTCCTGTTTGATTTTGTTTTATTCCTGCGCTGCTGTAGCATCTGCCAGACCGGCAATGACCAGATTGACCCGGCTCACCGTAACATTGGTCATGTTCTGCACAGCGGTCTTCACGTTTTCCTGTACCTTTTCTGCCACGGCAGGGATCCGTGCTCCAAAGCTTACCATCAGGTTCAGGGTGATGCTTGCGGTACCATCCCGCATTTCCACCGTGACCGGAGACTGGATGCTGGAAGCTTCCAGCAGATCCTTGAGCTTTTTATTCTGCTTGCCGCAGGAGACCTCAGCAACGCCGTCAATTTCCAACGCTGCACAGCGCGCGATCTTGCCAATAACCTCGGTGGAGATCTGAAGGCTGCCGCCCTGAAGATTCGTATTCTGAAAATCCATTGTGTTGTCCTCCATCCAAAAGCGGGCAGTCCGCCTGCTTTTTCCTGTTTAAAATGGTCCTGCCTGAAACGATCAATGCCATACGCAGGACAACATCATGCTTGATTGATAGAGTTATTATACCATCAAAGCGGGGGTGATTTCAATACTTGTTTGGGAAAACTCTGCCTTCTGCAGCTATGCTGGGACAAAATGGCAGGACTGCGTCTTATTTGACCTCCACCACTGTGATATTCTGTGCCGTCACACTGCTTTTGCTCAGCACTACATCGCGGATCTGCGCCACCTGTGCGGCAGTAAGCGGCTGGCCTGAGGTCATAACGGTCAGATCTGCCCGGCCAGACTGCAAAAAGCACAGGCAGTCGGCAAAGCCTTTGGCCCTGATCAGGGTCTCAATCTCATTTTCTGCATTCAGGTCTTCCAGATTCGCTGTCAGCTGGGAGGTGTATTCCTTCTTTTCTTCTGCGGAAAGAGAGGAAGCCTTCATCGTCTTTTTAATGGAATCCATCGCTTCATCGTGGGCTTTCTGTCGTTTGAGACGGGCCTGCTCAAAAAACTTTGCACCGCTGTCGCTGGCAACACTTACCAGCTGCGCCTCGCCATAATTTTTATTTGCACTGGAAACTGCTTCCGCTTCGGTAGGCAGTTCATCCAGAATGGCATCGGCCTGCACCGGAACATCCTCCACCTGCGCCGCGACAGCAGCAGTGCTTTCCAGCTCCGCAGGTACATCGCTGCGGGCATACTGCCAGTTTAAGTACACGGCGATCACCAGCGCTGCGGCCAGTGTAACGGCAGTAGCTTTGCGGGTATTTCCAGAAAGTGCTCTCATAGATCGTTCCTCCTTATAAAAGTTTCCGGGACTCAGCCCTTGCGCTGCTCCACACAAATGTGATTGGACGGCAGATCCAGCAATGCGCTCACCAGCTCTGTGATCCGGGCCGCGATCCGGACATCACCGCCGCCCTCGCACAGCACTGCCACGCCGCAGACCTGCGGCACGCAGACCGTTTCAGTCAGGGCAGAACCATCCTCCAGCAAGACATGCGTCTGCTGCGACTGCAAGTCTCCGGACTGCGTGTCCAATGCATAGATCACTTCCTCCCCGGTCCCCAGTGTGACCATCACAGTGGTCTTGCCCGCACCGCTCATATGAGAGATCAGCCGTTCCAGCCGCTCCTCCAATTGTGCCTGATATTCGGTGCTGCTTTGCGTGCTTTTGGCTTTCTGGGTGCTGCCTGCCGCAGAAGGCTGCGGGAAAAGCTCCGACAGCAGGATCAACAGCATCGCCAGCAGTCCTACTGCAGCCGCAAGCCTTGCTCTGCCCTGCTTTCCTTTGCATTTTTCGGCAAAGAGACGGATGGAAAAGCCCTCTGTTTCTTTCATCCGACTTCCTCCTGCATCTCCCGTACCGATGCCGTGCCGAGTGCTTCCTGCAGATATGCGGCGACCTGCTGCTTTTCTGCGTCGGTACATTCTGATAGGATGGTAAAACCTGCAGATCCAGCCTGTACGGTCTGCCCCTCCTGCGTCAGCGTGATGTCCAGCTCTATCGGTACACCAAAGCGCTGCATACACTCTGTCCGCAGGGAGCTTTCCAGCCGCTCCTGCGCTTTCTGCAGGATCGATATTTCGGCACTCTGGATATGGACAGAGGACGGTACTACCTCCATGGCGCTTTTCAGTTCCGGCTTCACACCCGGTGCCAGCCGGAAAAGGACTACTAGAATATATAGCCCGGCAACTGCTTTTATGCATCTGCCCGCCCAGCCTGTGCCGGTCAGCAAAGCAGTGACCTCTGCGCAGATACAGGCGATGCAAAATGCAGCTGCAGCGTTTTGAAATGCCTGCACTTCATCCGCCTCCTGTCATCATCAAAAGCCCAACGCCCACCGTCAGCAACTCAAAATACAATGCTGTAATGGCAGCCATGCATTTTACAGCTTCTGCCATACAATCAAACAACGCCTGACAGCGGCTGTTCGCCGCAAGCCCGCACAAAAGGCTGCAGACTGTGAGGAACGCCAGATGGAGCATCAACTGCACATACAGCGGCAAAAACTCCGCACCGATCACCATGAGCGCCGCAAGCCCCAGACTGCTTTTCAGCAGCCGCATTCCGGTCAGAAAGACCTCTGCCGTATCGCTCAGAGCCTGTCCTATGACCGGCACACTGCCGGTGAACAGCTCTCCGAGCCGCAGCGCCGAACGATCCAACTGCACCGTTATTGCACGCTGCAGCCCCAGTAAAACCGCAAAAAGGCGGCCGGCCCAGCGCAGCCCTTTTTGCAGCAGTGCACCTGTGGCGCGGCAGGTGTCGGAAAGCCCTCTCTGGGTACTGATGCAGCACGCCATGCTGACCGCAAGATAGCTTTGCAGCAGCGGACTGACGACTGTAGCCGTGCACTGTGCAAGGAAACACAGCCCTGTCAGCAGCAGACCGCTTGCCGCTGCACCGGCATTTGCTTCTCCTCCTGCGGTGAGCACCCCGCTGTAGACCGGAAGGAACCCCAGAAGATAGTCTTTCCATCCTGTCATCCGCTCGCACACCTGCTGCGCGAGGCTCATCAGGTCGCCCCATAAAAGGGTGCCGCACCCTACAGCCGCTGCCAGTTCCAAAAGCGCATTGTCTGCCGCTTCTCCGACCAGAAAAGAAAGCAGGATCAAAAGCAGCAGGAACAGCAGGACATCTGCATAGCAATGCGCCATCTGCCGGATCATTTCCAGCGGAGAAACCGGCAAAAGGGAAAGCAGCGCTCCGACCGGATCGTGGACGAATGAATCCGCATCCTGCGGCGCAGCATTCAGATAGGGCTGCCAGAGCTCCTGCCCGGGCAGATCCTGCAGCCCGGCCGCCTGTGCACCCGGGACCGCAGACAAAACTCCGCAGACGGCAAGCACAGCAGCGGACGCCTTTTGAAATAATTTCATGCAGCAAGCCCCCAGATCCGTTGACAGATCTCCTCCAGCAAGGGGAATGCCGCTGCCAGAACAAGGAGCCTCCCCGCCAAACCTGTACACCACGCCAGTGAATCTGCGCCTGCTTCTTCACACAGTGTCCGGGCGTAATCCGTGATCAGCAGGATCCCTGCACAGCGCAGCAGACAGGAAAAGGCAGTACCATCCACCCGGCGGCCTTGCCGTCTTCCCCCCCGCATCAGTTCTTCCCCAGCCGCGCCAAGCCTCAGCAGTATAAATACTGCGGCACCGATCGAAAGCAAAAATGCATAAGACGGAGAATCCTTGCGCAGCAAAAGCTGTGCTGCCGCAAAAACGACTGCCGCCCCAAGGATGGAAACGGAGGTACTCATAGAGCAAACAGCGACTTGATGGTGACAAACAGGACGCTGATCTGCTTGACAAGAATGGACAGCACTACGACAAGGCCCGCAAGAGTGGTCATCATGGCCTGATCCTCCCGTCCGGAACGGATCAGCAGCTGATTCAGCACCGCCACAATGATGCCAATGGCTGCAATTTTAAAAACAAGATCGATCTCCAATTCTGCATCCTCCTGCGCTTACAAAAAAATCAGTGCCAGAACAGCTCCTGCCGCAAGCCCCAGCCTGCAGGACAGGCCAGCACAGGCGGCTGCTTCCTGCTGAGCCTGCTGCAGAAACGCTTCAAAGCGCGCGGTATAGTAGTCCAGCCGTTCACACTCCTGCGCAGCTTCGCACTGGCCGAGGCCGGAAAAGCATTGTTCAAAGCAAAGCCGCTCTTCGGTGCGGAAGCTTGCAGGCGGCGCGAGAGCCTGCAATTTTTCCGCAGGCGTCAGCAGCCCTTCCTGTATCAGACAGCGGCAGAGCAGCTCCATATCCGGCCTGCGGTATGCCACTTCCTGCCGGATGCGCCGCAGCAATTCCACAGTATGCCGCAGCTGCAGGATATGCTGCTCTTTTCCTGCCTGAAGGGCTGTTCCGGTCAGCCATCCGCACAGCGGAAGCAGCGCTGCTCCCATCCAATGAAACAGTTGGATCATAACTCGTCGATCTGCCGGACCCTGCCCGGCTCGGCGCAGCCCTGCAGCAGCACCAGTACACGCAGCATTCCCTGCTGCTGCAAAGCCTTCACCTGCGGTCGTCTGACTGCTTCCTCCGCACTTGCGGCATGAACGCTTGCAATAAAATCCACTCCGCTGAAAAAGCCCTGCTCCAGCGCTGCTGTTTCAGCCAGTGAACCCAGCTCGTCCAGAACGATCACCTGCGGTGAAAGCGTGCGCAGCGCCATCTGCACGGCACGCTCCTTTGGAATGCCGGACAGGGTATCCACTGCGGGCAGCTGTTGATCCGGACCTGAAAGTTCTTGCGGATAAATTTCACCACGCTCGTCCACCACGCAGACCCTCCGCTGCATTCCGGCAAGGCTTTGAGCGATCTGCCGCAGAAATGTCGTTTTGCCGCTGTCCGGTTCACCGACTACAAGCATCCCGATAAAATGCCTTTGCAGAATCTCGCAAAGCCTGTCCGGCAGCATCAGAGGAACTGCTCGCGCGATTCGCAGATTCAACGACTGCACCTGCTGCAGGATCATCTGCCCGTCGCGGTCCACATAGCGGCCGGCAACTCCGACCCTGCAGCCGGACGGTGTGGTAAGGAACCCCTGCGTCAGTTCGTTCTGATGTGCATGGACCGCACCGCCGCACAGAGTGTGAAAGATCTCTTCGAGCTGCAGCTGATCCAGTATGCATTCCCGCAGTGACTGCGGACACTCAGAAAGTTCCTTCAGGCAGACCTGCCGACCTGACATCGTAAGAAAAATGCCATGCCCTGTCCGGAATCGCAGCTCATGGATCTGTGCCGCTGTTGATGTCGGAAGCTGCCCCAAAGGCTGTGCCAGCCACGAAGGCAGCTGCCGTACTGCACGGTAATACTCGTCCACAATTTCTT
>OBXH01001080.1_pt1 | contig 15914 bp, 3 predicted proteins | sample 1538101 | NCBI WGS metagenome assembly OBXH01 (sample SAMEA2580141, study PRJEB22360) | human gut metagenome | biome: human gut; feature: human-associated habitat; material: faeces | place: Denmark | collected 2008/2010 | reverse complement strand
AAAAGATAGCGGGTGACACCAACGCCACCCGCCACTTTACCTATTCACCATTAGCTATCTCATTCATCATAGCTTTCAAATCGTATAACTCCATTTCCAATCTTTCATCATCTACCTTTTTCAAATACTCACCCATTGATTGATACAATTTGTTAAGATTATTAAACTCTACATATCCACGATATTCATCGCTCATCATAAGATCATTCAATTTTTTCTGATACTCTGCTATATCAAAACTATCGTTCTGTGGATTAGACAATTCTTTACGATATCCTCTCAATCTTTGTCCGATCTTATCCATTTCCTCCAAATTCTCATAATAAGCGTTATCTATGGCTTTCTTTTTCGTCCGCTCATCACCACTCTTTATAAGACGGTTCCCGACAGGGATATTCCTCCAGTCAAAATCACGACTACCCCAAGCGGTTTCAGCGGATTTGACCATCTGGGAACGTGTAGCCTCAATACCTCCGAAATAGCCGTCCAATATATGTTCTATAATGGCTGGGTTTAGGTTAACGGTACCCGTAGTGTATTTATCTCCTCCGGTCAGTTCATTGGCATATTTAGTCATTGCCAATATAGCGGGATCCACGCTCTTAAAAGCCTTTGTCCATTCCGGCATACCCTTGTTGAAGTCGTTATCCTTATATAAAGGCAAACCTGTCCAATCCTTGTTATCTCCGGCCTCAATCAATGGCTTTACCGAGCTTGGGACGAAAGCGGAGAATCCTCCACCTCCCTCCATCATGTCCAAAGGAAGAACCTGTGACATTTGCTCCGCTATCTTCATGGCCATCTTTTTATCGGTATACTTCTCCTTTCCGGAAACTATTCCAGAAGACATTTCTCCTAGTCCATATATAGCCCTTAACTCTATGGGCATAGGAATTGTAATCCAATTTCCTCCACCGTTACGGAAACAGATATTATTACGTCTCACGTATTCCGGAAGATCGTAGTAATCATCATCTTCATCATCCCAAAATGCGGCCGCGAGCATAGGCATGATCGTGCCAAGCAAATAGAAAGAGGATGCTAACCCCAAGAATTTCTTGGGATTATCTTTGGCCAACCTTCCGAAATTATACATACCTTGTACACCAGCGTTCCAAAACACATACATGGATCTTGACAATCCAGACGTGAAAGCGCTAGCGTTACCTATCTTGGTTTGCCCCTCAGTATTCAAGAATTTCGAACCCGCCCCTTTCTTATTGAAGTTTACGGATATCTCCTTAGCGTCATAAATGGATTTATCCATGCTTCGCCCCATTTCCCTAGAAGTAAGAAATGCGGCGAACCTAGCGCAATTCTCGACGCTCTTATTGAACAAGTCCATCCATTCACCTAGTATTTTCAAAGTCTTTCCGATAGATACCTTTTGCTTGGAGTATTGAAGTTCTTTTTGGATCGCCTTTTTCTTGGCTTCCACGTCTCTCAAATTGGTGTATCCGGTCTCTCCTCCTCTCATTACAAAATCATGATATGCCTTATTCAATGGATCGCTCATATCCAACGTACCGTTCTCATACCCCTTGACCAGACGATACATATTGATCGGGTTTACCATAGCGAAATTCTTATTGAACTTCCATGCGTATACAGGACTTTCCTTGACCCATACGGTAGTATTCGAATAAAGAGCGTCACGGAGGAAGTTACTTACCATGAAATTCGGGTTACGTGTCGTAAAGTTAGCCGCCAAGTTTCGATTCAGCCATCCGGCGTATCTCTCCACGGTACCGAACCATCCTTTCGTATTATCCGGGTTTGTAAGCCCGTTCAACGCTTGAGCGGCCCTTGGGTTCCCGTTTATGGTAAGTAAGTATTCTTTGCCGGCTCTCTTTACGATCACTTGATGCTCCTTCAAGTCCTTTGGCAATATCTTGTAAGGTATCCCTATAGCATCCCTTGAACGTCTAACATTAGATCCTTTTTCATTGGATAGCTCCTCCATGCGTTTGTTGAAAGATTCCACGATAGACTCCACCTGTTCCGGATTGGCGTTAGATGGTATATCCGGGAAAACGGCGATCCACTCACCGGAAGCCTCGTCAAGACGAACCCACATTTCGCTTACGCTCACGAGATCCGTCTTATGGTTTTGTACCATTGTCAAAAACTTTTGCTTCATCAAGTTCCTATTCCCTTGCATGATTCCGCTCTCTGCCATATTAGCGATCGTCGCTATAGGATCGTCAGCCTTGCTCTTTCGCCCAACGACAGTCTTTATAGGGGCGTTGAACGTTTGGCTTTCGGATGTAAGATAAGCGTAAACCTCATCTGCCGTAGTCTCCTCCCATCCACGCAAAGGCACATAGAACTGATACATATCGCTGATCGAATCAAACGTATTTTGGCTCATAAGCCCGCTATCCCGTTGCTTTGCCAATATAGCGTCAGTGGCTCTTTTGACAGAGGCCGATAATTCCGATGTATCATATCTTGACTCGTAATCCAATACGTATCTCCTTGCTGAATCCGGATCATACCCCGTGTTATCCTCGTTAGGATACATGGACGTGAATCCGCTGAAATCATCAGAAAGATTAGCTCCGTATTCCTCGGCAAGCCTATCCATTTCTGATTGCTGCTCTTCCCAAGACCTACCGTTCTCACGTATCTCATTCCTTCTCCCGATATACTCGTCAAGCAGGGATTTATATGTTTCCGAGTTTTGTGACAACGCTCGTTTAACGGCCATTTCCCTGTTACGCTCAATACCATGCTTGGTTATAAGGTAATCCCTTATCTCATCAATGGTGGATCCCATCTTTTCCAATCGTGACATCGCTTTTAAGATAGGCTCGAAAGCCGCTTTCCTATAAGCGTTGAACTCAGCTTCATTAACAGAGGAAAGGGCATTCTCGGCCATATAAGCGTTCTCATAATCCAATATACGACTCCTCGTTGCCTTTGCCACGGCATCCTGCAATGTTTTAAGCCCTAGCATAGAATCCTGAAACGCCTCCTGAAATTGATAGGATGATGTAGATAGGGTACGCTCATATTGATCTTTGGCGGAACCTACCTGTTTCTCTACTACTTGGATATCATTATCAGCGAACAATACCGACTCATTCCATGCGTTCTCCCTAAAACGGATTGTTTTCTCTGCGAAAGTGAAATCATCCGTCTTTTCCCTTACGCTTTCTCCAACGCCTCTACCCTTGTTTTCAGATCCTGCACGTCCGATGACAGTCCGCTCACCGTCGATTCCATCCCGGACACTTCCGTTCCTATCGACCGTATCTCCTCCGTCAAGTTGGTCTCCATCGTTGTCAACTTGGCCATCAGTCTCCCTTCCATTTCGGTCAGTTGCGTTTTCAGTTCCGTCAATAGAGTTTTCAACTCCCCTTGGTTTGTCGATATGGTCTCGTTCACTTTCGTTTCCGTTCTCATCAACGCCCTCGATTGTCTCGAGTTCCCTTCCAGTACCTTTTGTTTCAGAAGGTTGTTTTCCTTTTTCAGGTTCAATATCTCTTTCGATTGATCCATTTTCGTTCAAATTTATATTGTTAAGACCTAATCTATTTCTCATCACGATATCCTCGGCCACATCCATCAAGTTTCCTTGCTCCAAGTTCTTATAGCTTCTCCAGAGGATATAACGAAGGTTATTATCCGATAACTTGAAATCAAGGCTAATACCGGCCTTTCTCAACATATCAAGAAAAGAGTCCTTGATCTTTTCCCATAACGAACGCTCGGCCTTGTTATCGAAACCACGTTCCGCTAATTCAGCGATGTATTCCTCTGTAGCCTCACGCAAGTTAAGAGGATTGCCTTTAGTCCGGTCAATGATATTTTTCCGGATATCCTCGTTGGCGTTCCGATACACGTTATCAAGGAAAGTATCGAAATCATCCCTGAATAGCTCACGTAACCCATGATGCCCTACCACCTCATGGAGGAAAGTCCTTTGAGCGTCACCTACGGACGTGGAATTAGGTGATACTATGACTATCTCCCCGGTAGAAGTATCATACCAGCCTTTGGAATCTCTCTTACGGGCCAACATATTCTCATCCGTATCGTTTATATCGTCCACGTCATGGATTACCCTGACAGGGGTATTAAGCTTGTTTGACCAATCGTTGATTGAGGATTCAATAGAACTTACATTATCCTGATTATTAGTTGTATCTACTCCCATGAATCGAAATCGAGTCTCTCCTTCCTCTTTTACCAACGTACCATCAACGTCAAGAGTTGATTCTAACTGAATATCCTCAGCTTTAGCTTTTTCAACTAATTGTCTCTGCAGATCATTAACCTCTGCCTGAGCCGCATTAAGTTCATCCTCTTTTCCCCACGGTTTCTTAACGGCTTCCTCTAATCCCGCTATCTTGTTTTCCTCTGCCTTTATTTTAGCGGCTATATCTGAGACGGATTTAGCGGGAATTCCCAACTGCCTGTCAATGCTAGCCATCAAACCCCTGCCGCCGCTAAAATCACGATTCTCAACCAGTTTTTCCTTACCTAAATATAAGCTATAGACCATCATACCTTCATTGAAATGCACGATTGCCTCGCCTTTTCCTCCATTGAGACTGATTTTCAGAGGAGGGGTGTTTCTGTCAAGCGTATATCTATCATAGTAATCATCAATAATGGGCGTAAGCTCATTCGATATACCATCGCTGAAAGTATTGCCTTTAACAGTCACGGACTCAACCCCATCAGGGAAGTTCTCTTTTACGATATTGGCGTTCCTTTCCATGATATCCTTCCGGCTGTTGTATTCTTGTATCCTAAGTTTGGAGTTAGATATAGAGTCACGCATGGAAGACTTACTGTTAAGATCGCTCCTCTTGGAGTTTTGCAGTTTCTTTAACTTGTTCTGTGCCACAAACAGCAGTTGGGCGGTCTTATCTCCGGATAACGTCGCCGCCATCTCACTAAAGGTCATTCCAGACGGATCACTATCGTCTTGCTCCTCCATGACACGAGACGATATATCGCCCTTCATCATCTGGTTGATGAAGTTTTGTTTTATACGAAGCCTGTCATAGGCGGTAGCGTCAAGGGTACCTTTAACCCCATATGTGACGATGTTCACCGGTTTATCCCATGTGGCGTATAAGTTTCCTTGTCGTAAGATACGACCGTTGCGTTGCTCAAAATCCATAGGCCTGATTGGAGCGTCAATATGATGCAGGGCGAATAGACGATCTTGCACGTTGACACCCACTCCCATTTTCTCAGTGCTTCCAATAAGAATGCGCACATCCCCATTACGGACCTTATCGAACAAGGCGTTTCTCCTTTCTCCCTCATAATTGCCAACGATAGCTATCTGATTAGACGGAATACCTCCCTTGGTAAGCTTTTCCTTTATATCGTTGTACAAATTAAACTGAGGAACAGATAAATCGACATCGAATAAATCCATTTTAGGAGTCTCAGAAGGGGATTGATAACTATCACAGAATATAAGTTGCGTGCCTTTGTCCTTATCGCTCTCCTTATATAATCTCAACACGTTATCGACCACCTTGTTTGTCTTGCTATCAGGATTGTCGGGAAATGTAGGATTAAGCAAGCGAAGGTCAATCGCAGCCTGTTTAGCCTTGCTGAACACGACCAAGGGTAGTGCGCTCTTATCCTTCTTCTCTTTTCCTGTCAATTTGTTATAATCCTCTAATTCCTTGATAAGGGTTTGCATGACATCCTCCAAGTCCTCGTTCTTCTCGACAATGACATTGGTCATCTTATTGTCTTTCAACTTAGGGATATTCTTGTCTTCCTTGAACTCCTTGACATCCTCTGTCAAGACAACGTCCGTATGGCTCCTGAACGCCTTTATAAGCTCCGGGACATTCGTATAGCTCTTGAACCTCTCGGCTATCTTAAAGTTACCGGTAGCGGTAAACTCCAATGACGGCTCAACCGTTCCAAAAGTGGTAGCGAACTCGTCAAAGCTATTGATATTATATGCGTCTAGGATATCGGGTGCCACGAAATTCATCATAGTCCAGACCTCTGCCATTGTATTAGTGATAGGGGTACCGGTTGCCAGAACCACGTTTCGACCACCATTATTCTCAGATATCCATTGGGCTTTTAGCAACATACTATTAGCTCTTTGTGACGCGCTCGTATCGATACCTTTAACGTTCGACATCTTGCTTGGAAACCCGATCTTCTTATAATTATGCGCCTCGTCAATGAACAAAGCGTCAACACCCATTTGCTCAAACGTCATGACGTTATCAGTCCGCCTGTCAAGAATACGCTCCGTCTTGGCCGTGATAGTCTCCGCAGTCTTTGCCTTGCCCTTTACGTTTTTCCCTTTCTTTATACCTTCCAGAGAATCACGCATACTTTTGGCCTCCCTTTTCAATCTCTCCTGTAAAGCCTTGTCTTCTATGCGATCGACAGCCTCCTCAAAATCATCTATACGCTTTTGGATATATGCCTTTTTCCTTTCCTCGCTATCCGGGATAAACGCCATGAATGACTGTGGGACAACGATAGCGTCAAAATCTCCGGTAGCTATAAGATTGAACAGCCTTGTCCTATTATCGGCGTTACGCTCCTCCTTTGTCGGAGATAGAATCTTAGCGGAAGGATACAGTTTATAAAAGTCACGGACGAAATCCTCTAGGGTAGCGTTTTGGACAACGATCATGGGTTTCTTCGCTATACCTAGCCGTCTCATTTCCATAGCGGACGTAATCATGGTAAAGGTCTTTCCCGTACCGACTTGGTGAGCGAGTAACGTGCTCTCGGATAGACAACGTTGCACCGCCTTGCTCTGGTGATCCCTGAGTGTTATATTCTTATTAGCGTTAGGATAATGCTCAAAAACCGGTTTGTCATACTTTTTTATTACATAGTTGTTATATTTATCATTATACACGTCCTCAATACGACCATGGAACATCGTTTTAGAATCAATATACTCCACGAACTTATCGGACATGTCGGATATTTTCTCGGCAACGGCCTGTGTCTCCTGCTCGTTTACGACCCTTCTCGTTTTCTGCTTACCGTCCTCATAATATTTAATCTCGTCATAAACCTTGGGTTTACGTTGGTTAAGAGCGGCCTTGAACACGTCTATAGCGTCCATTCTCTCAGTCTTGAATTGACCGGCTTTAGCGTAATCGGTTATGAACGCCCTCTTATCAAGAATATACTCACCGATCTCCGGGATAAAATTAGCGTTAGCGTAAGATATACCCAGTACATTATCAGCGAAATTATTTATAAACTCAGACGGGATCCATGTAGTCCCCAGTCGATAACTTATCTCACCATAGGGTATACGTTCTGGCTGTACGGCTTCCAAGTCATCCACGTTTTTTTGAAACTCCGGATGATCTTCCAAGGCCGCCCTAGCCTCGACCAACTTATCTTTTACGTTTCCAGAGAGATATTCGCTCTTATCTATTATATTGCCGGTAACAGGATCCCTATAAGCGATTCCCTTCTCTAGTATCTCGTTTGTCACGTTCACCTCATCCATACCCGTTATCTTCGAGATATAAGGTATATCAATATTACCTTTATATGACTTGCTTATATTGACGGCATCCAAGACATTATCCGCTTTTGTCGGTAGCTCGAATGGATAACTTACACGCTTATTCAAGATACCATCCGCTTTCGAGACTTCCCATACCATAGATTTTCCGGTCGTGGAAGGTACCCTTCTAACGGTCTCCAAAGAGAAGGGTAATCCATGCTCAACATCCTCGGCGAAAATATCGTCCAAAGCCTTGTTCCTGTTAAGTGTCCCATATTTGTACACGAAAGCATCATATACTTTGTTTAGCCTTTTCCTAGCGGGCTCGGGGTCTACACCCTTTGTTTGCTCATCATGGATAAGATCGTATAGATTTTTCTTTATATCATTGTAATCATTTACCGCATCCGCTATTTTCCGGGTCTTACCATTATGAACGAACGTAGGATTTGCCTTAATCGGTTTTAACGAGTCCCCATCTAAAACAAAGACATTGCCATTCTGGACGGTAATAGTACCATTTTTCAAAGTGGAGTCACCCGCAACCTCCGGCTCTTTAGTCTCTACAACACCTGATAGGATATTCTTTGGTAAGTTATCAATAGCGTTAAATAGCTCCTTGCTTAAATCGGCCCCGGGTTTGGCTTTCAATGTTTGGGACGCTCCACTATATAGGCCTCCGCTACCAGCGTCGTAAGCGGTCATCATATCACCTAACATCATATCGGGATGATTGGAGAAATACTCGTTCACCATGATAGGCTTGCTCCTTTTATCCCCGTCCTCCATATAAGTTCCTTCACCTATTTGCGTTGTAGTAGTGAACCCTATCCCATTCGAAGGTTCCCCATACTTTCTTTTACGGAATATAACGATGTCAGCCGTGACACTCGTGCCGGCCCCTTTCTGGAAAGCGTCATTAGGCAATCGGATAGCTCCGACCAGATCATAACCGTTTCCACTCACGTACTCACGGAACTTACTATCGGCCCCATCCATCGTAGCCGAGGACGTGACGAATACGCCGAGACCACCTTCTTTCAATTCCAGAAGCCCCTTTAGGATAAAATAATTATGGAGATTATAAGAGGAACCAAGTTTTTTCCTGAATTGCTTATCTAAAACCTTGTCATATGGAGCATTTTTCCCGAATGGGACGTTGGTGATAACTAAGTCTTTCGAGTTTGGAAAAAACGCTTTCTCATATCCCTGCACCTTTATATTAGCGTCAGGATATAAGGCCTTTGCCATACGACCGGACAAACTATCTATCTCGAACCCGCTTATACTTGAGTTTTCAGATATAGACCTAGGCATCATACCGATTATGTTACCTATACCCATAGCGGGTTCACTGATATTGCCACCCTTGAATCCAAGTTTCTCCGTTATTCCCCATAAGCTTTCCACGACCTCGGACGGGGTATAATGAGAGGTTGTCGTGGAACGGACGGCACTGTCGAACTCTTCTTTACTTAATAAGGATTTTAGTTTCTCGTAATAACGTAGATACTTATCATTCCAATTTCGGTCCTTAGTCCAATTGTTGTCACGCACGTTGTATTTGCCTTCGTTCAAGGCTTCGGCCAAACCTCCCCATCCAACGTACCTTGACATCTTGGCTTGTTGTTCCGGGGTAGGTTTTCCTTGGCCGTCCTCTACGTCTTTCAGCGTTTCTATCGCCTCAATATTGGCTTTTAGCTTGGATATATCACCGGAAGGAAGCTCAATACCTTTCTCCGGGAAGCTGAAATTGTTTTGATTCCTTACAACAGGCCGCTTGTCGCTGTCGCTGATAGGTATTCCTCGGCCTCGCTCCGTGTCAAGCACATCACTTCCATGCACGCCTCCACGGTCTCCTCCGCGTTCAGATCCTCGATCCTCTTCCCGTGCTTTTCTTCCCACGCCTTGATCCGCTCTTGAATTTCCTTGCTCATTGTCTTTAATATTATTAGGAGTGAATAAATCGTTACCATACAAAGGTAATGGTTTGTCCTTGTTGTCCGTTTGCTTTTTCCGGCTATTTTTTATTTTTTTCTTCGCGGCAATCGCTTGTCCGGCAATCTCAGTCTCTCTAACCACGGTCTCGGCGGCATCCATTATATCCGGGACAGGCTTGTCAAAATTAGCTACATCAAACGAACGGACATCCTCATAAGTGGTCATATCCTTATCCCATCCGTTCTCTCCTACTTCCGGCAAATCCCTCGCTCCATTGTAGAATGCTTTAAGATACGGTCGTATAGCGTCACCTAGATCATCGATCATTGCCTTTGAGTAATCAGAGAACTTACGCAATCCTTTCTCTATATGATAAACCGCCATTTCAGTACCTATCGCCAATATCTCAGGATCAACACCCATATTCATTTGACCGCCTAGTTTCCTGCGCATGCGCTCACGGAGTTCCGCATACCGTTCATCGGTAACAAGGCGGTTACCGCTAGGGGTAACGGTACGATCGCTCAATTTGGCTTTGCCCTTATCGTTGATATCACCAATAAGGTTTTCTACATTTACCTTTTGAGGCTCTACAACCCTGCGTGTGTCTTCAAGAGAAATAGGTTGCGCATCGCTTACGGCATCGGTATCGCCAAGAATGGTATCGGCCAACCGCCTTGCGCTTTCATCGCTACGCATCATGAAACCTCGCTGTTCCCTGTCATACCAACCCTTTTCAGCCTTGGCCAGCTCTTTGGCGGCACGTTGCTGTTCCTTCGATAATTCATTACCGAACTTCAATAACCGCATATCAAGAACTTTTCCTTTCTTGGTAGTATATTGGGAGGGAACAATGCTATAATTATCAGAATCATTATTTTTAGAAATATCGCTTTCCTCCTGTTTAATTCCCTTATACTCATAGAAGGGCTTTGTTTTGCGAGTCGAGGAATCAATCCATTTCTTGAACTCATCCAACGCTACCCCGGTAATGTTACCTAACCCTTGCCAACCGTCCTCATAGTTTGAGAAGTAAGCTGACCTAGCGTCTTCCAATGAAGGGAATCCCATCATAACCTTATGCTCATCGAATGAGCCATCAGTATTCACCTGATCCACGACATATACCATATCACTATTCATATCCGGACCTAGGAATACGTCTATATGATCACCATCCACACTTTCAGTACCTCGAATGTAACCGTAAGTGTTATTCATGACCTGCGACCACTCCTTTCCGCTAGCGTCCTTACCGGAACGGACGGAACCGGAGGGCTGCTCTATGGTGACATCGAAACCGTTTATCTTTATATGGCCTTTCTTGTAATTGCCGGCCTCTTTCTGCGCCTCGGTTGGATTGGTATCAACCTTTAGCTCCTCTTCGTGCAATCTCTTAGCCTCAACTATGCGCTCGGCGTAGTCCAATGGGTTCTCGTTCTTCTTTTGGGACGGGGGAACAAAAGGTTTATCCTTCTTGTTTGGGTCATATTCATAGAATACGTTCCCTTTTGCGTCACGGATTTGAAAAGAAACTCCTTCAATAAATTTAGCAGGAAGTATTCCCACAAGCGATTGTAACCTTTCCCGCTTGACCATTGAGGCAAACGCTAGTCTATCTACCGTCCTGCCGTTCCCTAAATCAATCGCCCTGTATCTATTTTCATCCGGGAAACGTACATAAACAAAATAATTCCTCCCGTCGTTCGGAACGTTGTCAAGCCAGTTGTTACCAGTTGCGTTATTTTTAGAGGCTACTTCTCCAGATGCGCTTTCTTGTGTAACTCCATCCGTGCGATCAATGTCGGGACCAGCCGATTCTTTTCCCTCAACCTCTCCAGTTCCCCCGGTCTGATCAAGTTGTTCTCTTGGCAGTACCTCGCCGCCTCCCTCGCGTAAGCCATCGCCTCCGCTTTCGTCATTGCCTTCAATGTTTTCATTTTCTATCGGTTTATTTTGCGCTAAGATAGCGTCTATTTCATTTTGTTCGTCAATTATGGCCTGTATTTCATCCACGATTTGCGAATCAAGCTCGCCTCGCTCCTCATCAGTCAATTGTTTCTCCGAGAAATCACGTACCATGCTTTCCTCATACGCCTCGTATTCCTCCGGGGACATATGATAATTCTCCTCACACCACTCTGTGTAAGCGTTGTACTCGGCCTGTCTCTCACGCTCAGCGATCGCCTCACGGTTCCTCTTGACATAATCGATCAAGTCTCCACGTGTATGAGCGGAAGACAAGACCTCTATGATAGCGTCCCTTCCGGCGTTCGTATCGTTCTCATCGAAGAAGTTAGTTCCATTCTCCTTATCGGCAAGCTCCAATATCTCACCTGCCCTCTCTATATTAACACCGCCTTTCTCCGGAGAGGCGAACAATCCAAACATTCTTGCAGTCTCATTATTCCCGGCACCGGTCTCTTTCTTGTAACTGTCACGTGTCAATTTGATCGCCCCATTAGCCAGCATCATGGCCGCAAGCTCCTCTCCGCTCATAGGATCACCCATTACGGAGATATCCTTTGCTATGACATCACCCGGCTTCTTGCTGGCCTCCTTGATATCATCATCAAGATTAGCCCAGAAATCAGCCTCGACCTTGATCGCCTCATATTCTTGTCGGGCTTTTATCAATGCGGCCTCGGCCTTATCCTCTTTTCCGATAGGGGTGTCATCGTATGCCTCTTGCGCCTTTTCCAAGGCATCAGACGCTTTTTTAAGGCTTTCATCGAAAGACTTTCTCGTCACCTCGATCTTCCTTGGCATCTTATCGCCATATTTATCATGGAGGAAATCCAAGGTCATATCCGTACCAGACGATACGAAATCTGGCGTACCATCTTCTCGCATGACCATGGAGGGATTCTCTACATTGCTAGGTTGTGCTATCTGATCAATGGCACCTTCCGTCTCAATCTCACTCGTTGGCTGGTTGATCGCATCTTCCACGGGAGGTGCAGAGGTTATCTCGGCATCAGCACTTGCTACATTATCATCCTCTGGCGACACCACATTAACTTGTTGAGCGTCATATATGGCATCTTGAAGATCAAGAATCTCATTCTCTGTTATAGGCATTGCGGGGGAAGAGCCATTCTTGGCTGTCACCTGCCCGGTTTCTCTATCATAAGCCGCAGGTTGAGCGATCCAATCACCGTTCTCATCTTGTCCTTGAAGGATAAACGCATTATCCCCGTTCCATACGATCAACCCCGGCTTTGGTAATTGCGTCTTAGGATTATGATTCATGGTCATGTCAAGCTCGGACTGGCGGGGAGCCAATAATTGATCCTCATAGGTCCGTCTCATATGACCGGCATCTTGCTCTACTATATCGCTCAACCTTTTCACCGAGACCATCCGATCCTGTCCGTTATCGGAAATAACGGCCTTATCTCCCTCTATACTCCTAACGTACACAGGTCTTTCCACATTTCCCTCGCTAAGCGTAGCCGTGGTAACGATAGACTGACCATCAGGATTCGTGGTAACATAAGGAGTAATATTATTGGCAACGTAAGTTTCAACCTCATTGTCTATTTCCTCGCCTATACGATCCTGCAAACCGGATATCCTGAGATAATCAGCGTAGAAATCCTCGGCTAACGGACGGGCATCCGCATTAACCCCATCAAGAAGGCTCATCACTTGGGCCTCGCTAGCTCCATCATCCACATAGCTTTCTATCGTACTAACCAAACCCGGAACCATTTCAGATAGGGAAAGCCTTGTCTCTTCCATCTTTTTGCTCGCCGTCCGTATATCGCCCGGATCAGTCATATTGCGTCCTTGCTCCTCTGCCTCGGCAAACCTAGACTTAGTTAATAGAGGAGGAGTTTCAACGCCTTGATCTGTTACATTTGAATCGGTGATAGGCTGCTGAGCCTGTTTGCCTCCTGTTTTATCCGCTACGTATTGCGCACCTTTAGCCAACGCTCCGGCCCCAGTAAAATAAGCGCCGCCTCCCATACCATAGACAAAGCTCTGCAATACACCATCGGTCAAATCCCTTTCCGGATCCGCGCCTGTTATCTTATCCGTTATATTCTCCGCTAGCGTGGAAGATACCTCTTCGATACCTTCATTTACAGGCTCGAAAAACATACCGAATTTTTTATAGAACTCTTGCATCTTGCCCATTATGCCACGCTTGATAGCCTCTTGCGCCTTTTCCTTTCCTAACGTCTTGAATAAGGTTGACATCCAAGCCTTGGATACGCCTGCGCCCAGCATCTCAGACAAGGATTCTGCCGTACCAGTAAGAATAGCGTTAGATACCTTTGCGAACTCTCCCATGTTTGGGTTATTCTGATCAAGATCATCATATTTCTGGCTAGCCACTATTGACCCTATACCAGCGAGTCCGGCCGCTGGAGCTCCGGCCATTGTAGCGGCCATGGCCCCGATTGACATCGGAAGCGACTCTACGCCTTGCAAGGCTATATCGCCTATGGCACCCATATAATTCCCTTCTTTCCAAAGATCGGTGAAATCCTTGCCATTGTATCTGTTTGACCTTGCCCGGGAAAACTCCGCATCAGCCTTAAATCTATCTGAGATATCCTTGAATGCCCCGCCACGTGGGATCAATCCTCCAGTTGCGGATTCCAGTCCTTTGGACACCTTATCCAAGACCCCAAAGATACCGGCTCCAAGATCGGCTCCTCCTGCGTTAAGTTTCTGGATAGCGTCTCCTGCCCAAGTATTCATGAAAGAAGAGTCCTTCTCATACTCCGTAGGAGGTGGAGGAGTTGAGGTCTCAATCTTTCCTTTTTTACGCAAGGACTCAAAATTGTAATCAGGTGAGTTCGTCCACGGATTAACGTATTCCGATTGATCCTTCATAGGCACGTCAGCCTCTTGTCTTAAAGCGATAGGAGCAGGATTGACGCCTGATTGAGAAACGTAATCTTTCCTCTCTGCGGGCGAATACCCTAGGGCACTCTCGAATTTGGAGAAATCGCCTATCTCGGAGAAATAATCATCTTGTATCAAATAATCATAAACCATTCTCCTCTTTCCAGAGTCTTTCATCTTACCCTCAAAATTAGAGAAATCGCCAAGTCCCGTATATCCTTGGCTAATCATAGCATCATATAAATGTTTTACATTAGAATCCATGAATCCAGCTATATTTTTCGTTTGTATTTTCTGTTCCTCCTTCATCGTTTAAAGGGATATGTCTGCCCTTACTAGAAGAACCTCCCGATCCGATTACCTTATCAAACTCATTGTATAATTCCGGGAAATTCTGAATATTACTCATGACAATAGCGGCTTGTTTGGTCTTTTGGTCTCCACCTTCACCAAGCTGCCACGTTACATCCGATACGCTCTTGTTTTTATCTTTATTTTCCTCCGCATACTCCAACATCCTCTTATACATATAAGCGATAACCCCATCTTTATCCTTACCGGACAAAGTGAAACGTTTACCGTTTCTGCCGATGATGTCAATAGACTTATCCGCCCCAGAGCCATTAGCTTTAGCGGTACGATATTGTTCAAGACTACGGAGATTGGATTGCCTTATACCCAACTCTCTCTCTTTATATGCGGCATCCTGTTTCATCTTCCGCTCCTCCCTGTCATTCTTTATTGCGAATTGAGCGGCACTTTGCGCGATCTTGGCTTTTGCCAAATCATTTTGGGCTTTTCTCGCCTGATCCTGTCTATAAAGCTGCAATGCCCTTTGATAATTATTCGTGTCGTTTTGCCTTGCGGCTAGATACCCGGCCCCGTATCTTTGCCTGATAGCCTCCAACCTGTCAGAATAGGATTGTAGTTTAGGATCAGCTACGGTAGGTAGTTTCTGCGAAGGTGCCTCTCCCGCGAATGCCAAATTGGAGAAGGAAGACAACACATTGCCTAGATGCCCGATTCCAGTAGCTACGGAAGCGGCCCGTTTTCTTCTCTCCTCCTCCTCTTGGCTTATCGGCTTTTGAAAAAGCGTCTCATATAACCTTTGGTTCCATTGGTAATCATTAATTTGAGGCTCGACAACGCTCGCTTGCGGAGCGGTCTCATCCGTATTATCCACGGTTGGAGCTATAGGGTTCTGGCTTCCGGCAACCTCCGGCTCAACCAATGGCGTAGTGGACAATTCCCGCCTTTGAACGACCGGGGTCCTTTTCCTATTATATCTTTCCGTCAATGTCGTCATGTCCACAGATTCTTTTTTATGTTCCCCCACAAATTTCCGAACAATCCCTTGCTAGTATCAAGATGAGATTGCATGTCAGCCCCTACCAAGTTCATACCCGCTTGCATCCCTTGATTAGCCGCCTGCGTGGCGTTTGCCGCCTGTTGATTATAGATAGACAGCCTTTGGTTACTGATATTATTCTTGGTGTTGAGATATTGGGATTCCACGGCATCCTTCCGTGCGGTAGCGTTAGTGGCTATACCACTGGCGGTATCGGATATCACCTCGCCCGCCGCTTTCTTGGCCTGAGCTACGGACTCATCAGTAGCCCCTACCTATAGTTGG
>OBXH01001075.1_pt1 | contig 16071 bp, 13 predicted proteins | sample 1538101 | NCBI WGS metagenome assembly OBXH01 (sample SAMEA2580141, study PRJEB22360) | human gut metagenome | biome: human gut; feature: human-associated habitat; material: faeces | place: Denmark | collected 2008/2010 | reverse complement strand
GTATGCGTCACCGTTCTTGTCGTAGCAATACCACTCGCCATCAACCATCATCCAGGTTCCCTTGGAAGCTGCGAAAGATGTCATGGAAGCGCCTAATGCTAACAGAGCTGCTGCGGATACTACTGCAGCAATTTTAGTCTGCTTTCTCATAATTAATGCACTCTCCTTTTGTTTTTTTGAAACGCTTTTTGAAATTCCTAATTGCATTACGAAGCCATTATACTTCCGATAAGTAAAATTATCACAAGATGGAAAAAGGCTGGGAAGAGGAGAAAGCCGGCAAAGAAAGCATGTCTGATTTTTCTTGTATGGTCATGAAAAACATAGTATCATGAGGGCAACAGACTCTGAGCTTAACAGATCATAAGGTCAACAAAAAAGTTGGGAAAATCGGGAGAGGAGCGACGAAAATGATAAGTATGAATATTCCTGTCGGGGTTTCGGATTTTGTGGAAATCCGCAGAAACGGGTATTACTATATTGATAAAACAGCTTTGATCGCTGAACTTCTTAAGACGACCGGGACGAAGGTGACGCTGATCACAAGACCGCGGCGATTTGGAAAAACGCTGGGGATGAGCATGTTGGAAAATTTCTTTGATATTCGCAAGAACAGCGAAGAGATGTTTCAGGGACTTGAGATTGCAAAAAACAAAGAACTCTGCAGCGCGTGGATGAATAAGTATCCAGTGATCTTTCTTTCACTCAAAAATGTGGAAGGGCTGGATTTCCCAAGCGCCTATCAGCAGCTTGTTTATGAGATCAACTCTCTTTACCGGGAACATGAATATCTTCTGGATAGTCCGGTATTAAGCACACAGGATAAATTCTATTTTCAGCAGATCCGGAACCGGAAGGCGGAAAAAACGGATATCCTGCGCTCTATTCAGTTTCTTTCCCGGCTGCTCGTCAGACATTATGATGAAAAAGTCATCCTTCTGATGGATGAATATGATGTTCCGGTGGCAAAGGCAAACAGCAATGGTTACTATAGAGAAATGCTGGATGCCATGAAAGGACTTTTGCAGGCGTTAAAAGATAACCAGGCGATCCGGTTTGCTGTGATCACGGGATGCCTGAAGATCGCAAAGGAAAGTATCTTTACGGGGACCAATAATTTCGTTTCGGACACGATCACCGACTCACGCCTGAATGAATATTTCGGATTTGTGCAGGATGAGGTGGACAGGATCCTTGAAGATGCTGGGGCAGAAGAACATTCGGAAAGTGTGAAAAAATGGTACGATGGATATCATTTTGGAAATTTTGACGTTTATTGTCCATGGGATGTTATGAACTATATTCTGGAGCTGCAGCATAATCCGAAAGCAAAACCGGCGAGCTACTGGAAGAACACCAGTGACAATGCGATCATACGGTCATTTATTGATTATGCAGGCAGCAATATCACGAAAAAGCTGGAAACATTGCTTTCCGGTGGAGCGATCATTCAGCATATTGATGAAAATTTGACATATGATTATCTGCATTCTTCGGAAGAGAATCTCTGGAGTATTCTGTACCTGACCGGATATCTGACGAGAGCGCGCGATCAAAACTACAATGGGGAACCTCCGGAAGGAACAGTTGCGCTTGTAATCCCGAATGAGGAGATCAGGGAAATCTTTGAGACAACTGTGAAAAAATGGTTTGCTGATTCTGCAAAAATCTGGAATCGCAGCAGATTATTTGAGGCAGTCTGGTCTGGAAATGCGGAGATTATTACCGAGGAGATGGCAAAACTTCTTAGAAAAACGATCAGTTACCATGATTACAAAGAAGACTTTTACCATACATTCCTCGCAGGAATCTTTACAGGAGCCGGTTATACGGTGGACTCCAATAAGGAGCACGGAGAAGGCAGAAGTGATGTCGTAATCTACGACGATACTAATGGGCGTGTTGCGATCTTCGAGGCAAAATATTCGAAAACATCGGACCGGATGGAAATGGATTGTGACCGCGCGATCGACCAGATCAATGATCGGATGTATGCAGATGAATATGCGGATGAGTACGAAACAGTTCTCTGTTACGGAATTGCTTTTTATAAGAAACGGTGCAGGGTGAAGAAAAAATGAAAACAATACAGCCACAGACAGACCGGTCCAAAGGTATGCCTGTGGCTGTATTTGTATTATTTAATAATAATTTCATAAAAAACCCCGCAAAAGGAAGGAAATTCCCGGTGGCGCAAGTTGCGGGAAAAGTCGAAGGATGTTATAATATAATAGATTTTTTATGACATACGGGTGGAAGAGAGAAAAAACGATCCACGGTATTTCTGACGGTACATGATACAGACCTTGGAGAGGGTCTATAAACACTACTACTTTATAATACGAGGAAGTAAATCATGGCAAACAGAATAAAGAAGAAAGAGGATACGAAAAGCAGCTATCAGGATAATGTTGCTTTGATCATGGCGGCGTTCACGCTGATCGTACTCTGCGTGCTCCCGCTTGTGTTCCACGATTTCTATTTTGATATCCTGGAGACAAAATATCAGTTTTACAGTGTTGTTGCGATCGCTGCGCTTGTGATCATGGGCGGATATGGTCTCGCAAGCGGAAAGATGCTCGAGTGGTTCTCGAAGTTCAATTTCCAGACATGGAGAAAGAGCATGAGCGTCGGGGACTGGGCGATGGTTGTTTTCTGGTTCACAAACGTGATCTCCTGGATCCTGTGCAAGGACTGGAGATGGGAGGCATTCTGGGGAACATCCGGACGTTATAACGGCGTATTCCTCATGACGATCTACATGATGACATATTTCCTTGTCACCCGTTTTTACCGGTTAAAACAGTGGTATCTGGACGCATTCCTTGCGGTTGGCGTGTTTGTATGTGTGTTTGGAATTACTGACTACTTCCAGATGGATATCCTTGGATTTAAGGTAAATATGATGGATACACAGAAATCCATCTATACTTCCACATTCGGAAATATCAATACTTATACGATCTATGTGGCAGCGCTGTTAGCAATCTCAATGATCCTGTTTACACAGGAGAAAAACCAGAAGAGAATGTTCTGGTACTACGGAAATATGATCCTGACAAGCTTTGCGCTGATCATGGGCAGCAGTGATAACGCATATCTGTCCCTCGCAGCGATCTTCGGTCTGGCACCGTTATGGCTGTTTCAGACAAAGACAGGACTTCGCAGATATGTGATCTCCCTAGCGACATTCTTTACGGTGATCCTCTGCATCAACGGGATCAATAAGGCGTATGCGGCATCCGTTCTCGGGATCGACAGTGCGTTTAATCTGATCGCGGGGACGAAGTTTCTTCCGGTACTTGTAGTGCTTCTCTGGGTGATCGCTGTGGTACTTATCTTTATGAACAGAAAACCACAGGCCTTGATGAACAGGACAACGGATGATTCTATGAATAAGATCGCAGTCTATATCTGGATCGGTGTGATCGCGGTTGTCTGCCTTGCGGTTATTTTCGTTCTTTATGATGCGAACCTTGGAGGTCATGCAGATAAGTATGGCGCGTTCAGCTCCTACGTTGTATTCAATGATGAGTGGGGAACCCAGCGTGGATATGTGTGGAAGCGCGCGATGGAGATCTATACAAAGAAGCTGAATCTTCTCCAGAAGATCTTCGGATATGGACCGGATACGTTTGCACTGATCATGCAGTATTATTATCCGGGCGAAATGCAGAACGGACGTATGGTGATCTTCGACAGTGCACATAATGAGTACTTACATTATCTGGTAACGACCGGTTTCGTCGGAATGGCGTCTTACCTTGTATTTATGGTTTCTTCGATCGTTGCGATGGCGAAGAAGATCAAGGAGCAGCCGATCGTGGCAGCAGTCATGATGGCAGTTCTCGCGTATGCGATCCAGGCGGTTGTCAATATCAACCTGCCGATCGCAATGCCGATCATCTTACAGCTTCTTGCGATGGGAGTCGGAAGAAAGAAAACGGCCGACAAAGCGGAAGAAAAAGCTGAATAACAGGAAAATCAAAGCAGAGACAAACACAGGGAGGAACGAACAATGCAGGCAGTCATCATGGCCGGCGGAAAGGGAACGAGACTGGCGGCGCTCACAAAGGATGAGATCCCGAAGCCGATGGTCCCGGTTGCCGGAAAACCGCTGCTTTTATGGCAGGTCGAAAGGCTAAAAGAGAATGGGATCACGGATCTGATCATGGTGATCGGACATCTCGGAAATAAAATTAAGGAATATTTTGGCGATGGAGAGCAGTTTGGCGTTTCCATCCGGTATTTTGAGGAGACGGAACCGCTCGGGACTGCGGGATCCTTTTATTATCTGAAAGACATGATCCACGGGGACCGGTTTGTGATGATGTCCGGGGATCTGTTCTTCGATATTGATTTTCAGCGCATGATCCGGTTCCACGAGGAAAAAGGCGCAGTTGCCACATTATTTGTTCATCCGAACGGACATCCGTTTGACTCGGATCTTCTTGTTCTGGATGCGAATGATAAGGTAACAGCGTTCGACTCGAAACACAACGTCCGCGATTACTGGTATAAGAACTGCGTCAACGCAGGAATTTTTGTGTTTGAAAAGAAGATCTGCGATTATGTGCCGGAGCCGGTGAAAAGGAATCTGGAGAACGATGTGATCAAAGGAATGCTGGACGCGGGAGAGCCGATCTACGGCTATTGCTCCCCGGAGTATGTGAAGGATGTTGGTACGGTTGACCGTGTAGAGCAGACACTGGCGGATATCGCGCGAGGCGTGATCGCGGATAAATGCCTGAAAAATAAGCAGCGTTGTATCTTTATGGACCGTGACGGTACGATCAACCAGTATAAGGGACTAGTATACAAAGAGGATGACTTCGTTCTGGAAGACTGTGCGGTCGATGCGATCCGGAAGATCAACCAGTCCGGAAGACTCGGGATCGTGATCACGAACCAGCCGGTTGTTGCGAGAGGTCTCTGTGGGATCGAAGATGTGGAAAATATCCATAAAAAAATGGAGACACTGCTCGGAAAAGAGGGCGTGTTCTTAGATGATGTCTTCTACTGTCCGCACCACCCGGACAAAGGATACCCGGAGGAAAATCCGGCTTATAAGATTCCGTGCGAGTGCAGAAAGCCGAAGACCGGGATGATCGAGAAGGCGGCGGAGCGGTTCAACATTGACCTCAAGGAATCCTGGATGATCGGGGATACGACGATGGACATCCAGACAGGCGTGAATGCGGGAATGCGGACAGCGCTTGTGCTGACCGGGGAAGCCGGGAAGGATAAGAAATACGACGTGAAGCCGGATCTGGTGTGTGAAAATCTGCTGGATGCGGTGGAGAAGATCTTGAAAAGCGAAGATCGTTAAGATAAAATATGAAAACTCAGCAGAAGAGAACAGTTAAATGTTAGGAATTGCTGAGTGAAAACGTCAGAAATAAATGATATATAGCTGCGTAAAATTAAATGGACAAGAGATATCAGCATCGCAGCGAGGGTACTGGCTTGTTTGCCATAAATTTTGATGGACAGAGGCGATGCGAGCAGCCAGAGAGTAAACGATTGATAGAGTAAATCACAGGAGAACAGAAAAACCATGATCATTACACAGACCCCTTTCCGCATGTCTTTTTTCGGCGGCGGAACGGATTTCCCAGACTTTTATAAGGAACACGGCGGAGCCGTCATTTCCACGACATTTGATAAATATTGCTATGTAAATGTGCGTCATCTTCCGCGTTTTTTTGACTATTCGACCGAGCTTTCCTACTCAAAGATCGAGCGCGTGACAGATGTCAACGACATCAACCACCCGGCGATCCGCGAGGCGATGAAGTATCTGGATATGCAGGAAATCCGCCTGACTTACGAGGCAGACCTTCCGGCGAGATCCGGACTCGGAACGAGCAGTTCCTTCGCAGTCGGCATGTTAAACGCATTCTATGCATTAAAAGGAAAATATGCGGATAAGAGAAAACTCGCAGATGATGCGATCTACTTAGAACGTGTCCTCTGCAACGAGAGCGGTGGCGTTCAGGACCAGATCGCGGCGGCATTCGGTGGATTAAACAGGATCAACTTCAATGCAGACGGATACGAGGTAAATCCGGTGATCATCTCCCCGGAGCGGAAGGCACAGTTAAACAATAACCTGATGCTCTTCTTTACCGGATTTTCGAGATTTTCCTCCGATATCCAGCAGACAACGGAGAAAGCGCTTGTCGATAAACAGGCACAGCTCCTTGAGATGCTGTCTCTTGTCGATGACGCGGAGAAAGTTCTGACTTCCAAGACGGACCTCAACGAATTCGGCCGACTTCTCGACTATACCTGGAAGCTGAAACGCGGAATTTCCAACCGGATCTCCACGGATTCCATCGACGGACTCTACGCGAAAGGAATCGAGGCCGGTGCGCTCGGCGGAAAGCTTCTTGGAGCCGGCGGCGGCGGATTCCTCTTATTCTACGTAGAGCCGGATAAACAGGAACAGGTCCACAAGGCGATGGAAGAACTCTTATATGTGCCGTTTGAGTTTGAGAACAGCGGTACGAGAGTCATTCATTATACGCCGGAGACGTATGAAAAACGGTAGGACACATATAATGATGTTGGGGTCAAAAGTTTTTGCCCCTGGTAGCATATAAGTGATGGAAAGCATGATTTCAAATCAGGAGGAATCTATGAAACTGGTATTGAAAAATGTTGGAAAAGTGCAGAATGCTGCCGTGGAGATCAATGGAATTACGGTCATCGCGGGAGAAAACGATACGGGTAAAAGTACCGTTGGAAAAGCACTCTTTTCCGTGTTTAACAGCTTCTACAATATTGATAGAAAAATCATGTCGGAAAGAGCGAACAGTATTGATAATCAGCTTTTTGCAGTGTCCAAGGACTTCAGGTCAGGATGGTTCTTTCTCACTGATTATAGCGAATTAACAAAAGAAATTATCTCTCTTGTGAAACAAAAGAAATCAGAAGAGGAACTCCGGAAAAAAATTTCGGATATCATTTCAGAATATAACAAGAAAAAATCAAATACTCTTTCGCAGGATGCAATCGATGGCTGCGCGGAACGGATTGCAAGGAGCTTGTTGATACCAGACGAAGAGATATTAAAAACTGTTTTACAAAAGAATATGGATGCAGAATTTCGTGGACAGATCGGAAATGTCTTCTATGAAGCAGAAAGCTTAATCCGGCTTGTGATTCAGAATGAAAATGTGGAAGTAAAGTTCCTGAACAATAAAATCGCAGATTTGAGAAATCCGATCAGACTGGGAACAGAAACAATCTACATGGATGATCCGTTTGTGCTGGATGAACTTACAGGATCTGAATCACGAAACTGGACGCGAATGCAGAATTATCTGGACCACAGGGCGCATCTGGAAAAATGTCTGACTTCTGTTTCGGACAAGCATAATGTCGTTGATGAAATTGTGGCGAACAAAAAGCTTGAACAAATCTACCAGACAATATCAACAGTCTGTGAAGGCGATGTTGTGGATGAAAAACATGATTCCGTAGGATATCACATTGGAAACCAACGTCTGGAAGTCAGAAATATGTCAACAGGTCTTAAAACCTTTGCTATTTTAAAAAGACTTCTGACCAATGGCTGTATCGAGATGAATGGAACGATCATTCTGGATGAACCGGAAATCCACCTCCACCCGGAATGGCAGCTGGTATTTGCGGAACTGATCGTTCTTCTGCACAAAGAATTTGGACTTCACATTCTTTTAAACACACACAGCCCATATTTCCTGAATGCGATCGAGGTGTATGCTGCGAAATACCAGGTCACAGACAAATGTAAGTATTATCTGATGCAGAGCACAGGCAAGACATCTGAGATTGAAGATGTATCAGATAATATTGAGAAAATTTACAGGAAACTTGCACGACCACTGCAGGAGTTGGAAAATCAGAGGTATCGCTATGAATGATTCCGGCATTTATGCCCTGTTTGCTGATCATAAATCTACGTTAAAAGAATGTTCGGGAGACAACAGCGATGGCAGTACCATCAAATTTATGACGGAGTCTCAGATAGAAGCTGTAAATTTTGATAAATTTAAGACAAAATACACGAATGATCTGAGACTTTCAGAAGAATGTGCTGCCTCTGCGGATGCGCTCCTTCAGACAGATACAGGACTGGCCTTTGTAGAATTTAAAAATGGAAAAGTTAATAACCGGAATGTAAAAGATAAAATCCGTGACAGCTTGTTATTATTTTGCGATTTTACACAGAAGACCATATCCTATACCAGAGAACATGTAGATTTTATTGTAGTTTATAATGAAGAAAAGAATCCGCTTCCAAATCAGTATAAGAAGCAGACGAACGCAGATGCCCCATCCCGCACTGAAATCAGCAGATATTTTCTTGGAAAGGGAAATCAGGAGCTGATCCTGTTTGATCTGGAACGATATCAGCATTTATATTTCCGCGAAGTACACACATACACGAAAGAACAATTCGGAAACTATATAGAAAAAACATTATCAGGTGGCCCAGTATCGTGAAACAAGCATATTCAGTTTTGATGTCGGTATATCAAAAAGAAAATCCGGAATATCTCCGGGCGGCGGTGGAGAGTGTTCTGGGGCAGACGGTGCCGCCGGAAGAGGTGGTGCTGGTCTGCGACGGACCGCTGACAGAGGCATTGGACGGAGTGATCGCGGAGTATGCGAGGCAGGAAATTGCTTTTCGTGTAGTCCGCCTTCCGGAAAACGGCGGTCTCGGGAAAGCACTGAATGAAGGACTCAAGTATTGTTCCTGCGAGTGGATCGCGCGGATGGACACGGACGATCTTTCCGCGCCGGACCGGTGCGAGAAACAGCTGAAATTTCTGGAAGAACATCCGGAGGTCGACGCGGTGAGTGGAACAATCGCGGAGTTTCAGGGAGAGGCACTTGATGGAAAGTCGGCAGAAAAAGAAGTGCTCTCTTATAAGACTGTGCCGAAAACCCAGGATGAGATCTCTGCCTACATCAAACAGAGAAATCCGATCAACCATCCGTGCGTGATGTTCCGGAAATCAAGAGTGGAATCCGCCGGAGGATATCAGCCGTGTCCGTATTTTGAAGACTACGATCTATGGGTGCGGATGTACAAAAATCATGCGATGTTTGCAAATCTGCCGGATACACTGCTCTACATGCGGATCAACGGAATGCACCAGCGGCGGGGCGGGATCCGGTATGCGAAGTGTGTGATCGATTTTCGCGTGAAAATGTACCGGAATCGGGTCATCACATTCGGAGAGTTCCTGCCGATGACGGTAGTTCGGGTTTTGGTGAGTCTGATGCCGAATTCGCTGCGACGGTTCTTATATGAGAAAAAATTAAGAAAACAACAGTAGAAGAGGCGGAAAAGCATTAGCAGGGGAATTGCAAATATAGAGGTATGGAAGTGCCAGGAGAAAACGGAAACTGTTAAGATTCCGGATAGTAATGAGAAATTTGCAATTGCTAAGATGCTGGGTATTACGAAAAGACAAACCAATGAATATAGCTGTTGGAGCAGCGGGATTGTGCGTATGAACTGCTTGCGGATTGTGGGAAATCAAACCAGTGAACACAACTGCCGGGACGGAAAGAAGCATATAGCAGGTCAGACAACCGTGAGTACATAAAACACTTCGCAAATAAGAAATTACAAACAGGGGCATGTGAACGGAAAACGGATCACAATGCCCCTGTGGTGTATCAAAATACGGAATTTTCAGTTTGGAAAAGTGCAACTGTGAAAAATAGGATGAAAATAACCCATAAATGGATGGAAGACCCATTTACCCAATATTGCGAAAAGCCCCGTTAGGTGGTATACTGTAATAAGGGTTATTTTGCTTAATTGAACAAACTAAATAAATTGAAGCAAAAATTTTCTAGGATTGCGGCACCGCTTTTGCCGGACCATTCAGAAAATGGTCAGCGACAGAATGCTAAGGGCAGCTGCAAAGACCGGATGAAGTTACGATTAAGGAATCACAAATGAAATGAATGCTAAAAAGATAAATAACAATTTTGAACCATATAAGCGCGTGGTAAAATTTGTCGGATCGGCGATCATCGTGCTTCTGGAACTGGCCGCCTATTATTATGTGTGGATGGACTGCTATAACCGAAATATGACAGTGGCTTTCTGGCGGCGCGGAAACTGGCTGATCGCAGGCGAATATCTGATCCTGTCTCTGGTGTTGCACCGGCTGTACGGCGGTCTGAAGGTTGGGATCTATAAATACTGGACGCTTGTATACTCCCATATGCTCTCGATCGTCGGAGTCAATGCCTTTTCGTATGTTCAGGTCGTTCTGTTCGACAAGAAAATGCATAATCCGGCAGCGCTTTTAGGACTCACTGCTCTGGATTTCGTGATGGTCCTGCTCTGGGCACTTGCATTTAAAAAAATCTATGCGGCGATGTTCCCAAAACGGAGACTTCTGCTGATCTACGGAAAGAAACCGATGTTCCACCTTGTGAACAGGATCGATACCCGCGACGATAAATATGAGATCGCGGAAAATATCTCGATCGACACCGGTCTTGAGAGAATCATCAAACAGGCAGAAGATTATGACGGTGTGATCATCGGAGATATCCCGGCGAGAGCACGAAACCAGCTCATGAAACTCTGCTATGCGAGAAATATCCGCAGCTATACGGTCCCGAAGATCAGCGATATCCTGCTTCGCACTTCGGTAGAACTCAACATCTTTGATTCCCCGCTGTATCTTTCAAGAAATGACGGTGGTCTTGCCTGGGATCAGGCAGTTGTAAAACGGATCGAAGATATCATCGTTGCAGGGGCGATGCTCCTTGTGACGAGCCCGTTCTTCCTCATTATCGCATTCCTGATCTGGAATACCGATAAAGGACCGATTTTCTATACACAGGAACGCCTGACGAAGGACGGAAAGATCTTCCGGATCTATAAGTTCCGGACGATGATCGTCGATGCGGAAAAGAAAAGCGGACCGGTAAAAGCGGGAGAAAAAGATCCCCGTATTCTTCCGGTCGGACGGTTCTTACGCGCAACGCGTATGGACGAGCTTCCGCAGCTGTTAAACATCCTCAAAGGCGATATGAGCCTGGTAGGACCGAGACCGGAACGGCCGGAGCTCGCGAAAGTTATCACAAAAAATATCCCGGAGTTCGAGTATCGCCTGAAAGTAAAGGCAGGACTCACCGGATATGCACAGGTGCATGGACGTTACTGCACGACCAGCTACGACAAATTGAAACTGGATCTGACCTATATCCGAAATTACTCGATCTGGCTTGACTTGAAGCTGATCCTTATGACACCGAAGGTCCTTCTCATGAAGGAATCCACGGATGGTTTCGAGGAAGGTCTTTGGGAGGATCCGGCTTTAAAAGAATAGAATGGATAAAAAGATGGGAAAAATATTAACAGTAGTCGTTCCAACTTACAACGCGGAAAAATATCTCAGGGACAATCTGGAATCCTTTAAAATTCCGGAGCTGATGGAAGATCTTGAGATCCTGATCGTCAATGATGGATCTACGGACCATTCCCTTGAGATCGCTGAGGAATATGTCCGGCAGTATCCGGATACCTACCGTGTGATCACAAAAGAAAACGGCGGACATGGCTCCGGGATCAACTGCGGGATCGCAAATGCGCGGGGAACATATTTCAAAGTGGTCGATGCCGATGACTGGGTCGGCGAAAAAGCCTTTTGTGATCTGGTCCGGACCTTAAAGACAAGTAACGCAGATGTCGTCTATTCCGGATTCTTATGGACTTACGACAATGGCGAGACCGACAAGACGAAATTTCAGACAAAAGCGGAGATCACGATCCCTTTTGAAGGCGTGGAATACCAGAAAACGTACTCGTTTGATTCAATCGCGGACAAGCTCTATATGAAGATGCATAACATGACGATCAAGACAGAAATTCTCCGTGAAAATCAGATCCACATTGATGAGCACTGTTACTACGTCGATACCGAGTACATCACTTACCCGATCCCGTATGTAAAGACGATCTGCTTTGTGGATGGATTTGTCTATTACTATCGCCTTGGACGGGCGGGACAGAGCGTCGGACTTGAGAAGATGCAGAAGAATGAGGAGAATTACAACAAGGTACTGGAATCGCTGCTGAAATTTTACCGCCAACTTGGTAATCAGGTTCCGTGTACGGAAATCAAAAAACAGTACATTGCAAGATTGATCGCTCGCGTCATTGCCGGCAAATTCAAGATCATGCTCAGCTTTTCACCATCTGCAAAGAAAAAACAGCAGATTAAGCAGTATGATCAGAATCTGAAAACTCAATACCGGGACATCTACGACAGCAATATCAACAAGGCAGTCTCACTGCTGAGAAAAACACAGTATCATACATATTATCTGGTAAATCTGATGGTCAGGAGCATGTGCAGATAGAAAATATGCAAAGAGGTTTTTATGGACAAAATCATATCGTTTATCATACCATCCTATAATGTGGAACAATATCTGGAAAAATGTCTCTCGTCCTTTTTGAATCCACAGGCGATCGAACAGATGGAAGTAATCATTGTGGATGATGGATCGAAAGACCGGACCGCCCGGATCGCCGGAGACTATGTAAAACAATATCCGGAGCTGTTTCGCCTGATCTCAAAGGAAAACGGCGGACATGGTTCCGCGATCAATGCGGGAACGGCAGCAGCTGTCGGGCGATATCTGAAGGTGATCGATGCGGATGACTGGGTAGTCACAGAAAACTTAAAGGAGCTTGTCGACAAGCTGGCAGTATGCACAGCGGACGTCGTTTTAAATCCATATCACCAGGTCGATATGAAGACCGGAGAAAAAGCGGTCTGGAAAATGTTCCTGGACCGGTATGAAGTGACCTATACATTGGAGGATGTCGTACAAAACTGGAAAAAATTTGACCGCTGTTTTGCCTTCCACGGAATCTGTTATAACCGGGAGTTTTACCAGAGACACCGTTATGAATTGCCGGAAAAAATCTTCTATGAAGATCATGAATACACAACGATCCCTTGCTCGTATGCGGCAAGTATTTATCCGATCGACCTGTATCTGTATCAGTACCTGGTAGGAAACGCGGAACAGAGCGTATCGGTCACAAACCGATTAAAGCGAATGAGCCATGTGGAAAAAGTTACGGAAGATCTGATCCACCATTATAATGCACATCCGGAATTTTCAGATGCAGCGAAGGAATACATCTACAAAAAAACAGAAGGTGTCATTCTGAGCTATTATGTAGCCGGATGTATCATGAATCCGAATAAAAGAACCGGACGTAGCGATTGTCTTCGATACAATACAATGATCCGAACTCTGAATCCGGAAATCTGGAACCGCGTCAGCAGGAAGTTCCGGATTTATCTCTGGATGAACCGATTTGGAATTTCATATCCGATGTATGAGAAGATGCTGCATTCCGGGGTTTATAATAGATTGAGACATAATCATAAGATTGAGAAAGAAAATTAAGAACAAACAGATAAATATTAAGAATCAGGATGTACTCAAGCATTGATGAATGCCTACTTTATAAATCAGACATTAAAAAGAAGAAGTACACTTGATGAGCTATATTAGCAATAAAGACTTCTTGCACCATCGAAAAAAGCTAATTAGGAGTAGGAAAGTCTATAGAATAACTTGTTTGGATAGGAGGGATAAAGTCTTTGCTTATTGGTTTAAAAAAGTAAATGGTAGCGTATGAGAGTAGGAGAAGTAATATAATGAGCAAAATGATAGATAGAATAAAAAATTTTCAACGATATAAACCATTGTTGGAGCAACTGGTGGCTAAAGATATTAAATTGAAGTATCGTAGGAGTTTTCTGGGATATGTGTGGAGTATTTTAAATCCATTGATGATTATGGGAATTATGGTACTTGTATTTTCAAATATCTTTCGTTCAGACATTGAAAAATATCCTGTATATTTAATTATAGGCCAAACAATTTTTAATTACGTTTCAGAAGCTACAAACCAGGCAATGTGGTCAATTACAGGAAATGCGTCACTTATAAAAAAGACGTATGTCCCTAAGTATATATTTACTATTTCTAAAATATCGAGTTCGTTTGTAAATACAATATTTGCCCTCGGCGCTATGTTGATTGTTTTTGTTGTGTGTCGAGTAAAGTTTAATATATATATGTTATTCATTCCGGTAATTCTATTACAGGCATATATATTCGCAATGGGAGTTGGAATGTTTCTTGCACAGGCAACTGTATTTTTTAGAGATATTCAATATATATATGCAGCTGTTTTGACCGCATGGGGATATTTAACACCAGTGTTCTACCCAATTAGTGCATTACCGGAAAATGTACAGTGGTGTATTAAACATTTTAATCCATTATATTCACTTATTGCGCAATTCAGATCAATTGTACTGAACGGAGTATTTCCAGATCCGAGATTAATCGTATATGGATTTATTGTGTCTGGAGTCGCATTGGTTGTAGGCACTCTTGTATTTATGAAAAATCAAGATCGTTTCATATTATATATTTAGGTGGTAAAAATGAACAGAGATGATATGTATGCTGTAGTTGCAGAGCATGTTACGATTCGCTTTAATATAGCATCGGAAAGAATTGATAACTTAAAAGAATATTTTATTAAATTGATAAAGCGAGAATTAATGTTTAAAGAGTTTTTTGCTTTGCAGGATATAAATCTCAAAGTAAAAAAGGGAGAAGCATGGGGAATCATAGGAACCAATGGATCGGGCAAATCAACATTGTTAAAGCTGATTTGCGGTATTTTGAAACCTTATAAAGGCTCGATAAAAATTAATGGAATGATTGCACCTCTTATTGAATTAGGTGCAGGATTTGATGGAGACTTAACAGCTAGAGAAAATATATTTTTAAATGGAGCGGTTTTAGGCTACGATAAAAAATTTATGCAAGATCATTTTAATGAAATTGTAGATTTTGCTGAGTTACAAGATTTTCTTGATATGCCTATAAAAAATTACTCATCGGGAATGGCAGCCAGACTAGGTTTTGCAATTGCAACAGTAGTACGGCCGGACATTTTGATTTGTGATGAAGTACTTTCTGTTGGAGATTTTGCATTCCAACAAAAATGTGAAAGAAGAATGAAAGAAATGAGAGAAAATGGTACCACATTGCTATTCGTTTCACATTCAATTGATTCTGTAAGACAGATATGTGATCATGCATTGTGGATTGATAAAGGTCATTCTATGAAAATCGGAAACGTTGATGAAGTCTGTGATGCATATATGAATTTTTTAAGTAAAGGGGAAAATCATGAGTAATATCAAAATTTTTGTAACACATACACCAAATAAGAATGATTATCTTGTTGAAAATCCATTACTTGTTGATGTAATCGCAGGTGCAGATTATCAGACAAAACCTGTTCCTCAAGGGATGGAAAGAGATAATAACGGAGAAAATATTTCGGCTAAAAATAAATCCTATTGTGAATTATCTACGCAGTATTGGGCGTGGAAAAATGTAGATGCTGATTATTATGGATTTTGTCATTATCGTAGATTTTTAACACTTGCGCCATTAGATAGCACAATGAAAAAATTAAGAGATGACAGAGGACAGGTAAGTTCCCCTATTTTAAATGAGTACACAGTAAAAAAATTAGGTTTAGATCGATATAAGGATATGCAAAATTATGTAGAACAATACGACTGCATATTACCTATTAAACAAGATTTGAGCAAGTTGACTACACCGCAGGGAGTGAAGAAAACGGTGTATGGTCATTTCGCTGGTCACGATCGTATGTTTATGCATGCTGATGATCTTACCATTTTGATGGATTTAATAAAGCAATTATATCCAGATTATGCAAAAGATGCACAACAATACATGAATCAAGCGGGATTTTGGGGATTTAACTGTTTTGTTCTAAAAAAAGAATGGTTTCAAAAGCTATGTGAATTTGAATTCGGTATTCTTTTTGAGTTAGAGAAAAAAATAGATATGCAGAAATATAATCGCCAGCAGTCCAGAATATATGGATTTATGGGAGAAATATTATCCTGCATCTTTTTCTATCATTTACAAAAAACACATCCAGAATTAAAATTTGGTGAAAGC
>OBXH01001071.1_pt1 | contig 16111 bp, 13 predicted proteins | sample 1538101 | NCBI WGS metagenome assembly OBXH01 (sample SAMEA2580141, study PRJEB22360) | human gut metagenome | biome: human gut; feature: human-associated habitat; material: faeces | place: Denmark | collected 2008/2010 | reverse complement strand
TAGAGCGCATGATTCATAATCATGAGGTCCCCGGTTCAATCCCGGGTCTCGCTACACGAAAAAAGACTTCGTAAACGTTTAGTTTACGAAGTCTTTTTTCGTTTTATCAGGTAATCAAAAACGAGGGATAGCATTAACGACTTTTGTTCGGTTTTATCTTTCGTGGATAAATATCTGCATTGCAAACTTGTCATTTTCTCTGGTTCTAGGGGGGGGATATTACAAGTGACAACAGGGAAAATGTAGATTGGTAAATGATGATTTAGAACTTGGAGCTGTGAAACATGAACCTGTTTTCGGTGTGTAAAGTGGGAGGTATGAAAAAAGTCCAGGTTTTCTGTTCTTGTTAAAAAGAAGCAGAGAGCCTGAACTTTTATGATAATTATGTAACCTCACGGTTATATTAATTAGGTTTGCTTGCAGAATTAAGGGATTCGTGCAAACAGAGTATAGGGTAAAATTTCACAAATTGTATTGTGTTATTTCTTGCTACAAAGTTACGCTATCAATAGTGTTTATATGCGTGGTAAAAATATCATACGGGCATCGTACTCATATCATTCGTGATAATGCAAAATGCTTGTAATCAGATGAAATATTTATTAACGATTGTATTTGTATCATATTGGCTGGTATTCCTATCACGAAGGATCGCATATTTATAAAAAGTGGTGCACACTCGGAATAATCCGAATGTGTACCTATTGCATATAAAAAAATTGAGGGTCGAATTATCCGACTGTAACATACTGAATAACAGTACCCCATTCTGAAATGCTAATATTGATATTGTTGCGGGAAAGGTCAAAAATGATATTTGTTTGTTCTCCTTCGTTTGCCTGGTTCATATTGCTGATTTCTTCGCTATTGCTTGAAAGGCCTGCCCAAGCGATGACGGTGATCTTGTCGGATCCCGGACAGTTTATTTCGACCGGCTTAACCTGTAAAAGATAATCATTGTCCACTGTGATTTGTTTGTAGAAATCGTTATTTTCATCGAAAACATACAGTGTAGTGCTTTTTACGTCCCCTTTGGCAGTGATGTCCGAATTCTCGGAGTATGCTTTCAAGATTACGGAAAAAGGTGCTTCTGTTTCCAGTGGAACTCTTTCATCTATGATTGAAATGGAATCACCATCGGAGGAGCAACTTGCGAAAGATAGAATAACGGACAATGTCCAAATAGAAAACAAACAATTTGTGAAAATTTTACCCTTTTTCATGACCCTAATTTTTTTATATGCTAATTAAAACCCTATACTCTGAAGGAACTTTTGTTAGGTTAAGACCCTCATCAAAACCTTCGTTCCTTTTTTTGATACTGCAAAGATATCATGGGTTTTCGAATGCTGCAATAATTTATCATATAAAATATGTTAAACAGATCAAAATGGCAGGAGAATATCTCTTTATAGGGCTGTTTATCTCATTTTTGCATGGTAAAGGTATTAATTATCATTCATTATTGAAAGGTCTACCCCTCTTTTAAAGGCAGGTAAAAGTATCATGAAGGTGGTTGATTCTGTCATGACTCGGATTTTGTTTTTAGATTTACCATTTCGCTGGTAAATGTATCAGCAGAGATAGGTGAAACTATCGATTCTTCCCTTGAAGTTGGTGATTGCCTAAGTTGATAGGTTTTCTGAATATTCATAATATAATGCCTCTTCTATGTCGTGTATAAAATATGTATATGTACGTGCATAAAACAGGCAAAAAAAAGTGGCGCACACGCGGAACAATCCGGATGTACGCCTATGCATATAAAAAATTGAGGGTAAAATAAATCAAATGAAATATTTTATTGATTGATGGACAACTCATTTAGAGAAGCTTGTTTTGAAAAGTTTCCGATACTATGAATATTGATAATTAATGATTGTTTGCTATGAAACAAGCTGCATTCCATAATACCTTATTTGGAACCGATAAGCACTCGTCTGAATCTCTGTCCATTATTTTTGTACAAAAATAAAATGTCTTTTTCTGTTCTACAATAATACGTGCGTAAAAGATGTTAAACGTGTCAAAGTGTAGGTCTTTGTGTCATGTTCTGATGGGGCAGAGTTTTTTGATACTCTATTTTTAATTGCGTCTATCGGATGAAATTTGGATGCTGTCATGTTTTTGTAACGATTTTGTACATTTAAAAATATATGATTATCATGATATTTTTGAAAAATAGTTGGTGTTAAATATCTCGTAAGAAAAATATTTTTGCCATCTTTGTAGTGCAATGCTGACGATGAGTTTTGATTTATAGAAGGATATATAATAAATGCATATAAATATGAAGAAAAAATCTCTGTTCAGGAGGGTGAGTGGAGTGTTGACAGGTGTTTTTTTCAGTACTTCATTAATCTTGGCTGCCAATGAAAACGGACAACTATTCGGAAGTGAGACATTGATTGTGGTGGTTGCTCTACTGCTTTTATTTGTCCCCCTGTTTCTTTATGTGAGAAAATTACATTCCAATATGAATGACCGCTCGGATCGGATCATCAAGGAAAACGCCGCACTTGAAAGTTTGAATAAAGAAATCAGCTCCCGAAACGAAGAAGTGAATACCCGCAATGAAGAACTTGATTCCCGGAATAAGTCGTTGGAAGGGCAAATCGAGCAACAGGAAGAAAGATACCGGGTTTTACGGGAGCAGAATGACGATTTGGCGAAAGCCAATAGTGATTTGGTCCGGAAGAATAACGAACTGGAGTTGGTGATCTCTACATTAAACAATAACAAGAAAGAGTTGGAGCAGCTCATCGTAACCAAGATTAAGGAAAACGACATGATCCAGCGTGAAGCCGCCGACAAGCTTGCCGAAGCGGAAAAACGCCTGAAAGACGCTGAGAGTATCAACGACAACTTCTTTATCGAGACGATCCACGAAATGCGCACCCCGCTTTCCTTAGTGTTGGGTTCTCTTGCTTTGGTGGTGCAGAACGACGATCCGGAGAAAGATATGTCTACCCAGTTGCTTTCCGCTTATCGTAATACACTTGCCATGCAGGACTTGGCGGACCAGTTGATCGGTACGCGCCGTTCGAACGATGTCGCCAATTATTTGCGCATTGCCCGTTACGATATGGTCGAGATTGCCCGCCAGATCTGCGATATCTTTGTCGATTGGGTAGCCATGAACAACGTCGATTTCCGTATCAACACGCAGACACCCGCCCTTTGGGTCTGGATGGACCGTCGCAAGATGGAGTTCGCTCTGCGTATGTTACTGTCGAATGCCTTCAAAAATACGTTTGTTTATGGGAAAGTGACACTTGATATATCTGTTGTAAATGAAAACGGAAAAGCCTACAGCGCACTGGTTGTGACAGACGAGGGGTTGGATGAAGACGAAAGTACACGCCGCGGCTTGAAGCAGATCATGGACATGGCCGATGCGATAGGCGGTATGTACCGAAGCGAGTCGGACAAGAACGGCACTTCCTACACAATCATGATCCCGCTTGGCAAGCAGCATCTGTTGGACCGTCGTGTCGAGTTTGTGGAACCCGAATCCGACCTGGTCAAACTGAATGCCCGCCAGAAAGAAGAGATCGCCGAACTGATCCATGTGATTCCGCAAAAGAAGGAAACCGGAAAGAAACTCCTTGTGATCGACGACAGCGACCAGATACGCTGGTTCCTGAAGCATGTCTTTAATAAGGAATACCAGATATTGGAAGCCCGCAACGGCCAGGATGGGATAAACGTCGCTTTGAAAGAAGAGCCGGACCTGATCCTTTGCGACGTCATGATGCCGGTGAAAGACGGCTACGAGACCTGCCGTGAGATCAAGAACGATCCCAAGATGGCGCAGACGCCTGTCGTGATGTTGACAGCCAAAGTCGAGAGCGAAGATGTGATTACCGGTATCGAAGCGGGTGCTGACGATTACATCACGAAACCTTTCGACGTAGAAATTCTGCGGAGCAAGATCAACAGCCTGATGAAGAAGCGTGACGATATGAAACGTTATTTCTCTAATTCTTCTGCTGTTTCGCACGATGAAGAAAACACGCTGTCGACCAACCCATTCATGGATGCCGTTGTCAAAAACATAGAGAAACACCTCGATGACTCTACTTTTGAGGCAAAAGTACTGGCAGACTCATTGAATATGAGTCTGCCAACCTTGTATAGAAAGATTAAACAATACTCAGATCTGAGTATCCTTGAACTGACACGCAACATAAGGCTGAAAAAAGCCGCCGAACTGCTTGCCAGCCAGCAATACTCCGTACAGGAAGTCGCCGAAATGGTGGGGTTTAACGATACGGCTACATTCCGTAAACGCTTTACCGAGCAATACGGAGTTACACCTTCACAATACGGAATTCCAGCTTAAGGCTGGACATTCCGTCCTTCCGGACAATTTGTCGCACTATATTCCTCTCTTATTCTTGTCCTATAATAAGAATGTAAACGGCATAAAAACTGAAAATATCTCAAAAATAGGTGCAAATAAATCAAAATAGCCACTTAGAGCTTTACCGATTATATTTGAGAGTCACGCCCCTAATGTGTTTTTACTTTTTCTTCCACCTTTGCAATGTCGAAAGACGATAACCCGAAACGATGAGACAGATGAAGATAATATTATAAATGGTATCAATAAATATAGTAAAGATAGTTAGCCGATGGGAAGTATAGGACAACATAAAACACAACAATCATTCCGAACAACTCAGCAAGCTATAGGGTAAGAAAAATAAAGATCATTATATAAACGAATTAATTAACTTTTTAATTTTGAAAAATATGAAACTAAGAAATTTAATGTATGCAACAATGATTGCATGTGCGTTCGCTTCGTGTTCGAATGATGATGTGCCGACTCCGGATAACGGTAATCCTGATGTTGAAGGTGGAACTTCTTTGGCTTTGAAGATAGATCAGCCGACAACAAAAGCAGGGGAAGGTGATATTCGCAATTTGACTGTATTGGTTTTTTAATGGAGCTGGAACAAACGACATAAAGTTAGAAAAGAAAGCAACTGTAGAAGAAGAAGGGGCAGTTGAGGTTTTACAGACAAAACTGACCCCGGGAAATAAAACAGTGTTAGTATTGGCAAATGCAAAAGATGAAGTTGCTACCTTTAATGAAGAAACGACTTCTTATCAGAATGTTCTTGATGCTACAACTAAGTTTGAATTGTATTCAGAAACTGATGGTGATTTTTCAATGAATAGTAAAGCTTATGAAGTTACGTTGAAAGCGAATGTAACAAATTATTTAGGTTATGGCTTATCAGGTGATAAAGAAGGTAATTATTTGCCACAAGCAGGAGATGGAGCTGTGAAGATGTATCGTAATGTTGCTAAAGTTGTTTTGAAAGGAATCAAGATAAAAGAAAGCGTTGCAGAGGGGCAGCAATATCCTAATGCTGAATTGAAATTGAAGGAAATCTTTATTTTGCATGGACATAATAATTCCAAACTGGTTGGTGCTAATGGTGCTGAATGGGGAGCAACTATGATGGATGGTTCTTACGGTAATGGTGTGGTAAGTGATGCTTATACGAAATATTTAGAAGACGTTTCTGAAACAGATAAGATTTTTAACTATATACAAGATCCGACTTCTAACTATGTGTATGAACCTACGTTTGTTTCGGTTTTTGATGATGTGACTGTTTCTAAAACTGAGGTTTATGCACCTAAAGATATGAAGACTTTTTATCCCTATGAAAATACAAGTGGTGAAGACGGCATACAAACGTTGTTAGTAATTAAAGGTGACTTTAGTTACGATGGTATTAAATCTGGTGATAGTGAACCTTCAAGAATTACAGAATCAAATAGATACTATTCTTTTGCCATTGGTAATACAGGAACAGTAAGTGAAAAGGTTCCGACAGACTTTGTTGGTTTACGTGCTGATGACAAAATTCATGGTGTTATGAGAAACTTGCAGTATAACACAACTATCACAGTTACAGGCCCTGGTTACAAGACACCTGTTGGTCCTAAGTATGATGAAACATTCTTGGATGTTAAGGTTGAAGTTGTTCCTTTTGGTGAAGTTGATCAAGATGTTGAGATTTAATTATCATCATTCGTTATAGATTAAAAATCCTCAGCCTATTTTAGGTTGGGGATTTTTTAGTTTATAGAAATGTTTTTTAGACATGAGGTTGTATAGAATAACTTTTACTTATGGTGATATGGGAAGTTTGGTCGCCTTGAGTATCTTCTTGCCAGAATGAAAGATTATGGGACTTTTGTGTCTTTGTGGTATCTGTTGCACAAACCTATGCAAACCTATCAAAACACTTGTGTGATAGATTTGTCTATTAATAAAGAGAGTAGCACCTATTCTTAGGGTAAGCAAAGGGAAATACTTTTGTACTATATAATATTGCAAGGAATAAGAGGAATAAATAAAAATATATATTTATGAAATTAAGGAATTATTTTTTATTGAGTATAGTGGTAGGAGCAGCTGTGGCCTGTTCTTCAAATGAAGACATTCCTGAAGAACACGTTTTTACCCCCAATGCGACGTTGTCGTTGGCTACAGGTGTGTATGGGGATGGCCGTACAAAAGCAGTTGGAATTGATGTTACAGAAGAAGAAGAAAAAGAAAATAAAATCCATACATTGGATGTGCTTGTCTTTTCCGGTACGGGAGATGATGCTGTGTATCAGACTCAACGCCGAGCTAATGAAACTACCCTTGTCCCCGATATAGCGGTTGAAGCTGGTTCGGCGACGATTGTTGTTTTGGCTAACTCAAGTATTGATCCAAAAGCATTTGTAGGAAAAAAACTTAGTCAAGTGTTGGAATATACTCATTCTTTGAAAGATGAAACGTTGGATCGCGGACTTTCTATGAGTAGTAAAGTGATAGAAACCAATTTAACTATCGATACACATAATATTTTTGGGGATGCTAATAGTTTTGTGGGTAATCATTCTCCTAATGAAATTAAGGGAGGCAAGATCGAATTGTATCGCCATGTTGCCCAAGTCAACTTGAAATCCGTTAAGATTTCAACTACGAATACCGGAGCGACTTTTCAACTTAAAGAAGTCTTTATGGCTAACGTGAAAGGCTACTCTCACATAGCATCAAAAAAAGAATATCCTAATAATTGGGTTGAGGCGAATGCTGCTCCTTCCGGTGAGAAATTGTGGTGGTATGGTGACTACTTCGAAGATGATTGGAATGGAGAGTATAAAATAACTAAGGATGGTGTAATGATTGATTTTCTCGCATGGACTCCAGGAACTATTGAGATAACGAAAGATGCTGTCTTGGAGACAGAGAATGGTAAACGGGCGGTAGCTTCTTTCTATGTGTATGAAAATCTAAAAGAAACGCCGGTTGGTCAACGTACCTTGTTGGTGCTGAAAGGTACTTATATTGATAATAACGGCAAAGTTGAAGAAGATCGTTTCTATACAATTTCAGTTAATGATCCAAATAGGGGATATACACTGACAGAAGGTGAAGACGTTCCTAAACACAGCTTTGTCAAACGCAATTATCGTTACAACATCTCCCTCACCATTAATAGCAGTGGTTCCGACCGGCCGTATGATCCGGTGACTGAGGCTTGTATGGATGTGGCTGTTACGGTGGCTGACTGGGATGTGATCGAGCAAAATGAAGATTTGGATTAATAGGGTAAAATGAATAGGAATAAAAAACAAAACGTTATGAAATCAATATTGACAAAAAAGGTTTTATTTCTGGCACTTGTCGCAGTTACGGTCTTTACCACCGGCTGTATCAAGGAAGACTTGGACGAGTGCTATAAGCTGACACTAAAGGTCGTGAATCACAAAGGTGATGATATCACGGCTTTGAGCGTTGTTTCGGAAGCCAAGCTCTTTATCTACGATAACAACTCGAAGCTGCTTGACACGCGCGATCTCAACGATGCCTTTATCAGAGGCAAAGAAACCATTGAGTTGAACTATCCTGAAAGTTCGAAACTGCATCTGATCGCATGGGGAAACCTCAAGGGACATCAGGACGTGAACGAGGCCACCAAGGTCGAAGACTTTGCCGTTTCTCTGAAGAGCGAAGGCGAGATCGCACAATCTCCCGACAGCATCTTTTTCGGCGATATCGATGTGACGGTACGTGGGAACGGTGTGGCTGGCGGAAACCAGGAAATCGTGCTCGAACCCAAAACCGGAACGGTCGAGATGAGAACGCTTAACCTTCAATATGCCCTGACGGCAAGAGGGCTGCGTGCGACTGATGAATGCGACTTCTATATGGACCGCACTTTGAACACGATCGACTATAAGGGCGAGTTGACTGGCGACAGTGTCTACTACAACCCCGAAGCCGACTGGAAAGGCTCCGAATGGGAAACGACAGGACCACAGGCGCTTTATTTAGGCCAGAATATGACCGGAAGCATACAGGTCGGCAACGACCGCTACGAAGTGAAGGAAGGAACTTTCGACGACGGTACGACAGGCCCGATCGAAATCCATCCGTTCCAGCGTACATTGGTACTATTCGCATGGGGCGAAGACGGCGCCTTCTTAGGCGCAAGGATCAAAGTGACTCCTTGGGGTGTTGTCGATGATGATATTGAATGGTAATAAGAAACGAATGCTAATATATAAAGACGAATGAGTATGTTACATAAAAATATAATAAAGCTGGCAGCCCTCCTTTGGTGTGTGCTGACAGTTGCTTCGTGTACCAACGAAGATTTCGATAAAGGCAACAACGGTCTGGATGTCCCCGAAGGCCTGCCAGTGACCTTGAAACTGAATATCGGCACCCCCGAAGTCCCGGTGGTGGAAACGAAATCCTTAGATAATGGTGATACCTTCGGTGCGATCAATGACTTGGCGGTGTTAGTGTATGATGAGAAGGGGGAAAACCCGATCGTTACGTTTCATGATGTGGAAGGAGAGAATCTAACATCTGTAAATAATATGACTTTCGATGCCAAGACCGGCAAGCACAAGATCTATGTGTTGGCAAATGTCGGTTCTGAGGATGCTGCAAAAGAATATACAACGGAACAAGCTCTGTTATCCAAACAAATTGAATCTCAAGGACCGATGGGAACAGAAATGATGCTGGGGTTTGTCGCAAAAGATATGGAGACGAGCATAAATCTATATAACAGTGGCAATAACGAAGTGATTGATATAACAGGCGATGCTTCCTTTGCAGCAAAAGTCGTGCCGCCTTATTCAAAGATAACGTTCAAGATCACGAAGGATCTGCCGAGTGACAAACATGTTTATTTGGCCATAACAGAAGTCAATGTCCGTCATTTGCCTGTTAAATATAGTCTGCTCCCCTATGAAAAGTGGACGATGGACAATGGTGTATCGGGCGAAAGCATCATCTCTTTGTATGAAAATAAATCGGCAAAGCCGGAAGATGAAGTAGGCGCATTAGTCGCCGGCAAGGATTTTTATATGTATGAAAATTTGCAAGGTGAGAATAATATTAGCAACGATGATCCATCATTAAAAACTCCTGTTGGTTTGGAGGTCCCGACAATAGGAGATGGCAAGATCGACTATACTGAGTGGTTTAAAAAATGGTCTTCCGTACCTTGTACTTATATAGAGGTAAAAGGGAATTACACGATTTTTACTTCTGAACCGGGTGTCAATCATGTCGGGGATGGCGAGATCAACTATCGTTTCTTCTTAGGTGAGAATAGTACATCGGATTTCAATATCAAACGCAATACTCATTATAATGTGACTTTGGCCTTTACCGGTCTGGCCGGCAAAGACGAATTGCAGTATGAATGGCGCGTACAGGCGGATTTGAATAATTCAACGTTTTATCCGAAAGGGGCGTTGATGATTGATGGCTCAAAGGAAGATTTCCCGTTTTGGATTGTGAATACTAATATTGATAAATTGAGTATAACAACATCTGGATATACGGGCAGTGATATGCAGTTGGTTTATTGGTATGACTATTTGGGGCAAGAATACAGGGTAGCGACTACTATATTTACTAAAGACGTACCTCTTCCTGAAAAAGGAGATTATCAAAAATATGCAGTAGTTTCTAATAATTTGGGGGTAATTGGGACTGGAACGAATACTGGAGGGCAAAATGTTTATATCCATGAAGATACAGGGGCGGAGTGTAAGTTAGAGGAGGATAATGTTAACTTGCGGAATGATATTGTCGCTGGCAAAATTTATAAGTCCCGTGTTTTCCAAATGAATAGTGCGGATGTTGATCAATTAGTTGTAAAAGAGTATCCATTATTGTGTTTAAATAATTCTACAGATATAAACTCTTGGACCTCAAAAGCAATTTATGCACAACGTATTGATCGCCCGGCTGGAATGATTGATGGCAATGCTGCTCGTAAATATCATAATCAGATAGGACAAGGCGCTTTTTATTCTTATTTACCGACTCCGGAAGATTTAGCCTTGCTTGCACAGATAGAAACAGGTATCTTCCAACCTGAATATGGAACTCCTTATTGGACGACAGAAGGTGCATATTATTGGAATGGAACAAGTGTAGAAAAAGCAACAAGCGTAAGTCATGCGTATGTTCGTTGTGTTTATAAGAGTTATAACTATGCTAATGAGATTAAATATTGAACTTATGAAACTATCAAACATATTCCTCTCGACCCTGGCAGTACTCTTATGTTGTACTGCTTGCTCCAAGGATGAAGAATCATTTAAGGGGAAGGATGCAGATGCTTCGTTGAGCATTGCGGTCAAGGCGGTGGGGTCGGCCGTAACGAAAGGGTTTCACCCGAATGATGAGAATGAGTTGGCCGGAGAGGCCAAAGTAAATAACCTTTCGGTGCTCGTTTTCGACGAAAGCGGTGCACAGCTTATCGGCTACGGTTGGCAGGCGACCAACTCGGAAGGCGAGGCCTCTATCCTGAACGTGCCTGCTATGACTATGCGGGCGCAGATCGTGATCGTTTCCAATACGCCGGAAAATTCGCTTGCCGGTGTTACGAGCTATTCCGATTTCGAATCCAAGCTGGCACAACTTGCCGACCAGTCTCAGAGCAACTTGGTCATGAGCAGTCCGGTTATTACGACCCAAGCGCCTCTTGTTAAGGGAGACAACTATCTGGGATACGCATCGATGGGCAGTGAAAATATCAACGGTATCGCCGAACCAGTCGAAATCACTCGTCTTGCCGCCCGTCTCGACTTGGTCAATGTCAAGACCGATTTTACAAAAACACTTCTGCGCAATCGTACAGTGAGAGTGGAAGAAGTCACGATATTGAACCAAAGCACGGCTTCACGTTTTTTCAGCCGTGATTATTGGGGAGTGGTGATGGCAACCGGACACCTCGGCAACAGCGATGCGACAGCATTGAACCGCGATATCGCCAACGGTTCTCCGATAAACGACACACCTTATGTGCACTACGTGATGGAAAACGATGGCTCTGAAGCCCCGACAGAAATACAGGTCAGAGCAACTTTGCTTGAAACGGACACGTATGAGGCGGAAACAAAAATATTCACCGCCGTAATCAACCGGAACGGTCTGGACAGAGGATATAATCACAACTACGTTAAACGCAACTATGTATATCGCCTGAATGTCACCTTCGGAGATACCAGTTTCGATGGCGACCACGAAAAAGATCCCAATATACCGATTCCGCCACGGCCGACTACCGGAGACCTGGATGTACAAGTCGAAGTGGTCAATTGGGGACAAGTGAGCCAGAATGTTGAAATCTGATGATGGCAACACATAGGGTAAATATTTAAAGTAGAACAAATTAAACGTATTACAATTATGAAATTAAGAAATTTATTTTTAGCCTCTTTGGCAGTTTGCACAATGGCATCCTGCTCAAAAGACGATGACGGAATATCCGGCCCGCAGGAGGTTGACGCTTATCTCTCTTTCGCCTCCACAACCGATGCCATGACGAAGGCATCGACCGAAGGTGATGATGATGCCGGCAACGGCAAAGAAGCCAAGATCCAGTCTTTGACGGCTTATGTCTTTGACGAAGCCGGAAAGTATGTGATCAGTAAGCATGTCAGTTTGGAAGGTTCCGGTACGGTAGGTGAGGACTATAATGTTACTGGAGAAAGCGAAAATCAGTCCATCACCTCAATCAAGGCTATCCATGTGAAAGTGGCAAAACCTACTACAGAAGGAGGAAATTCTTCTACAACCTTTAAAGTTGTTTTGTTGGCCAATACGGGTCAACTTTCACCGGCTGATTTGGATGCTTTAAAGGCTGAAAAAACAGTTGCCATAACAACATTCAATGAAGAGGAAGTCGGTGAATCTTATTTGCCTATGTATTCAGACGTTTTGACTGTAACGGGCTTGAAGCCTATTGAAGAAAAAGAAGATGGGACAAAAATTCATCATTTGAACTGGTATAAAGATAACACTTCATGCGTTGTGTCCGATACACCGACAGATGGAACGCATGTCACAACAGTACCGGATGGGGCGGGAAAGGTTACTATGACCCGTTCGATCTCACGCGTGCAGTTCACTTCTTTGAAGTCAAGCTTCACAGCCCAGTATGCAGGTGTTACTTTTAAGATCGATTCTATCTATTTGGCAAATGTCCGTAATAATGCAACAGTCATGGGTAAAGAGGATACGGAGGCTAATTATTTCAGAGGTGGGCCAGTTGAGTTTGCTGTGATCCAAAGCTTGATTGATCCGAAGGCTGGTGTTAATGCTTCCTTTGCTAAGACATATGAAACTCCTCTTGTTCTGTCTAATAAAAGTGGTGAACTTGATGTTACTGCTTTAGGTTTCGACAAATACATCAATGCCAATCAACCTGAATATGCAGAGGGTGGTTATTTGACACGTATTTTGATCACCGGAATTTTAATGGATGGCAATCGTGTGTTGGGTAAGAAATACTTCCATATCCCTTTGAAGTTGGTTGGTGATGCCGGTAATGTCGCAAGCAACAAGTTCTTCAAGATCTCGGCAACTATCACCGGTGAAGGTAGCCCGAATCCGGATGAAATCTTGGAAAATGCTTGTATCAATTTCAGTATTGAAGTGGCACCGTGGAATGTGGTCGAGCAAACAGAAGATGATACGAATTAATAAAATCATTAATTCACAATAACCAAAGGGGACGTTTCAAAACGCCCCCTTATTTTTTGTCTATTAAAAGAAGCTTATCGTTTCTATCGCAATTAAAGGGTGTGCCTCTCAATTTGCCTTTTGGTATTTTTACCACTTAATCTTGAAAGTTTCGCCTATCGCCTCCTGTCGGCATTCCCTGTACATTTGCACCGTAAGTTAAATGAGAAAATACATAGGGTTATGAAAATTAAGAATATATTTTTTGCAGCAATATTAGTTTTTGCCGGTTTTTCCTGCTCCATGGAAGATGATACAATCATGAACGATGTAGAGAAGGGTATTGAAGAAGCTACGGAAGCTTATACAGTATTGGACTTCGGGGTCGCTTTTAATGAAATGACTACAAAAGTCGGTAAAACAAGCGTTGAGTCGAGTGAGGATTTGGAGGCAAGTGAAGCTGAAAGACATATGTCTGACGTTTCTATATTCTTATATGAAGAAGGAAAACTTATAGAAATTTTGAAAGCGGATGATCTGAATATAACCCTTGTCGCAGCAGCTTCTTCCGAGACTACGGATAATAATCCTTTGGAAAATTTGAAGTTTGTGACCAAATACAAAGAAGGACGTACATTGACTGCCCACGTTGTTGTAAATGGCGGGAAGTTTTTGCAGGATATCCCTTTCGGAACTTCAGTAACAGAGTTGAATAAAACTGTTTCAGGCTGTCTGTCTGCAAAGGAGCTAATCAAATATGGCACTAAAAAAATTGTTTTTGGAACAGATGTGATAAATCATTCTGTTTCTCCGAGCGAAGCAGAACAGAATCCTAACATAATCCTTGTAACAGTCTCCCAAATCGCAGCCCGTCTTGACTTTTCTCAGTTTAGTGTGACACTTGACGGTTTTGAAAAGACTCCGGTTGTTACTTTAGAGGAAGCTAAATTCGTGAATTTGCAACAGGATGGCAAGATCGTTGAAGGATATGCGAAGAGCAATGTTGCAGTTGTCAGCTCTTTGGATTGTAATAACAATGAGGGAGATAACTCAATAGTTTGGACTGACATGGGAACAGCCTATGGCTATGCTAACCAATATGGACAAGATTCTAAAACGAATACAGCCCTATACGTGAAGTTCACAGTTGACGGTAGAATTTTTGAAAAGACATATCCGATCAATCCGGATAATATAAATAAGGAAGTCGATCATAACGGTATCAAAGGCGGCTACCTTTACGACATCAAGGTGCATTGGACGATTACTCCAAAATGGGGAGATTCCACAATCGAATTCTATACGAGAGACTGGGTTCATAATACCATCCCGGAAGTTGTATTGTGATTAAATAGGAGAGTATAAAAATGAAAGTATCGACAGGTAAAATACACACAATTATGAAAACGAAAAATATATTCCTGACAGCTATATCTGCATTGTTCATCTTTGCAGCATGTACTGAAGAAAAAATAATAGACGCTCCGGGCGTTTCTGGCAAAGGCGATCTCGTCATCGAACTATCCCCCTCTTCCGTCATCACAAAAGCTGCTGCGGAAGATAAAGGATATGTGTATGCGACAGAGGAAGAATTGAATGTAGAGGATTGCTGGATATTCGTGTTCGGTGAAGATAAAAAATATATTACGTCTCAGTATTTTTCTGGCGATGCTTTATCGGAAACTGAGAATGAATATGTAGATACCCCCGCTCCAAATGGAGATAGCCAGACGTATAAAAAAGGATATACAATCACTTTAACCGGTTTGGATTATGGCACTTATGACTTTTGGGTCGTAGCCAATCCGACAGAGGCTAATGATGCTTACAAATCTTGTCAATCTCTGGATGCATTGAAGGAGATTATTGAAGGTGGCGATTCATATCAAGTTGCATTTGTAGATAAAGCTAACCAGTTGGTGAAAGTCGGTAACAAATCCGCAACATTTGACGTGACGACAGTCGCTTCTCCAATCCAGATCCCGTTAACACAGTTGGCTGCACGGGTGGAACTGAAAGTGCGGGTGGATATTCCGAGACAATTGTTAGAAGGGAAATATGAGTATCCGGATTTAGGAAGTACGAGTGGAGTGCTTACAGAGGTACAATTAGAAAAATTATTCCCTGATGGTAAGATACCTGGAGGAGTAAAGACGAATGCACAAGAATTAAGTGAAAGAGACAGTAATGGTAAGCTAAAGTATACATATTTTGGTCATCCCGTTACGACTACATCTACTCCCAAAAGTGCACATCCTGGCGCTTTGTCAGTTATTAAAAAGACAAAATATAAAGGTTTTTTGTTGAAAGAAATTAAGCTTGTGGTAGAGGATATACGAATTAAAAGTGAACTTGTGCCGAACAAAGAAGAATTTGAAGGACAGTTGGGTATAGCCTCTTTTGATCCGAATGAAGATGTAAGTACTACTTATTCTTTTAAATTTTACACATATACAAAAGAAGATTTAAAGATAAACTTGACGGGGAATCTTTATGATGCTGAATATCAAGTTTCTCAAAAAGGAAAAGTAGAAGATTGTATGTTTGTAAACGATAAGGCTCCAAGTGAGTTGGTTGCGCAGATTAATTCAGGTAATATTAAAGAGGGTGAAACCTTACATTTTACAGGTGGTAATGGTTGGGGAGATAAGGGAGTTGGTGTCATGCTCTGTAACGAGGAGACTTGGGTTGCTGTTGATGAAACAATAGAAAATTCGACGATTGAGGGGGAGGTTAAGCATTATTCCTCCGGCAGCGTAACCCTGAAACCCGAAGGTGGTTTTCAAGTCGGCAATATGTATGAAGCATCTGCATTGATACAGAGTGTTCCGGCTACAGGCTCTTTAAATATAGTGATAGAAAATATTCAGTCTGGAGGCGAGATCAATTTCGGCTTCAATTAATTACCAAAGCGATTATTAGTCTTTCAAGGGCTATGCCGAAACAGCTTTGTTCCCGCGCCAAGCGTGTGGAGACAAGGCTGTTTCGGTATAGCCCTTGAATTTTGATGGAGGTGTGCCAATATCGGTATCCCCCGTTTTTGGTAGTGTAAAATAAACTGTGTCACGCATTATTTCCTATTAGAAAACTCAT
>OBXH01001063.1_pt1 | contig 16196 bp, 20 predicted proteins | sample 1538101 | NCBI WGS metagenome assembly OBXH01 (sample SAMEA2580141, study PRJEB22360) | human gut metagenome | biome: human gut; feature: human-associated habitat; material: faeces | place: Denmark | collected 2008/2010 | reverse complement strand
ATCTTGTGAAATCACAATTTATTCTTGTAGCCTGCCGCTGATACCGTCTGGATTGTGCATTCCCTTTCTTTTTGTTCCCTTTAATTAGCCATGAACTGCTTCATGCCCTGACTCTTTGCTTATGTGTGATAAAGAAGTAATAGAAGTGTAAAAAATTTTACCTTTCCTATCCGATACTTGTCTTTGGTATCGGATAGGGCGGGCAGTCATTCGGGCAAGTCCACCTTGCCGACGAAAGAATAGTAAATCTCAATATCCTGTCTGCGTGTGCCGTTTTCATCGTAGCTGCACTCATGCACAACGATTTTCTCTACAAACTCACGTAAGAGGGTGTGGGTCAGTTCTTCAAAGTTCATGTGCTTGCGGACAATGTTCATAAACTTTTCTGCGTTTACGGTAGCTTCCTGTGCTTTGGAAAGCTCCGCCTGTATTCTGGCAACACGCTCTTTCAATTCCTGCTGTTCGGCTTCATAGTCTGCCGAAAGCTCCGTGAAACGCTCGTCAGAAATGCGACCGCTTACGCTGTCCTCATACAGCCGCTTGAAAATAGCGGAAAGTTCACCGATACGCTTTTCGGCAGCTTCCAGTTCCTTTTTCTTGGCGGCGTTCCGGCGTTTGCCGCCGTCCTCGTTCTGCTCGATCAGCAGCTTCATAAACCGGGCTTCATGCTTTGCCGCATAGCTCGTCACTTTCCGTAGATTGGAGAGAACGCCCGCAGTCAAAAGGTCGGTGCGGATAAAATGTGCGGTGCAGTCATGGGTGCGCTTCTTGTAGTTCCCGCAGATATAGCAGTCCTGTTTCCGCTTATCGGTCTGGTAACGCTGCTGATACATGACGCTGCCGCAGTCCGCGCAAAAGAGCATACCAGAGAACAAGCCCACTTCATCATAGCGGTTCGGACGCTTGCGCTGTTTGCGTAATTCCTGCACACGCTCCCATGTCTGGGTGTCGATGATAGGCTCATGGTGGTTCTCGAAAATCACTTGCTTTTCCGGGGAATTTTCTACACTGTGCTTGACTTTGTAAGAAAGTTTTTCTGTCTTGAAGTTTACCAGACAGCCCGTGTATTCCCGGTTTTCAAGGATATGCACAACGGTATTGGTCGCCCATTTGCACTCATAGCCGGGGTGATAGCGGCGTGTGCTGCCCGTCCTGCGGTATTCCAGCGTTCCCGGCGTTGGGATTTCCTGCTCGGTCAGCATACGGGCTATCTTGGTCGGACCGTTCCCGGCAAGGCACAGACGGTATATCTGCTTGACCACGGGTGCGGCTTCCTCGTCAATGATGAAGTTTTCGTCCTCGTCCATGAGGTAGCCGTACACGGGTTTGCTCGTAACAGGCTTGCCGCTCATGCCTTTTGACCGTTTTACAGCTTTGATTTTCTTACTCGTATCTCTCACCAGCCATTCGTTGAAAATGTTCCGCAGAGGGGCAAAATCATTGTCGCCCTGTGCGCTGTCTACTCCATCGTTGATGGCGATAAAGCGGACGCCTTTTTGTGGGAAAATCATCTCACTATTTTGGACAAGGGCACAAAAAGGATTGTGTACGATGGGGATAGCCCATCAAATTTTCCATTCGATTTCTACCTTTTCATTCGTTGCCCGGATAACGGTTATCAATGCGTCCACCACCTGCCGCTTGTCCTCAAAGCTGACATTCGCCCAATCGTCCAAATAGCCGGAAATGCTTTCTATCTTTTCGGCTGGAACAGCGTCCGCAGACAATTTCGCAATCTCGTTGGAAATGGTCTGCCGCTTTGCGTCCAATTCCTCAATCCGGCTGTTTGCGTAAGAGAGCAGCACCGGGCTTGCGCCTGTCAGTGTGTCCAGCAGCTTTTCAATCTCGCTTTCCACCTGCGCCAGTTCCAGCCTTTTTGCGGTCAGCTTCGGGGAGATTTTCGCAGCCTTTTTCCTGCCCGTCAGCGTCTTAAAGTCTTTCAGCTTCTTCACCATCGCCCCATATACAACGGCTTCCAGTTCGTGCAGCTTCACACAGCCGCAGCCGGGGCAAGCCCCGCTGTCCGCATGAACGGTGCAGCGCATATAGAGAATACCGTTTGAGTGCGCCGACATGAGCGCATAGCCGCATTTCCCGCACTTGATTTTTCCCGCCATCCATGTATTCCGGGCTTTTCTCGCTGGCTGGTAGGTGTGGCTGGCAAGTATCTTCTTGCGGCATTTCAGCCACAAATCCGAGGGGATAAACCCCTCATGTGGAGCAAGTACCAGCGTCTGCCCTTGCAGGTATTTGTGCTTGTCCGTTGTATTGCCCTTGCCCTGATAGTAGTAGCAGCCGTTTGTACCCGCAAAGTCGGCAGCGTCATTGTAAATCTCCGTCCCTTGGCTTTTGTAAAACTCGTAGATGTCGAGGTCAGCCATCACATAAATCGGGTTGCGGAGAATGATACTCAAAGTAGCCCTTGACAACGGCCTGCCATGATAGGTACGCATACCGTCAGCCGTCAGCTTTTTTGTAATATCATGCAGGGACACCTGCGGGTCAGCGTACATTTCATACATCTGCCGGACAAACGCCGCTTCTGTCGGCTCAACTACCAGCTTCTTTGTGCGTACCCCGTCCATGACATACGGCTCTGTCCGAAACCCGTAGGGCGTTTTACCGCCCATCTTGAAACCTCGCTGACAGCGGGAGTGCCATGCGTCCTGTACCCGCTTCTGTATCGTTTCCCTCTCAAGCTGGGCGAACACGATACAGATATTCAGCATAGCCCGCCCCATCGGGGTGGAGGTATCAAACTTTTCCGTAGAGGACACAAACTCCACTTCGTACTTTTGGAAAAAGTCCATCATCTTCGCAAAGTCCAGAATGGAACGGCTGATACGGTCAAGTTTGTAAACAACCACTTTCCGCACAAGCCCGTTTTCAATGTCCTGCATAAGCTGTTGAAACTGGGGACGCTCGGTATTTTTCCCGGAATAGCCCTTGTCTTTGTACTCTTTACAGCTACCGCCTTTCAATTCGTATTTGCAAAACTCAATCTGGCTTTCAATGGAAATGCTGTCCTTTTTGTCCACCGATTGTCTTGCATAGATCGCGTCTATTCTATTATCCATTTGTCGCTCCTTTTCTTAAACAACGCCCAAAGGCTTATGTTAAAAGAAACGGAGCTGCTGACAGCTTTATTATACCGCCAGCAGCCCCGTAAATCAACGGTGGCTTTGGGAAACCTTATGCCCCGGCTTCCTCACTCTGCCGCTTGTTGGCATACTTGCGGAACACCTCATAAAGCTGCTGTTCCAGTTCCCGGCGTTTTGCCGCTTCCTGCTCCGGCGTGAACACTGGGGAGAGGTTTTCCAGCGTGATTTCCCTGCCTTGAAAAGTCACGACTTCTGTTTCCTTTTTATATCTGATATTGCTTATAAAATCACCTTTCCTTTCTCTGATACGGCTGCCGTTTCAGCTCTGCCAGCACTTCCGGCGGGATACGGTCAACCAGTTTTTGAATGTTCTTCAGTTCGCTTTCCAGCTTCGCCCGTTCCATGCGGTCTTTCATCTTACCGCTTTCACTGGCTTTGGCTCGTGCTTCCAGCTTTTCATTTTCTTCCAAAAGGTCTTTTATCGTGACCTTGTATTTCTTTAGCTGCTCGGAGAAGTTCTCCATCTGCGGAAACCATCTTTTCAGCATGGCGAGGACTTCCTCTTTCTTCTTTCCGGCGTTGATTGGATTGATACCGTCCAGCGTGGATTCAATGGCTCTTGCCTGTTTGGAGAGGTTGACCGCCTGCTTGAACAGCCGGGTGGGGATATGCTTCCTGCCTGTCTTGCTGGCGCTTTCTCCACGCTCCAAGTCCGGATATTTCTCCACCATATAGGTGTGAAAATCGTCCTGCCACTTTGTGAGGTTGGCTCTGTTCCCGATAATCTCTTTGGCGCACAGGCGGTTGTCCTGCGTCAGCGGAACAAAGGTCAAATGCAGATGGGGCGTTTTCTCGTCCATGTGTACCACCGCCGACACGATATTCTCTTTGCCCACCCGGTCAATGAGGAAATCAGCCGCCCGCTGGAAAAATGCCTGTATCTCCTTTGGGGGCTTGCCCTTGAAAAACTCCGGGCTGGCGGTTATCAGCGTGTCTACAAACCGGGTGCTGTCCTTTCTCGTCCTGCACCCCGCCTGTTCAATACGGCTTTGAATAAAGTGGTAGTACCTGCCCTCCGGCTTGACGATGTGAAAATTGTACTTACTCTTTGCCGTATCAATATCCGGGTTGCTGGCGTACTGCTCTTTCTGCCTTTCGTGATGGGCTTCCAGCGGTCTTGCCGGGTTGCCCTTGTGCTTTTCAAATCGCAAAATTGCGTGTTGTGCCATAAACTCCTTTCCCCGTTCCTTTCCCTTCCGTCGGCTTTTCTCTGAAAAGCCTGTTTTCACACAGGAAAATCCCGCAAAAAATATCTCAGATCGGATAGGAATGGATAAGATATAAATAAAATCGTTTTAATCTCTGTATTTCTATATACCGTCCGGTTTTCGTACTCCAAGAGAATTGATTATCGTACTCCATGAGTGCGGTTTTCAGTCCTCCGGCGTTCCATAACCGGATTTCAAGAAGTTGGTGTTTGAAACCGCTTCATAGGATTTTGGGTAGATACGGTTGGGTTTTCCACAGCCCTGCTTCCGGATCTCCACAAGCCCCGCATACTGCAATTCCCGCAGGGTGTTTACCGCCTTTTGCCGTCCGCAGTGGAGCAGTCCCACCACCTCGTTGATGGGATAGTACAGGTAAATCCTGCCGTACTCGTCAGCCCAGCCGTTCTTGCGGGATAACTCTGTCCGGCGCAGGATAAAGGCGTACAGCAGCTTTGCTTCATTGGACAGGGGCTTGAATGTGGGGGCTTCAAAGAGGAAGTTGGGCAGTCGGGTAAAGCTGACTGCTTTTTCCTGTTGATGGATATAGATTGTGCTTGTCATATCGTATTTTGTGGACAGTTAGGAGGGCATTTCCGGGGGTAGACGATATTTTATACTGCTACCCCCGGTCTTGCACCCGGAAAGCCTTATCAATCAAGGCTCTTTTCCTGCCTATTTGTCCACGCTCGACCTCCTTTTCCGTTCACTTTCTGCTTTTTGCCGCCTGTGAACGCTGGCGGCGCAGCCGGGACAATATTTCCCCCGGTTGGATTTTGGGACAAAGGGCTTGCCGCAGACGGCGCACCGCTTCACGCTGTCCCCGCTGAAAATCTCCGCTTCCAGCGGCTTATCCTGCGGCAAGACCGCCCGGCGAAACCACTTGCAGCAGACGGAATAGGAAATGCTCTGGGTGCAGGTGTGGGCATCCCCATCGTCCTGCTCCAAACAGTTGCCGTTGTCATAGCTGCAACATTCCCGGCGGATAAGGGCGTTTGCCCGTTTCCGCTGCGCCGAGGTCATGCGGTAGAGAGTGCCGTCCGGCTTGCGCTCGATGGGCGGCAGTCGTTTATATGGGTTCTCTCTCATGTGTTCCCTCCATTTTTCCTTAGCCGTTCTTCCCGAAAAGGCTTCCTGCCCCATTCCTGCGGCGTGTTCCAACATTGGCACGCTCCCCGGACTTCGGGACATTTTGTCCCGAAGTGGCTCGTTGCGGTGCTTCCCCTGCCGGGGTATTCCTTTTCGGACGGTCATTCATTTTTCAAGGTGCAGCTCATCGATGAACTACCCTAAGTCTACACCTAAAAGACCGCCCGTCCCGTATATCCATAAGGTCGGAAATCAGCCCGAAAAACTCTCTATTTCCACGCTCTCGGAATTGTGGTAAAATAAAAGTACTTGGATGGCAATTAAAGTTTGAAAGGAGTGGCGATATGATTTCAACGAAAAATTTGTCTGGATTCCCTGATGTAAATCGCCTAAAGTCTTTCTGTAAAGGGCTTGCAGCTTTGGACATTATCATGTTAGAGAAGGAATGGAGTTTTATCCGTCACTATACCTACAACCCCGCATGGCGGAAAGGCAAGGAGGCATTCTTTGCCACCGATGGCAGTGACCAGAGCATGATTGTCATGTTTGCCCCTGAAGGCTGTGTAATCAACGGTGTGGATTCCGAACTCTATGACTGGGAAGAAAAACTCCCTCGGATAGAGGATTTGACAACTGGGATGCCTTCCACTTTGCAAAAGCTCATGAATAGCAGAGAAGTCAAAAAGATGAAAAGTACTTTTTGCGTCTGGACGGAAGATGGCGTTGTTTGGCACTGTAATCCTATGGCTGGTGAGGACGCTTCCAAGGATTTACTCTCTATGATTGATGGTAATCCGCAGACCTATGTGGAATACGGGAAGTGGTTTTATCCCGCCGACCTGCCTTTGGAAGTTGTGCGCCAGCTTGCAGATGGGGTGCCGATGACAAAAGAGATGATTGTTGCATTAAACCCCAAGCGTAGTGAATGGGATGAGATTAAGACAGAATTAGATGAAATCGGGTATCTGAACAAACTTTGATATAACAGGCAACATAAACAGACAAGGAGGGAGAGCATGGAACTATCCATACAAGAACGATTGAAAGACCTGCGTGTGGAGCGTGGGCTGACGCTGGAGCAGCTTGAAGAACAGGTAAATCTCTCCAAGTCTGCACTGGGCAGTTATGAAGCAAAGGACTTCAAGGACATTAGCCACTATGCTATTATCAAGCTGGCGAAGTTTTACGGCGTGACCGCTGATTATCTGCTGGGATTGACCGAAACAAGAAATCACCCAAACGCCGATCTTGCAGAACTGCGTTTGAGTGATGATATGATTGAACTATTGAAAAGCGGGCGGGTGGATAATTCCCTCTTGTGTGAACTGGCAGCGCACCCGGATTTCCCCCGGCTCATGGCTGACCTTGAAGTCTATGTGAACGGAACGTCAGTTAAGCAGGTACAGAGCGCAAACGCCATTGTGGATATTATGAGCGCAACGATTATGAAGCAGCACAACCCCGGCTTGACCGACCCGCAGTTAAGACAGCTTATCGCCGCCCATATTGACGAGGACAGTTTTTGCCGCTATGTGATACAGCGGGATATAAACGGCATAGCCCTTGACCTGCGGGAAGCACATAAGGGCGATTTTTTCAGCGTCCCGGAGGACAACCCGCTGGAAGATTTTTTGCAGACCGCCGAGGAAACCGCCAGAGAGGACAGCGACCCGGAACAAGCGTCTTTGGCGTTTATCTGCAAACGGCTCAAACTGAAATTGAGCAAACTGACAGAGGAAGAACGGAAGTGTCTGAAACAGATTGCGGGGAAGTCGGACTTGCTGAAAAATCCAAACCCTCAGCGGGGGAGGAAGTAAGCGTGCGGCAAATTGGAACTTCCTTTTGTGCGTCTTAGGCAATTAAGGTGGACAGGAGATTATTTATATAATGGGCAGTTGAACAAATAGAAAGTTGTAGAGGCAAGATTCTTTTGGGAGATATGAAATGGATATTGATTTAGAATTTATGAAAATCAAAAAACGCATTGATGATTTTACTGAATTTGAATATGAAAATATTGCAGAAGCGGAAGTGTTCACAAATAATTTTGAGTTATTACTTCTTGAATTAAGAAATTTGATTGAAAAGGCTTTAAGAGCACAAAATGAAGCACTTTCCATAAAAGCATTAACGCTACTTGCAGAAAACACAGGTTGTGCGGATGATATGAGAATTGCAACACATTTTATAACTTGTATGCAAGATGAAAATCTTTTGTCAAAAAAAGCATATGAAGCATTTTATCAAAATTTAAATATTGGACGGTGGGAATAGTTTTCCATGAGTCACGCAACAGGTTATGAGCATTTGGTGTAGTACGCCTTGTGGGTATAATGCGCACCGACTTCCCATTTATCGGTGAGATAGCAAAGCCAGCCGAGCCAGTCAACGGTCAAGATGAACGGCGCATAAATGCGCCGCCGTTGACAGCCTCGCCCGTCTTTGCTGATGGGTAATCAAGGCGGGAAAGCCCTAAAATGGCTTCCCGCCCATTTCAATTTTGAGAAGAAACCTTGTCTGCTTTTTCGTGAGTGTGGCTATCCGTCTGGGACATTTTGTCCCATAGTTTGGCGTTGTACGAGGGACGGGGGTTTTCATATGCGCCCTGTCTGCTGATGAAATCAGCCCTTTGTTTCCGGCTTGCCAGCCCCAAACAAAGCCCTGTTTTCCTGCCGCTTCAAATGCCCTTGCCCTCCCGGTTGGCAACGGCATTTTCACAGCAACGCCGACAGAGCGTATAACACACTACACTTTGCAAGCAAAGTCGTGTGCCAAGGGGCAAGCCCCTTTGGAAACCCCGGACAACAAAACAGGCTGAATATCCCGCACTTTCCCGGTGCTTGATACTCAGCCTTTATTTGTTGTCAGCAGCCCGTTCCTCGGTCTGCCTTTTTGTGTCCTTGTCCATAGTGTTTCGGTATACATTCCCACCTGCAAGTAGTTTCGCCCTAACCGTGACATATCCTTTACGATAACAGTAGCCACTTTCCCGGCTTCAATATCCGCAAGCATGGATTGAAAGCCCGGTCTTTGGAAGTTCGCACCAGAATAACCATCGTCCGTGTACCAGCGCAGATTGGAAAAACCGTTCTGCTTTGCGTAGGTTTCAAGGATACGCTTCTGGTTGGAAATGGAATTACTTTCGCCTTGCAGCTCGTCCTCATGGGATAGTCTTGGATAAAGGGCAGTGATTTTCTGGGTGGTCTGTCTTAACATAAAATCCTCCGTTTCCGACAGCCAGCCCCACTATTCCGTATTTCGATTATACCACATGGGGCGGCTGTCTGTATAGCGGCTTCTGCTTCTTTACCGCCCGGTAAAATGACGATTTTTCTGTGCGGCTTGTAGCGTTAGGGCGAAAGCTGGGCTTTGTGTCCTGCGGCGGCTTCCGCCTCCAGCACTTTCATCATCTTATCGGCTGCTGTGTCGGTGGTATCTTTTTTGAAAAAGCCGGAAACGACAAGGACGGTGTTGCCCATGCGGATCTCTGTCACGCAGTCCGGGCGGCGTTCCGGGGTGGTGTTCTGCTTGTTCTCTGCCATAGGCAACTCCTTTCATTTCATCAATTCTTTTAGTCTGTTCAGCTTGGCTTGCGCCGTTTCACGGCGGAAGTTCTCTCCCGTAAAGAGGATAGGGGCGCATATTTCCAAAAGGCGGTCATAAATCCGGGCATGGGCGGTGTCCAGCGGATTTTGCAGGCTGTCCAATGTCAGATTGGTGGTAACGATTAAGGGCTTGCGGCTGCGGTAGCGGCTGTCAATCACATTGTAGACCTGTTCTAAACCGTACTCTGTGCCGCGCTCCATTCCAAAATCATCAATGATAAGCAGAGGAAAACGGCAAAGACGCTCGATATACTCGTTGCGCCCCTCAAAGCTGGCGGTCAGGTCATTCAAAATCGCAGAGAAGTTCGTCATGCGGACAGCGACTTCCTGCTCCATGAGGGCATTAGCGATACACCCGGCAAAATAGCTTTTTCCTGTGCCGACCTTGCCCCATAGCAGATAGCCGATATTTTCCTCGCGCATGATTTCCCAATGCTCCACATAGAAGTGTGCAATCTCCATTTGCGGGCATTTCCCGTTGTCGTTGGCGAAAGTCCATTCCTGCATGGTAGGATTGGTAAATCCCCGGCGTTTCAAGTCCTCCACGGTGTCAAGGTGCTTTCTGCGCTGTTCGGCGGCTTCACGCTCCAAACGCTGGGCTTTCTGGCAGTCACATTCTGCCGGGTGGCGGTCACGCCCAAACAGGGCGGCTTGCTTTTCCGGGAAGTAGGCTTCTTTCGGAGTGTTACACTTGCCGCAGTAAAGCAGTCCGTCCTCGCCCGTGTAGTCCTCCGGCTGTGGGGTAACAGCCGCCATATTCAAAACTCGTTCTGTAAACAGATTACTCATAAGCTCTCGCCCTCCTTGCAGGTGTATTCGGGTATGCCCTGTTTCGGGGCAGCCTTTGCGGTATCGTCTGCCGCCCATCTGCGGATAGTGGCGGCGTGGTTTTTATATTTCTTGCCCGTGGACGCGATATAGCCGGAAAGCCGCTCAATGTAGTACGCCCATTTTTCGGGCAGCTCCGCTTGCAGTTCGGAAAGCTCCGTATCAGTCAGAAATACATTCTCATATCTGCCATAGCTGCGGGCGAGGGCTTGTCCCTTTAACTCTCCCTCTTTTTCTAACTCTATATCTATCTCTTTCTTTATCTCTATCTCTGGTGGACGAATGTCGGACAAATGTCCGCCATTTGTCCGCGGCGGCAAAAGTGCCTTATTTTCAAGCCTTGCGGCGCGTTTCCGTTCCGCTTCGGTAGAGGATTGACCGATCATCAGCTCGATGTCGGTCATATAAAGCAGCCCGCAGTCAAGCTGCTCCACAAGCCCTAACTGCTGGAAGATGGCTAATGCCCGTTCCACCGTCCCGATTTGGTGACGGGTCAGCGTGGCTATCATCTGGGCGGTATAGGGGATATGCTCGTCAAGCTGCAATCTGCCGCCATTTTTCAGCGATTTTAAGTACAGCTTCAAGAGGATATTGGAATACAAAATCCCGTCTTTCATGTCCTCCAACAGCACAACGGAATCGCTGTCGAAGAAGTTTTCTTTCAGTTTGAGGTAGTAATATTTGCGGTTATCTGCCATTGGCGGTGTCCTCCCTGTGTTTCCATCTCTTAGAGAAATACCGGGGGCAGAGGACGATAATCGCCCGGAAGCTCTGCTTGCAGCCGTGTGTGCAGCCCCGGCAAAGGTCATTGTAGGTAATACGGTTTCGGTGGTTGAGGAAAAAGCTCCATTCCAACCGCCGCTTTTTGCTCATGCGTGGCATTTCTCGCTCCTTTCTGCCGTTTCCGCTGGTATAAGCGGATAGGTCGGTAAAAATGTAGTTTCTCGGTGTCATTTTCGGGGATTTCCTGCGCTGTGCGCCCCGTTTCAAAGGTGGGCAGTATTGCGGATAGGGTGCAGGGCATATCCCCGTTTTGGTATCGTTTCGGGGCGGTTTTTAACGCTCATGTTCGTGCTTTTTCTCTCTGTCTTTCTCGCCTTGCAGGATTTGAGAAAGATTGCTTTTCACGGTATGCAGCTCCTTAACACGGGCTTTTTTCTCCCGGTATTCGTTGTAATGGGCGTTCTTTTCGGCGGTAAGCTGCTCGATTTCCGCTTGCAGGGCTTTATGGCTTGGCAGCTTGGAAACGCCATGCGCCCGGAAATAACGGGCGGCAGCGTCCGCTATGATAAAATCGCTTTCGTGCCGTTCCCGATAGGTGCTGCGGGCTTTCTCCGTTTTCTGTGCTTTCAGACCGTCACGGGCAGGCTTGGTCTTGGCATAGGCAAGCACCTGTGTCTGAAGCTCCTTTTTCTCCCGGATAGCAGCGTCCAGGGCTTTCAGCTTGGCGGTGCTGTCCTGTAAATCCGCATTGGCAGATACCAGGGCTGCGTCCAGCTCCTCCGGCGAATAGCCGTACTGCCCGTAGGCGGCAACGGTAGCCGCCATTTGTTTCAGATTGTGGACTGCCGCCCAGCGGTCATAGCCCGCGCCCTTTCCCTCCGCTCGCTTCGCTGCCCGGTCAACCATGCGCTGAATACCGTCCTTTTCCGGGGTGGTTTGGACAGCTTTTTTGCCCTGCAAACGCTCCCTTATGTTGCGGGGGTATTCGGGTACGGTTGCGGTCTGCTCGGCGGCTCTGTGGGCGTTCTGTTCCAAAAGGGCAAGAACGGCAGCGCGGTCAAAATCATCTCCCAGCTTGCGGGCGGTAATGGGCTTTGTCCTGTCCGGCGTGAGGTAGGATAGCCGCCCTCGGCTCTCCTTGACAGTCACGCCCTGTTGCAAGAGAACGGCGGCGAACTCGCCATAGCTTGTGGCAGAGGACAGCGCGGTGCGTATGGCCTGCCGCAATTTTTCCTTGTCTGTTTCAAACTTCGTGGGCTTGGCTGGCTGCTCTTCGGCTGGCAAGGCGGCAGCTTCCTTGTCCAGCTTTGCCTGCCCTTTCCGCTGCGCCCAATACTCACGCTCGGTAATGCGGTTTTTGCTGCCATGCAAAAGGTCGATTTGATAGAGATTTTCCCGGTGGCACAGCTCCATGACTTCGGCTTTGAAGTATTCCATCGCCGCGTCTGTGCAGCGGTGTTTGCACCCGGCGCGGGTGTCTGCCGGTCTGTCCATGTAAGGCAGGAACGGAACTTCCTCTATCCGCAGAGAATTGATAACGATATGCACATGGATATTGCCGCTGTGGTTGTGTCCGTCCGGGTGGGTGCAGACAATGGCTTGGTGTCCGGGAAACTGCTTCCGGCAAAATTCCTCGCCCAACGCCTGCGCCCGGTCTACGGTCAAACCGTTGTCCACCGCGTCCCGTGGGTCAAAGCTGATAATGTAGTGGTGGCTTTTTACATCTTCCCGCTTCTGGTTCTTCCCATAGCGGAGATTGGAGCGCATACAGGCAACGGCAAAATCCTCGTCGCCGCAGTTCAGCGTGGCTATTCGATAGTCCTCTCTGAGCATGAGCCGCCCGTTTTCATCAAGGGTGGGCTTCATGGTAAACTCGTCATGTTCAAAGGTGAGGTACTGTTCGGCTGCGCCATAGTCCGCATTTTTAGAGCTGATATGTTTGAATGTTGCCAACAGCGTCACCTACCTTTCGCAAGACTTCAAACTTCAAGGCAGCAAGGTCAGAAATGGCGGCGCGGACTTCAACGGACAGGGCGTTGTATGGTGTGCCGTACTCGTTGAGGGCGCGGGCAATCTGATTGAGGTTGCCGCCGATTTTTCCGTATTCGGCGGTCAGCCTGCCAACGGCAGACAGCAGTTCATCATTGACCGGGGAAACGGTAACGATGGGGCGAATGGTCGCCCGTGTAATGGCTTGCCGGATAAATTCGGCTTGGCTCATGTCATAGTGCTTCAGCCGCTCGGTAAAGTCGGCGTATTCTTCCTCGGTCATGCGGGTTTTGACCACATGGCAGCGGTGGGGCGTGTTGTATTTTTTCTTCAAGCGTTGACCTCCTTTCTCGCCCGACAGGGCGCATGAGCAGGGTTTGGGGAAGGCACTCCCCAACAAGATTTACCAAAGGGGGCAAAACCGCAGATATGCGGATTTTGGCACCGTGGTAGAATCTTGCTCTAAAAAACTACCGCTTTCCTCGGCGGCTCTGGCTCTAAAAAACTACCGCTTTCCTCGGCGGCTCTGGTTTGCGGATATACTGGCTTGCTCCACCAATATAGCGATTGCGGCGGCGTGTTCTGCCCGCTGTTCACCACTACAACGGTGAAAAGGGGGCGTTTTGGCAAACGCAGCGGAAATTTTTTTGTTTTCCCTGTCTGCTCCCTACAACAATCCGGCGGTGTGGTTTGCCAAAGATTTTTGAAAATGGGCGCAAAAAAAGCAGTAAACCTTTTCAAGATTTACTGCTTATCTGCCGCTGTGATGGGCGGCGGTATTAAATTGTCAGCCGTTTTTCAAATGGAATTTATCTGCAATCGCTTTCTTTCTGCTTTCCAATTCCTTTTCTGTAATCTTCCATAATCCTAACGCAATGATCTGCTATCTTTTGCATTCCGAGTTCTTCAAAAAAGGCAATTTGTATTTTCATCAGTTCTTCACAAACAGTCAACTTCTGCTCATCCATATTGCTAATAGCAAGCCATGGGAACGCTTTATATTTCTTAGTGTCCCCAATGAGAAAATTGTACCCTATCAACTCATTTTCACGGAAAACGAAATAAAATTGTGGGCCTGAACCTGGAACTGACTTTTCCATAATTTGCTGCATTGTTTTCACGCCGCCGTATGCCGGAAAAAAACCTATTCGCTCAAGAGCATTTAATATGTCAATCCTTTTATTTGTGGGTATGTCTCTATAATTGATAATCTGTTCCATTTGCTCTACCCTCATTGAAGTTTAATTTGTCAGGCTCTAATTATACAACTTTTCTGTTTAGCGGTCAAAGCGGAACTTCAACAGGCTTTCTATCAGTTGCCTGACGATATGCTCCTGCATATCCGTGTTAATCTGTCCGTCCATTTTCGCACAAGAGCGGATATATCCCGCATAATGGGATAGGACGGCGGCAACAGCTTCCGGGTCGCCCTCGCTTGCCTTAACGATTGTCTCATAGGGAAGTAGCTGGTTCATAGGACAAGCCCTCCAACTCTGCCCGTAGCCGCCGTAAAATCATCTGAATACGCCGCCCGGTTGTGTTGCCAGCCCGTCCATATCTCCGTCCAATCTCCCTATGCGTCAATCGTTGGAAGTAGTACAGGAAAATGATTTCCTGTTCCATCTGTGATAGTGCGGACAGCGCTGCGGCAAGCTCTGGACTTTCCAAAAGCACCATCTGACCACAGACGAAAAGCGGATAGCTGGTCATGCCGGATTGCTCCGCAAAGTATTTATCTGTGGTACTGAATGGATAGTGTTTTTCTTCTATCAGATATTCAAGCGAGATTTCCCGCTTGCGGCGGCTGCGTATGCTCCGGGCTGCGTCTATGGCAGCGTGGCGAATAACGGTCTTGCAAAAGGCATCGTGTGTATGCCGGATATGTTCTTGATACTTTTCGTGTTCGGTCATGGAAAATCCCCCCTTTCTGAATAATGGCAGAGGGCGGCAGCATTTTATGCTGTCGCCCTCTTGATTACCGAACAGCAAAGACGGGCGGGGCTGTCAACGGCGGCGCATTTGCGCCGTTCATCTTGACCGTTGACAGGCTCGGCTGGGTTTGCTATCTGCTCACGGCAATTCACTCTCATTGATAGGAATTGCTTCAAGTTCCGTATTCAAATTGTTCCAATAAGAGCCAATATCCGCACTTGTAAAATACTTAAAACCGCCTGCTTCTGACTTTAATTCGCCGTTTTTAACTCCATAGCAGGCGTAAATCAAATCGTAGCTTGTTCCATCTGAGAGGTTAAATCTAAAACTGGTCACATCTGCTCCGGCAGTTTCCTCAGTCGTTTTGTCTTTTAGGGATAAGCCCTTGAACTTATCATACAGGGTCTTTATATCATTTTCAGCAACAACTACTTTCTTTTCTGCTGATGCAGGCACTCCGTCATAGTGGTACATTTCAACGTTTTCGACATCTTCAACCTCAAATGGGAAGTCGATTTTGACAGGCTCATAAGCAATGTTTATAGGTAACAGAAAGAGAGCTGTAAAAATTGCAATGATACAAAGAGCGATGGAAACGAGAACAGCAATCGTTATCTTTTTTCTGCCTCTCTGCTTTTCTTTTGCCTCATGGCGCATAATAACGCTTTCGCTTTCTTCGTGAAGAACATCTTCGCTCGTGTGAGAAAGCAATTTCTGATAAATTGCGTTACAGTCAGCACAGGCGTTCAAATGCTCTTTTACCATCTCTGCGCTTGCTTCGCTGCAAGCACCGTCAACATACAGCGGAAGAATATCTCGAACAATATCGCATTGTTTACTCATGCTTTTCATCCATCCTTTCTTGAATTTTTAGCTTTGCACGATGATAAGTAACTCTCGCCCATGATTCTGTTTTTCCAAAAATTGCAGCGATTTGTGAAAAAGATAGTTCCCCGAATACGCGAAGCTGAAAGACTTCTTTGTATGGTTCTTCCAAACGGTGAAGAACGAGGTGTATGCGGAACGCCATGTCAGAATCTGCAACTGAGTTCTCAACATTTTCATTTGATGGCAAGTCATTGATTTCACTCACATTAGCTACTCGCTGACGGCTTCGCATTTCATCATGGTAAAGGTTTTTTGCTATGGAGCAGAGCCATGTCAATTCATCTGACTTACCTTTGAATTGTGATGTTGTAGAAACAGCCTTATAGAATGTGTTCTGCGTGATTTCCTCTGCTATCTCACGATTTTTGGCAAGAGAAATAGTATACGAGTATACCTGTAAATAGTAGGCTTTATAGAGCTTTTCATAGTCCATACTTGTCATCACCTCCTTCAGCTTCATAGGTTAGACGGAGAAATCGGAATTTCGTTACAAAGAAGTTTGAAATTTTTATACCTTTACGCTACTCTTGCTTTGTGCGGACTATTGGTAGACGCGCATTAACGGCAAGTAAAGAGATTGCTGTGTCAGCTTGATATGTTCAAATGCTAATTAAGTATAGCATACAGCTATAAATTTTTCTATTGCGTTCCCCTGACTTCGGAATAGTGGCAGGGCTGGCTATCCTTGTTTTGCTTTGTGCTTCTCTACCGTACATGAGCATTGCTGCCGGGGTTGTCGTTACCATAACCTTCCAGCAGGTTGATGGCACCCCAAA
>OBXH01001048.1_pt1 | contig 16563 bp, 11 predicted proteins | sample 1538101 | NCBI WGS metagenome assembly OBXH01 (sample SAMEA2580141, study PRJEB22360) | human gut metagenome | biome: human gut; feature: human-associated habitat; material: faeces | place: Denmark | collected 2008/2010 | reverse complement strand
GAGCGATCGACCGAAAGCTCAAAGCGCTTACCTCGGAGAGCCGTGCATCGGCTCGAGTGCTTTGTCTGCTGCCGGTCTTCATTTTGGGGCTGCAGGCATTTCTCAATCCCTCGCAGCTGCTTTTTCTGGTGAATGATCCTGCCGGCCGCATTGTGGCGGGATGCGCACTGGCGTGCATGCTGGCGGGTTTCATCATCATTCAGCGCATGTCGCGGTCGCTCAACGGCTAGCTTTTGGAAATATTCGTTATGAACCAAACGCTTATTTTTGCCCTTTTTGTGATGGCGATGCTCATTGTGGTCTGCGTGGGCTACAGCGCCTCGCAGGCATGGCGCTCACTTCTCGTCGAACAGCGTCTCAATCAGATCAAGGGCAGCGGCGACTCCCGACTGGTACGGTGGGAGGATCTGCTCACTTTGATTGCCAGACCGCTGCGCCGGTCTCGGGATCTGGCTGCTGTGGAACGCTCTATGCAGCAGGCGGGTTTCATCAAACCGTGGCAAACGGATCTTTTCTTACTCTTTCGGGCATTGGTGCTGATCGCTGCTGCTGTGGGCGGCTGGCTGGCCATCGACATTGATCCGACACATTTGGTGCAAAAACCGCTCCCGCCGCTCGCTTATCTGTTCTTGCTTTTTGTCGCGGGGCGCGCTCCCGGGTGGTTCCTATCGGAACTGGCCGAACGTCGTCAAAACCGCATTCGTCTTTTTATCCCCAAAGCGGTCGACCTGCTCACGATTTGTATGAGCTGCGGCATGAGCCTTGAAGAGGCATTTGATCGCGTGGCCAGTGAAATTGCCCGACGGGCGCCGGAGGTGGCCAAGGAATTTCGCATGACACGCTACGAAATGCTGGTGGTGAATCGAACGGTGGCGCTCAAGCGTCTTGAGGCGCGTTCTGGGGTGCGGGAAATGAAAATTCTGGCCAATTCTCTGCTCCAGTCTATTCAATACGGTACGCCGCTCACAGAAGCCCTGCAGTCGATCGCAGCAGAAGCTCGAGCTGGTCAGCTTTCCGAACTTGAACAGAAAGCGGGCCGGATATCCGCTGTCATTGGGGTGCCGCTGATCGTCCTCGTACTCTTCCCCGTTATTGCACTCATCATTGCGCCGGCTGCAATTGAGCTTGCCCGCGCCTTCTGAGTTTTTCTCTTCAAACGTTTCGTATTCTGATCATGCGTCGATCTTTCTTCCCCGCTTCGCTTTCTCTGCTTTTATGCAGTGCACTGCTTTCTGGCTGCGTCGTCACAAACGACTACATCGCCTTTGATTCCAAAGCGGCACCGTCTCCTCAAATTAAGCGCTATGACGGGAATGAGTGGGCGTCCGAACGTGCCGTCATGGTAGCGGCAGAGAAGACCAACAACTGGCAGACGGTCATTTCTGTCGGCAACGACGTGATTGCCAAAAATCCGACGAATGTAGAAGCGCGGATTTACCTCGCCCGCGCATTTACTAAGACGGGCGATCCTCGCCAAGCCCTGCGAGTGCTCAGCTTTATTTCCGGCGTCGATACCGCTGAACTTCGCATTGAACGTGCACGCGCGCTGATTGCGCTGACAGATTTTGAAGAAGCGGTAAAGCTCTTAAAGCCCCTCACGGATGGTTCCGATTTGCAGAAGCTCTCCGCGGAAGATCGACGTTCTGCGAAGTCGCTCGCAGCCGTTGCGTATTCCATGTCGAAGAACTATGCAGCTGCCGACAAGTTGTACGAGGAACTGCTCGCTGAACTCGACAATCCCATTATTCGGTACAACTACGCCCGCAGCCTTTATCTGGAAGGGCGTGCAGAAGACTCTCTCGCACAGCTTCAGCCGATCATTGATCAGGTGCCTGCTGCCAAACCGGCAGCTGTCGCCGCACTCATGAAGCTGGGCCGAGAAAATGATGTTCGGCGGCTGCTCAAGGGCGAACTCGATGACGAGAAGATTGAAGAATTGATCTCAGCGATCAAGGAGAAGACCAAGTGAAGAACGCTCTCGCGTTTCGCAGTGCGTTCAGTGCGTTCCTCCGCAGTCGGCTCGGTGCTGCCGGCGTGGAATTCGCACTGCTTCTTCCCATGGCAGCTTTCGTGCTTGCTGTGGCGCTTGAATCAGCGCGTCTGTCCATTGCTTACGCGCTTATTGAACGGGCAGTTGAAGAGGGTATCCATGAAGCCAAACTCAATCGCGGAGCAGAGGCAGAAACGCTTGTTAAGGCGGCACTTGAAAAATGGCGTTTCGGCGTTTTTGATCCTTCTGACCTCAAACTCACCTTTACGAGCTCGTCTTCTATGATCGATTTGCTTGCAGGCGCGAATCCTGGAGCCGGAACAGGCGGAGACTCTGTGCATTTGAAGGTTGATGCCCGTTTAGGCGTTCTCGAGAAAGTGCTTCCGGAAGGCAATCCTATGAAGGGCAAAGTTGAAATCCATTTCTTCTACATCAATGAGCCCGAAAAAGATAAAGGAGCTGCGAATGGATCCGCGCTCTAAACCTAATGCGGCAATACATCAGTTTCTCGTCTCCGGCCGAGGTGCTGTAGCAGTTGAATTTGCTTTTGTACTGCCCATTATTTTGCTGATCATCTGGGCGTTTTGGCAGATGAGCGAGTCATATCGGCTGCAATGGACTTTGAATCGGCAGACTGCATCGCTTGCTGACATGCTCATCAATCAACCCGAACAACTTAATTTTGGGGGTGGTTCGGAGTCTGTCACGCTCCCGCTCGAGCAGCAGTTTCCGGTACTCATTGCGAGCGCCAATGAGATGCTGAAAAACGCCATTTCGAAAGATGCTGCAGGCATTCGAACAGGACTGACTGTGGAATACGCGACAGGCAAGATTACCAATGACGGTGTTCCGGTGATCTATACCTTCGCCAATGGCGCAAGATGCGGCGGTATTCCTGGAACGCTTCCGCTCGTTTCATTGCTCGGTGACGGCGGAGGCGCACTGACGCCTCCATCGAGTTCGTCAAATGCCGGCATCCGTGTGCTCAGGGTTCAGAGTTGTATGCAGCGCAAAGAGGCGCCGGCTTATCTAACACTTGTTGCACCGAAGGAATTCCAGAGTCGCTATACGACCCTTCGTAAGGAAGACTGAATTATGGGCTCTCAACATCGTTGCGGACTGCAGCGCGTGCTGCCTCATCTCAAAACCAGAGTTCGGCACTTTATCACCGACCGCCGCGGTGCTGCGGCCATGTTTCTTGGTTTAGGTATTCTTCCTGCTATGGCGCTCGGCACGGGCGCCGTGTTGGTCAACCGTGAATTCATGAATCTTTCTGCGATGCAGTCAGCGGTTGATACTTCTTCGATTGCCCTTGCCAAAATTCAATCCATCGGAGCGGACTCCTATCTGACCACTGCTGTGGCGCAGCAGTGGGTTGATGAGAATTCGAAGTTGTTTGAAGAAACGTTGGAGGTGAAATCTGTCCTGCCGACCTTTGCTGAGAAGAGCATCAGTGTCAGTGCTCAATACGCCTCTAAGCCTCGATTAACCGGTGCTATCGGATCCTTATTCTCCAAGGAAAAGGAATTGTCCGTCCAAGCCATTGCTCAATTTTTTCCGTCCTCTTTAGAAGTGGTATTTACGATTGACAACTCTGCAGATTCTCCGGCGGGTCAGCAAGTGGCGAGCGGTATGGAGAAAGTGCTCAATAAGCTCTTCGAGGGGAAGCCATATGACAAAACCATCCATGTGAGCGTTTTCGCCGTCGGCACACATATGAACTTAGGGACGAAATACGCTGACATTATCAGTATGGAAAGCAGAGCGCTTCCAAAACCGGGAAGCAAATATTTCGGCTCAACGGAAACGCAGTACAAACACCAGAAGGAAATTTTGGAGGGTATTAGTCCGGCATTGGTGAATGACCTGCTTAACCCCGGAGGTCCGGGTTTCGACGCAGGAGTAGCACTCGTTGCTCGACCGGACATTGCTGAAGACGGTATTGACGGCTATTTGGCTCGACTTGACTATCCGCCGGAAAGCGAAGACGAAAAATTCCGGCTCATTGTGTCAGACAATCGCAAACTGAAAGAAGGCAATAACGATATCAGTTACTTAACAGACTATTTAGCTGGTTTTGGCAGAGGGCTCGGTGGATGGTGGTCCACTTCTTCAACCGTTGATGCGAAGGATTTCTTTTGTGTGCCCGATAATTGGTGGACTATGGGAAATCATGCCGATACCCGCTATGCAGGGTGGTTCTCCGGCGATCCGAATAGTTGGAGCGGATGGCGCTTCAGTGACCTCGGCGAAATAGGAGACGGCGTTGTGCACTTTCCGATGATGGGGCCGCTGATGCCGCTGTTGGCTAACAGTTCGACGGTTTCCGAGATCACGGAATGTGTTAAACAGTCCATTGCTGTTAATACAGGCAGCGTTGACGAACACTTTACATGGTCTTATCGGCTGCTGAGCCCCAATTGGGCAAAAGTCTGGAGCGACGATGGTACCTATCCTGCGCCGTATGGTTCGGGCACGCTGAAGCATGCTTGGATTAACGTAGGACGTCCTACTGGTGGCGGATATTCGAGTCCAGAGGACTTCGATTACGATCAGCCGAATATTTTGCCGGGGATTTTTGCGAAGTTTGCGGAAAGAAAAATCGTACTTCACCTGATTCTTGATGATCCTCCAGAGGGTACGATGAAGGACATTGAAGATGCTATGGACAGGTATGGGAAGACACTGGGGTGGGAGACGATTGATCTCACTGACGGCAAAGGCAGTGATCTGTATGAGCGAATTGCGCAAAACATACAGCGTCCCGCGAGCATGGTTAGACTTGTCGCGAAATTGACTGACAATTAAACAGTCAACTGCTCTGAGGGGGCGATAGACAGCAGATCGGACATCAGTGAACAACCGGCAGCTCAGCCTGCAGCGCAGTTGTAGTCAGCATGGAATGATTGCTCGAGTGGATATTTTTAGGTGCTGATCCCGTTAATTTTACGGATATGCGAAAAGCACAAAAAATCACACATATCGTTTTTTTGAAATGTTTTTTCTGGAAGTATACTGATATAAAAACGGTTATTGACAGTTCTGTTTAGTTCATCTTAGATCATTGCCAATAAAAGAAAATCATATAAACTAAGAAAGTTGTGGGATAATTGTTCATCTTAGTTCAGGCTGTCCCACTTCCAGAAAATAAATATTGATGGCAAAAAACTCTTTAAGTTACCTAGAGTAATTTCAAATATAAATTATAAAAACTTATACCTCTGTATTATTTATTAGAGGCATAATAAATATTGTCAGATATCTTCTGTGTATTTTGAACTAACAGACACACAAAATAGTTTATTTTTAAATTCATCCTACATACTTTATGTATGCTTGATGGGTGGTACATAACTGAGGGCGGTAAAACAGCCTAATGATGTGGGTAATATATTTTTACTTGGCTCTTTCAGGAAATATATATTTTATTGGATCACTACTCCTTCATTTTGGAGTTATAAAGGAATTGATTGTTGTCCATTATGCCACAAATTATTTGTAAACGTGAAATCATTTATGTGTACGATATGATTTCACGCTTATGAAAATTCTTTTGATGAAACGGTTGATGCGGGTATTATAATAAAATTGATAGAAATAGTGATTTTCTATCGTTATGAAATTTCACGGAGTGGAGGGTAAATGGTTCTCTCCGGTGCTGTTAAATTGGCGCTTTCTTCTGAACTTCGTGTTAAAGCCTTTGAGATTGGATAAGAAGTTTTTTATTTTCTCAATATTCAAAGACGCCTACTTGGAGAGAATCTATGGAAAAAGAAAAACTAACGCCATTGGTGCTGACGCTTGGTTTGATAATTTATGGCTGCACTGCATCCGCTGGTCAGAACGATAAAATAGACTCAGATCGTACCTTTACAGTTCACCTGTATTCTCCCATTATCGGTGATGAGGATAGGGGCAGCATCTACGGCTCCGGCTATTCCGGACCCTATCTCGCTCCAGGAGGAGATACCGAAGTTCCTCCTGACCCTACACCAAGTTATCCGAGTATCAACCAGGTGGATGATCAGACGAACGCTTTGATGCTGTCGAGCATTGCGTCAGCGGCGGTGATGTACGCGGCCGACGAGCTTTTAATCGATTCCACGATGAAGTCTCGGCAGGGTGTTCGTCAGACCGGACCCTTTGCGGCGGCACGGATAGGGAAATACGATTTGGATGTTGCTGGAGAATTAGACACCACAGTGATTACTGGCCTTTTAGGCTATGCTTTCAACGTACAGAATTCTGAAGTCGGAGTCTTCATGGAAATGGGGCATGGAACATACGACACTCGGACAGCCACAACTGAACCCGTTGGAGAGGCGGAAGGTGATGGCAAACATAACTATGTGGGTTTTGGTATCTATGGCAATTACGCACGCCGATCGATTGGCTGCATGTCACGGGATATGTCAAAGGCGGTTGGCTGCGCAACGAATTCTCTGTGTCATTAGATGGAGTAAGCGCAAACTTTGACCGTACCAGCAATTATTGGGGAGCTCACCTCGGTACTTATGGTGAATTTCAAGTTACGGAAAAATTTAAGAACAGAACGTTCCTGAATTATTTCTACGATGGCCGTGAAAGCGAGGCGCATACCTCTTCCTCCGGCTCAATTGAAATTGTTGAAAGTTTTGGTACGTTCAATTCACACCGGGCTCTATTGGGATCGGTGTTTGAATATGCCTATACGCCTACCTTGCGGCCTTATGTTGCGCTGACTTATGAATACGTGTTCAAAGCTGATGTTAAGAGACATGTCACCGACCACTCTGTCAATTTGATTCTGAGTGGTACCGATCTTGAAGGCAGCACAGGAATCGGCTCGATGGGCTGGACTTATCAAAATGAAGCTAAGAGTTTTGAGTTCGACCTAGGCGTGAACGGATACACAGGCAAGCGTCGAGGAATAAGTGCGCAGCTGCAGGCGGCTTGGAAGTTCTAACCTCAGCAAGCTACAGCACGTAATAGTTCTCAGTGAGACCAAAATGACCGTTATGTTTCATACCGAAAGATCGTTCTAAGGAAGTTGAAGCATAACGGACAAAATAAAAAGAGCCGCAAGCGTTGCGGCTCTTTGATTTTACGTATCATTTAGAATTTCATTGTTTTTGAAAATTTTTTATAATTCTTTTAGCTTTAAGAAACTTTATGTGTTTATCTAGTCCTTTAGGTAAAATGTGATATAGCTTCATTGTATTTTATTGGTTGCATCTAAAATCTCACATCTGCTAAAATTTAACGCCAATTTAGAACGTTTTTTGTCGAGGTCATCATCAAATAAAATCTATTGATTCATCAAGTAATACGGTGTCGATATCAATATAATATCTGATTTTTGTTCATTGGCCATGCTTCATTTTAACCATGAACCAGCAAGGTTTTTGAGTTCGTAAAAATGTCTAGCGCTTGATTTGATAATAGGATGAAGTGGGCGGTACGCATTTTTATACGAGTGGCAGGGATAGTCCAAACAGTTCGGCAAAAGTTGATTCCATCCTATATATATATCGCCAATTTACTCGTTTAAAACTAAGGTTATTTGCCCCCGCCTTGATTGAAAGTCTACCTCTGATATATTACAAAATATCGAAGTTTTTCAGTTATTTCTTGCGTCGAAAGATTCTGTTCATGGGGTTTGATCTGCGCAATAGATGCTGGGTAAATTCGTTCACAAGGATTTCCCATCTTGCAACTTTGTAATTTTTGCCTAGATGAAGGAAGACATACAGTACGATTTTCGAGCACGCATAGCTACCGCGGGAGCCGCAACAATTTTGTCGAAGAGCAGCCGACGGCGGTCAGTATCAATTTCTTCGAGTTTTAAGCCCTTTTCAAGGTCTCATTTATAGACCGAGGCTCGCATAGCTTTGGTTCAATCAGTCAGTTCGGATACAGCCATCTAGCTCGTCCACCACGGATGAAAAGTGCCAGAGTTAGCGGCAGACCGTCTGAGCGTTAGTTTTTTTCGACAGGGATCGGTGCCTGCCGCAACGTCCTTTTTTGCGGCAAATCGCGCGTCTCGCGCTTCAGCCAAGGTCATGAGTGGAAACTTTCCTAAAGTCAGTGTTCCTCGTCGGTCTCCACGACCGCCCGACCAAAAGTCCCATCGAAAAGCAATGGTGCCGGCAGGGCTCCCGTGTGCGTATAGTCCGTCACGATCGGATATCTTTTTGGTATCGGAAGGCGGATTTCTTCTTTAAGCCTGCAGCGCAGTCGTAGTCAGCACAGAATGATTGCTCGTATCGGTATTTTGAGGTGCGGATCCCGTCAAATTTACCGATACGCGAAATGTACGCAAAATTTCACACATTTAGTTGTTTTATAATGAATTTTTCCGAAAATATACCGATACCGTTCATTATTCCCTGTATCGGTATATTTGTAACAAGCTCATCCTAGCGCAGCTTTATATCGATACAAATACCGATACGAAAACAGTTCTTGTCAGTTCCACTCGGTTCCGCTCAAATCATTGTAAATAAAATAAAACCCCCGAAACTCAAAGAGTTACGGGGGCGATGGTTCAGCTTAGTTCAGGCAGGATCCTCTTCCCGGGTCACTCCCACTCAATAGTGGCAGGCGGCTTGCCGGAGACGTCATAAACCACCCGGTTGATGCCGCGGACTTCATTAATGATCCGGTTGGACACGCGACCGAGAAGGTCGTAAGGGAGCTCGCTCCACTTGGCAGTCATGAAATCGGAGGTTTCGACAGAACGCAGGCTCACAACCCATTCATAGGTACGGCCGTCACCCATGACACCTACGCTCTTTACAGGAAGGAACACAACGAAGGCCTGACTCACCTTGTCATAGAGATCGGCCTTACGCAGTTCTTCAATGAAAATGGCATCGGCTTCACGCAGAAGATCTGCATATTCGCGTTTCACTTCACCCAGAATGCGAACCCCCAGACCCGGACCCGGGAACGGATGGCGGTAGACCATCTCAGCGGGAAGACCGAGGGCAATACCGAGTTCACGGACTTCGTCCTTAAAGAGGCTGCGCAGCGGCTCAAGAAGCTTCAGATGAAGCGTGTCGGGCAGGCCGCCTACATTGTGGTGGCTCTTAATAACCTTGGCTTTTTTGGTTTTTGCACCGGCAGACTCAATCACGTCAGGGTAGATCGTGCCCTGAGCAAGCCATTTGGCGTTTTTGATTTTGGCAGCTTCTTCTTGGAAGACGTTGACGAATTCACGGCCGATGATCTTACGCTTCTGCTCGGGATCGGAAACACCTGCCAAAGCGTTCATGAAGCGATCAATGGCGTCCACCACAATGAGCTTCAGGCCCATGTTCTTTTCAAAAGTCTCACGAACCTGTTCGCGCTCATTCTTGCGCAGCAGACCATTGTCGACGAAAACGCAGGTCAAACGTTGACCGATTGCACGGTGGATGAGCGCTGCGGTGACGGAACTGTCGACGCCGCCTGAAAGGCCAAGAATCACTTCCTCATCGCCCACTTCGGCGCGAATTTTCTCAACGGCTTCCTTGGCGTAGTCACCCATGATCCAGTCAGGCTTGCATTTGCAGATGTCAAGGACGAAGCGCTGGAGAATTTCACGGCCTTTAACGGTGTGCGTGACTTCCGGGTGGAACTGCACGGCATAGAAGCCCCGGGCTTCATCAAACATACCGGCAATAGGGCACGACGGCGTAGAGGCCATCACTTTGAATCCCGGAGGAAGCTCGGAAACTTTGTCGCCGTGGGACATCCAAACCTTCAGCATGCCTTCGCCAGCTTCGGTCTGGAAGTCTTCGATGCCCTCAAGAAGCTTGGAATGATTGCGGGCGCGGACTTCGGCATAGCCGAATTCACGCTTGGTACCGCTTTCGACCTTGCCGCCGAGCTGCTGCGCCATGGTCTGCATGCCGTAGCAGATCCCGAGGACGGGAACGCCCGCTTCAAAAACGGCTTGGCTCGCTTGGTCGTTGCTTTCCTCATAGGCGCTCATATGGGAGCCCGAGAGAATGATGCCTTTAGGGGCGAATTCACGAATGAAATCAGCAGAGACGTCGGATGAACTTCGCAGTAGACGTGGGCTTCGCGCACGCGTCGGGCGATCAACTGGGTCACCTGGCTGCCGAAGTCCAGAATCAGGATGCGGTCGTGAGACATGGGTTGGAATGCTTCTTTTGTGGAGGAGACTGAGGTGCGCAGCTTTGCGATTGAAGTGTTTTCAGAGAATCAACATGGCCGAAAACTTTCAAGCGTTGCGCGGGCGTTACTGTAACAGAAATAAGAAAGGCGCCCGCACCGCTTGAGCTTGCTGCCTGCGGGCTTCGGGCGCCTTCTCCGACATAAAGTCGGCTGCCTATCGATTAGTTGGCCTGACGATAGTTCGGGGCTTCCTTCGTGATCTTCACGTCATGGACGTGAGATTCACGCATGCCAGCCGCCGTGATCTGCACGAAGCGTGCGCGGGTGCGCATTTCATCAATCGTGCGGCAGCCGCAGTAGCCCATGGAGGAACGCAGACCGCCGATCATTTGATAGATGATCGCGGAGATGGAACCCTTAAAGGGCACCATGCCTTCAATGCCTTCCGGGACGAACTTATCGATGTTGCCCTGGTTGTTGTCCTGGAAGTAGCGGTCGGCAGAACCCTTGCCCATCGCGCCGAGCGAACCCATGCCGCGGTAGGACTTATAGTTGCGGCCCTGATAAAGGATCACTTCGCCCGGAGCTTCTTCCGTGCCGGCAAACATGCCGCCCATCATGACAGAATTAGCGCCGGCCGCGATGGCCTTGGAAATATCGCCCGAGAAGCGGATGCCGCCGTCCGCGATGCAGGGAACACCGGTGCCCTGAAGAGCTTCTGCGACATTGCTGATGGCTGAAATCTGGGGCACGCCGACACCGGCAACGATGCGGGTAGTGCAGATGGAGCCCGGGCCGATACCGACCTTGACGCCGTCAGCGCCGTGTTCGACAAGCGCGAGGGCAGCTTCGCCGGTAGCGATATTGCCGCCGATAACCTGAAGGTTCGGGTAATGCTGCTTGACCCACTTCACGCGGTCAAGAACACCCTTGGAGTGACCGTGAGCGGTGTCGACGACGATAACGTCAACGCCTGCGTCAACGAGCTTTTCAACGCGCTCTTCGGTACCTTGACCAACAGAAACAGCAGCGCCGGCGAGGAGCTTGCCCTGAGCATCCTTGGCGGCGAACGGATGATCGGTCGCCTTGGTAATGTCCTTAACGGTCATGAGGCCGGCAAGACGGAAGTCCTTCGTAACAACGAGAACACGTTCGAGACGATGACGGTGCATCAGGTTCTTGGCTTCTTCAAGCGAAGCGCCTTCATGCACAGTGACGAGGCGTTCACGCGGCGTCATGACTTCACGAACCGGAACGCTCATGCGGGTTTCAAAGCGGAGGTCACGGTTTGTGACCATGCCGAGCACCGTACCGTCTTCAGCAACCACGGGCAGACCCGAGATGCGGTGTTCGCGCGCGAGAGCAATCACGTCGCCCACGAGCATTTCCGGCCCAATGGTAATCGGTTCGGAAACAACGCCGGATTCATGGCGCTTCACCTTAGCGACTTCAGCAGCCTGCTGATCGGCAGTCATATTCTTGTGAATAAAGCCGACGCCGCCTTCCTGAGCGAGCGCAATCGCGAGCTTGGCTTCAGTGACCGTATCCATGGCGGCTGAAACCATCGGGATGTTGAGCGAAAGACCGCGCGTGAGCTGAGTCTGCAGCTGCGTATCGCGGGGGAGAATTTCCGAATAGGCGGGAACGAGCAGTACGTCGTCGAACGTAAGAGCCGTCTGAAGGAGTCGCATAACAACCTCTGAGTGCAAAAAAAAATACACCGCTTGATTCTCAAAGGCCTGCAAGTCGTCAGGCGAAGAGATCGGGGTACGGCACGTAAATGATGTTCGATCGGCTCGAAGCTTGAAACTTCGAGCGGAAGGTCCGCGAAACACTTAAAGCGGGGATGAGATCCGCGAAGGGCGTTTGGGGAATTTCCGAGATTGATTGCGGCGGCAGTCTAAACGTTTTGAAGACAATTGTGTGCAGATGTAGGGAAAAAGTTTGAGTTTGCCCTACCCCACAAATACGCGACGGGCTCTCTTTGGAACTGAGAGCCCGTTCTTAATGTCAATCAAGCCGCAGGATGGCCGGAATAAAGCCCATCAATCAAATCTTTCCATCGAGACAGTATCTTTTCTCGACGAAGTTTCATTGTTGGCGTGAGAAGGCCGTTTTCAACGGTAAATGGCTCGTCCGCAACGGCAATGGACCGCGGAATGCCGTAAGAAGGAAAATCTTTGGCGGCGGCACGCACGCGTTTGACCAAATAGCGCAGCATGCTTCGATCGTGCAGCGTCTGCGGATCGTCTGCAGAGAGTTCCATTTCGGCACAGAGCGCTTTCCATAGGTCAGGCTGAAGAACCAGTACAGCACTAATGAAGGGGCGATTTTCGCCGCAGACGAATACCTGTTCGAAGAGCGGGTCTTCCTGAATAGCGAATTCGAGATCAACGGGGGCAATCTTTTCGCCAGTGCTCGTGACGATGATTTCCTTGATGCGTCCTTTGATACGCACGCGGCCGCCGTCAGACAGATCTGCCTGGTCACCCGTATGAAACCATCCGTCTTCTGTAAAGGCGTGCTTGGTTTCAGCTGGTTTGTTCCAGTATCCCTGCATGACCTGCGGGCCTTTCACTTGCAGTTCGTCGCGGTCACCGAGGCGAACCTGCGTTTGGGCAACAGGTTGCCCCACACAAGCGGGATGGTTCATTTCGGCACGCGTCAAGGAGACGATGGGACTTGTTTCCGTCAGTCCATAAACCTGACGGAGCGGCACCCCCATCGCACAGAAATAGCGAGCTACTGACTGATTCAGACTTGCTCCGCCGCAGAGAATCGCTTTCATGCGTCCGCCAAAAAGTCCGCGTACTTTGCGGCCGACATCTTCGTCTAGTACCGGAAGCACGGTTTCGTCGAGCGCTTCTCGGGCGGAAGGTTCAATGGGCAGACCGTTGTCACGGCAGAATCGCCTCCATCCAGCCTCGGCAGCCCACTGAGAGCGGTGCTGCTCGACTTCAGAACCCTTCGCGAGTTCAAGCTGCTGCTTTTGATAAAGACGTTCGAGCACGCGCGGAACAGTACACATGATGGTGGGCTGAACATCAGCCAAGTCGTTCTCAATGTGCTGAACTGATCGGGCAAATGCCATCGAGGCACCGTGAGCAAGGGCTGCGTAATGAGCGACGGTACGCTCAAAAGTGTGGGAAAACGGCAGAAATGAGAGATAGATGTCGGATTCTGTGATTTCGACTGCATCGGAAATCTGGGCCACATTGGCGACAAGATTTGCATGAGTCAGCATTACGCCCTTGGGACGGCCGGTGGTGCCGGAGGTGTAAATGAGCCCGGCAAGATCGTCAGGGCTGGGTTCCGGCGGAAGCGCTTCGCTCGGCGTGCCGTTGCCGCGCGCGAGCCACGTCTCAACACCGGAGATGCGAACGCCGTCGATTACCTCGTCGTCGAGTTCATTCAAAAGCACCACCTGTTCGAGCATCGGCAGTGTTTCGCCTGCTGCCGCATGCAGTGCGTTCCATCTTGCACGCGAGGAGGTCACAAGAATTCTTGCGCCGGAGTCATGAAGGATGTAGGCGGATGATCCCGGTGTGTCAACAGCATGGAGGGGGACAGGTATGAGTCCTGCCGCCAAAGCTGCCTGATCGAAGATGACAGCCTCAATGGAATTGGTGAGCAGCATCGCAGCACGGTCGCCCGGCTTCAGTCCCGACGCATAAAACGCATGCCGCCAACGCAGCACTTGTGCTTCAAAAGCTTTCCAGGTGAGTGAAATCCAACGATTGTCGGCATAGTCGAACTGTCGGAAGGCCTCTCGATCCGGCCACAGGGATACGGTTCGTCGACGAAGTGCGGGAATCGTGACACAGTCAAAAAGTCGAGCGAGGGTGGAGCGCGTCATTTGATGAAAAAATGAGGAACGCCTAAAGCGCGCAGACGCGGGCTGGAGGTTGGGTCCCCTGAAAGTTGGCGGCGAATTTTGTGCGGAGCAGTATGCGTTGCAAAGCGCTCAAAAATAGAAAGATGATTTAAGTGAAAACCCGATGAGCGTTGCTGACGATGCTAAATTGGCTGCGTTCTTCTTACGTTGAAAAAGAACGCAGCTGCAGACTTATTTCTTTTTAGGCGCAATACCTTCGTAAAGTGCGTCAATGTCAGAGGCATACCGGCGGGTGATGATGCTTCGCTTGAGTTTCAAGGTCGGCGTCAGCATGCCGTTTTCAATTGTCCAAGGTTCGCGGACAAGTTTGACGAGACGTGGAACACCGTAATTCGGGAAGTCAGCTGCAGCCTTTTTAATACGCTTGAGGGCTGCCTGCTGGGCTTCTCGCGAATCAAGCGACTTCGGGTCCTCTGGATCAAGCTTCAGTTCCGCGCAGAGACGCTGCCACTCGTCGGGATTAACGACGGCAACCAGTGCAATGCAGATGCGGTCATCACCTACCGCAAGTGTTTGAGCAAATAGCGGATCGGTTTCGACAGCGGCTTCCAGATCGGCGGGGGGTACTTTTTCGCCCGTGCTCGTCACAATGATTTCTTTAATGCGGCCGGTAATACGAATGCAGCCGTCTTGGTATATCTCGGCAACATCGCCTGTGGAGAGCCAGCCATCATCGGACAGAATGGCTCGTGTAGCTTCTTCTCGGTGCCAATAACCTTGCATAACAGAGGGACCCCGCACCAAAAGCTCGCCTCCATCCCCAAGCTTTACTTCAATGTTGTCAAGTTTGGGACCAACGGTTGAAGGGTGATTTTGTCCGACTTTATTGACAGCAATGATGGGGCTGGTTTCCGTCATGCCGTAGCCTTGGAAGATAGGAACGCCGAGCCCGAGGAATACCTTTGCAACGGCAGGGTTGAGAGCTGCGCCGCCAGAGATGTAGAGGTGAATGCGGTCGCCGAAAACAGAACGAAGCTGCTTGCCGATCTTTTTGTCAAGAAATCCCGCAACAAGCGGATCAAGCCAAGCGCGGCCGGAAGGTTCTATGGGCAGACCATTTTCTCGGCAGAAGCGACGCCAACCGACTTCGACTGCCCAGTTAAAAAGGTAGCGGACGTAAGCGGGCTTCTTGGCGAGGCCATCACGAAGCTTGCCATAGATCATGTCGTATACGCGTGGTACCGACATCAAGATGGTTGGACGAATGGATTTCAGATCGTCCGCCAAAGTTGCGATGGAGCGGTTGAAGGCCAGCGTCAGGCCGGTACCCACTGCGAGATAGTATGAAGCTGTGCGCTCGAATGTGTGTGAAAGCGGGAGAAACGACAAAAGCGTTTCATCGGCATAGGGCTGCAGACTCTGAAGCACACCCCGGAGATTGGAGAGCACGTTGCGGTGAGTAAGCATCACGCCTTTGGGATTACCCGTCGTGCCGGAGGTATAAACGAGTGCGGCAAGATCTGTCGAGCGCGGCCCCGGCGGGAGCGGCGCATCCGGCGTTTTGGCAAGCCACGTTTCTAAGCTCAGCATCGGAATGTCGGCATCGGGGTCATCAGCGAAATCATCGTCTGTGATGACAACAAGTTTCAGGTTGGGGAGCTCGGCAGCTTCACGCACCAAACGCCACTTGAGCTTCTTGTTGGTGACCAAAACTTCTGCGCCTGAGTCGTTGAGAATGTAGGCCGACGATTTTGGCGTATCGATAGCATGAAGCGGCACCGGCGTCAGGGCGTTGGCCAGGGCTGCCTGATCGAAGAGAACGGCTTCGATGCAGTTCGGCAGCAGCATTGCAACGCGAGTGCCTCGAGTGAGGCCAAGACCAGCAAAGGCGTGACGCCAACGCTGAACTTCATCGTAGCCCTGCCGAAACGTCCAGTCGCGCCACGATTTCTTCACCGGATCCCAAGATTTCCAACCGACTGCATCAGGACGCTTTTCTACCTGTAGCGCAAGCATTTCGGGAATGGTCGAGAGTACGTCGAGGTCGCGTATGCGTTCGAGGCCTGCTTCCTTCGGAGAGAGTTTTTCCATGGTCGTTGCGAAATAAGTAAACCAGCATGAGGGCCGCTTCCGACGCATTGAAAGCGCAGAAAGCCAATAGTGTCCTCATTGTATCGGTCGAGCCGTAAATTCAAATAAAGAGTCGTCAAAGAGTCGCGGATGGGAGCTTGTTCATCGGCTGAATGGATGATGGACGAGATAATTGAACGAATAAGAGGCGGTATACGTATATTTACTTAATAGCGCTTTCTTATCATGAGCAAAGAAGGTGGCATACCAAAGTGTTTGCGGTGATTAATTAATGAATAACACCTAAATTGCACCACAATGGTGCGTAGATAAAATATGCCTTAGGGGTTTGCATGTGAATTGTGAAAAGGGTAACTTTAATTCCGCAGCGAATAAAACAAATGCACATGCGTTGCTCCTCAAACGCTTACAAATGATGTGGTTGGTCCTGCATCATCTGATTGGCTGCAAAATTGAGAAAGGCTGACGACCCCAAACTCCCGGGGATGCACCTAGTCCCGGAACACCCGCGGGGGCAAGGGCAAACCTAAGAGGGTAAAGAGAT
>OBXH01001047.1_pt1 | contig 16591 bp, 10 predicted proteins | sample 1538101 | NCBI WGS metagenome assembly OBXH01 (sample SAMEA2580141, study PRJEB22360) | human gut metagenome | biome: human gut; feature: human-associated habitat; material: faeces | place: Denmark | collected 2008/2010 | reverse complement strand
ATTATAGGCACCCTTTTGACATCTTTATCTCCTTCAAAAACAATAATTTTAACTTCATCCGAAGTATCACAGGAGATGATAGCATCATACTCTTTCAATAAGTTAGCCAGTTTTCTTAATAACGTAGACTCTTTAGTTGTCAATAACTTAATCATTTCACCTCCTATTTTAATCATTCTTGAATTTACAAATTAAGTGTAAAAAAACTACACCAGCAAATATAAATACATTCAATTTATTTCATTTTGAGCAAAGTGACATTCATTTTATTCATTCTATTCGTTTTTTTCGTATATTTGCTTCGGATGAAACTTTTTGCTGATAGTAATTGTTGAAAAACTAAAAAAACATGGAAACAGAAGAATTACAGAACCTGAATGTCCATCATGGACATAATATAAGACGCACCCGCATTGAAAAAGGGATCAAACAGGATGCCATGTCTGAGCTTGTACATCTGTCACAACCGGCTATTTCGAGATACGAAAGAACCAAAACGATTGACGATGAAATACTGCAAAGATTTGCCAGAGCACTGAATGTACCGGTAGAATATCTGAAAACACTGGAAGAAGATGCTCCATCAGTAGTTTTTGAAAGCATAACAAATGATGTACATGATAATAAAGAGGGAGTAACTGTTCCGACAGGTTATTCAAATAATCTAAAAAATGCTTTTAGTCCTATCGACAAGATCACCGAGCTTTATGAACGCTTATTAAAAGAGAAAGATGAAAAGTACGCCGCGCTTGAGCAACGTATTCAAAATCTGGAAAAGCAGAAGTAAGTTATAGATGCATTACCCGTTAGCCCGATTAATTTTATACTGAATAATAACAAATCCAACTCACATAAAGATGATGGTGCAGTCTATATATTATCTGTAAGATGTGCTTAGGTCTTCTAAAGAGTAAAAATATGAACTTTGAATCTTTAGTTAATCATATCAGTGCCATTCAGAATACCTTGCAAGCACAAGCTGCACATTCTGTAAATCTTGCACTAACTTCCCGCAATTGGTTAATGGGATGCTACATTGTTGAGTTTGAACAGCATGGCGAAGACCGTGCAACCTACGGTGAGCAACTTTTAAAGAATTTAGAAAAGCGATTAAACACCAAAGGGTTAAATGAACGTAGATTCCGGGAATTCAGACGTTTGTATCTAATTTATCCGCAATTAAAAGAAGAAGTCTTAGGATATGTTATGTCAAACCCGGAAATCCGTTGGTCGCTGACTACAGAATTCGCTACCCCAATTCGGCAGATGGCATCCGCCAAATATGAAAATGAAATTCGGCGGACGACATCCGCCGAATTGATGGATATGCATAAATGGATGATTCCAGCTGATAAGCTATTCAATAAACTTACTTACTCTAACCTGTCTTTAATATCAGCTATTGACAATCCCGTCAAACGTGCTTTTTATGAAATGGAAACAATTCGTGGATGTTGGTCATATAAAGAATTAGGTCGACAGATCAACTCATTATATTACGAACGTAGTGGCTTATCCAAGAATAAAAAAGCACTTTCCGCATTAGTACAACAACAAACCACACAACTTCAACCTACAGATGTAATTAATACTCCAATAACCTTAGAATTCTTAGGATTAAATGAGCAAGTACTGGTTACAGAGAATGATTTAGAACGAGCCATCCTTGATAATTTACAAAAGTTTCTGTTGGAAATGGGACATGGTTTCTGTTTTGAAGCTCGCCAGAAACGTATATTAATAGATGAAGATTATTTCTTTGCCGATCTTGTATTCTATCACCGTATATTGAAATGCCATGTTATAGTGGAATTGAAAATTGACAAATTCCACCATGAATATGCATCCCAGCTGAATATGTATCTCAACTACTTCAAAGCAGAAATAATGCAACCTGATGATAACCCTCCAATTGGCATCTTATTGTGTACGGAAAAAGGAGACACTTTAGTCCGTTATGCAACAGCAGGTTTAGACCCCAATATTTTTGTGCAAAAATACAAAGTCCAGCTACCCAGTGAAGAAGAGATTAAAGATTTCATTTCCAAAGGTATCTAAAGTCATATATAGCCTATACACCAATAACAACCAATAGAAATTGCCTGCATTCTTATAGATGCATTACCCGTTAGCCGGATTAATTTTATACTGAATAATAACGAATCCAGCTACTATAGAATTCGTAATTCAGCAAGTTAGAACCACACCTATAACAATCTGATAATCAACACTTACAAGAATGTACACTTTTGTATAACAAGAATGTACATTCTTGTATAACAAAACTGTACATTCTTAGGATACCAAAGTGTACATTCTTATTCAACAGAAAACAGGTTCTAATATTCTACCCATAAATTGAAGCATTTTTTATTACAACAAGAACAAGATAATTTCCCTTTATAAATATTGCTTGTAAGATATTACAAACATCTGATTCATTACTCTACGAGGATCGCCTCGTTTCTCGTAGAGTTTCACCCCATTCCTCGTAGAGTTTCGCCCCATTCCTCGTAGAGGAAAAAGCCACTTACATACAACACTAATAATCAGGCATTTACAACCCTTATTCTTTGTAATATTTTTCCACCTTGCAAGCTATCCTATCTTTCCATTTTCACACCGTTTCTATATCTCTAAATCATTACAAAAAGATAAATATAATTATTTCAATATGAGAGCAACTCAGAATGATATCATTTCCAATTAATACAGATTAAGTTTGCTTTTTTCTGCAAAAATGTTATCTTTGTGGATAGGTAATGTGTATAACATTATTTTCATATGCTCACAATGATTAAATTATAGATAAATAAATTGTTTAATCTTTTAAAGTTTGCATTATGGAAAAGAATAAAATTGGCTTAAATGCAGGAAAAGTGTGGCGCATCTTAAATGAAAAAGGTGAACTTTCCATGTTCGATTTGTGCCATGAACTGGGTTTGACGTTTGAAGATGTAGCTCTTGCTATTGGTTGGCTGGCCAGAGAAAGCAAAATCTTATTAAGAAAAAAAGAGGGAATGCTTTTTGCAAGCATTGAGAATGTTGAATTTTCTTTTGGCTAAAGTGGAAACTAAATTACATTTAAAGTGGAAATCTGCTTTATGATCTACACTACTAAAAATTTAATAAAGCGGATATGTAGGGATATTTGCGTTTAAAATATTGTTACTTTTGATTCAGCTCCATTACACACTCAATAACAAACAGACTACATAACAGAGCTAAATCAAAACTGTCTCTTAGCGTTCTATAGTGAAAGTAAAACGCCACCAAAAGAATCAATCTTGTGGCATCAACACCACTCCCAACTTTTTCTTACCATCCATCTTCACTACTATTGGTTTTTCAAACCGCACATGCCGCAAGAATTTCGTTTCTTCAACAGCAGGCTGTGCGTTCAGGAAGTCCTGATTATAAACACCGTCATTCATAAAAGCATTAATAGTGAAATAGCCCACTCCAAACGAAGTAAGGTTCTGGAAGAAGTGTGTTCCCTGACTGGGATCTACCCGATAGTTCGTCAGCCCGGCTTCCACAATGACACGGGCAGCAGAAATATGCGGCCACTTCACCGGAATGCCGAGCCAAGTATCACTACTTCCCCATCGTCCGGGTCCAACCAGTACATAATTCTTCCCTTCGTTTAAGAACTGCTGATTCATCTTTTCTATCTCCCAGGCGATAGCCTGATTATTGGAAGCACTGTATCCGTCGGTCTTAACATAAATGATATCACACACTTCATTCATGATTCCGTGTCCTAATGAGTTGTTAGAACGCAGAATAACATCTTCATCCGGAATAGCGGTGAGATCTTCGTCAAGCATTTCTTTTGTATCGACAATGGGACGAATCTGCAACAAGTAGAATGTACCCGTCTTATCTTGTTCACGACTCAAAGTAGCAGCAAACTCTATCTCTACAGGGCGACGCATCTCCTGTTCGCTATGTTTCAAAACCAATTGCAGGATACGAGCCAAAGGGAATACATCATGTTGCAGAATATTGGCAAACGTGATCACTTTGCGTCCGCCCGGATACAATCCATCGCGGATCACCTGATCATAAGGATCATAAGTAGAAGCAATGTAACGCAACGCACCATCTTTTTCCGCCTCTTTCACATGAAGTTTCAGCAGATTGAATCCGTCATCAATAGAAAAGTCTTCTCCTGCATTTTTAAGATCGAGCGCATAAAAGCGGGTTTGCGTCTCCTTTAAAGCTATTTCCATTTCACTGGTCTGTAATACCTGATTGGGGTGATAGGGAGAAAAACGAAGCGTCATTCCGCCATCCACAATGTATTTACCAAGCCCAAGAGCGAGATTGACCGTACCCTCTTCCGCTTTCTCATCTCCTATCGGATAGTAATTGAGCGAACGGGCCACACCGGACATAGACGGATAATAGCGGTCGCCATACTGGTTACCCACCACTTCTTGCAGGATAACAGCCATCTTCTCCTGATCGATCACATTGGAGGTAGCCTGCATATATGCTTTACTGTCTTTGAAATAGACAGATGCATACACCCCTTTGATAGCATCGGAAAGCATACGGAGCATCTCGTACTTATCATCCAGATAAGGAATCATATAAGTATTGTAAATCCCGGCAAATGGCTGATAATGGGAATCTTCCAACAATGAAGAGGAACGAATGGCAATAGGCGACTTCACCACATCAAAAAAAGTGAAAAAGTCTTCTACCAGTCTGTCCGGCAACTTTGCTTTCAGAAAGTATTTCAGAATCACATCATCATCGGCGTCAGAAAGAGCTATCTGATATAGATTATTGATGTCCATAAATTCATCAAAGACATCCGTACAGAGTACTACCGTCTTCGGGATGGCAACACGGGCATTCTCAAATTCTTCAAATTCAGGATGACGCTTCACCATATTATCAATGAAAGCCAGTCCACGTCCCTTGCCTCCCAAAGACCCATCACCGATACGGGCAAAGTTGGAATAACGGTCGAAACGGTCGCGCTTAAAAACAGCCACCACTCCCTGATTTTTCATCTTACGATACTTCACAATGGCTTCGAAGATAATCCGCCGGTGAGCATCTACATCCTGCAAGCTATTCCAGGTGATAGGTTTAAGGAATTCCGCCACGGGAAACATAGCCCGCGAATACAGCCAGCGCGATACATGATTGCGTGAAATGTGATACAAAAATGATTCGGCCGGAACAGCAAAAAGAATATTTTGCAGCTCTTTCAGGTTCCGCACGCGGGCAATCTCCTCTCCCGTTTCGGGGTTACGAAAGACAAAATCTCCGAAACCAAAATTGTCAGAAACAATACGGCGCAGATCCACATCCATTTTCTTGGAATTCTTATCAATAAAACTGGCACCATATTTGGCTGCATAGGAAGAATTCTCCGATTCGGACGACTGGATAATAAGGGGCACGAACGGATCTTCTTTTCGTATGGCAGCACAAAGTTTAATACCTGCCAACCCATCCTTCTCCCCACGCTCTACACGAGGAAACCGCACATCGGTAATCACCCCAAGTATATTGTTTTTATATTTTTCATACAGAGTAATAGCCTCTTCATACGTACGTGCCAGTACTATTTTAGGACGTCCACGCATACGCAAAGTACGCTGATGAGCATTCAGGGCCTCAGTAGAAAACTCCTGGCTCTGCTTCAGGACGAACTTATACAGGTTGGGCAACACCGAAGAGTAGAAACGGATGCCGTCTTCCACCAGTAAAATAAGCTGTACTCCTACTTCTGCCACATCGTGCTCCAAATTCATCTTATCCTCTATCAACTTAATGATAGATACCAGCAGATCGGTATTGCCCAGCCAGCAGAACACATAATCAAATGCGCTCAGATCTTCATCGGCAATACGTGCTGTAATACCATGACTGAAAGGAGTAAGAATGACAATAGGAATGTGCTCATACAAACTCTTGATATGACGCCCGATATCAAAACTGTCATTATCTCCCGTACCCGGCATACAAATAACAAGATCAAATGTCATACTTGCAAGCAGTGCCAAAGCCTCCTCTTCTGTAGAAACCTGCGAAAAACGGGGAGGATAGCGAAGCGACAAGGAAGTATATTCGTTAAAAATTTTTTCATCAATACGCCCGTCATCTTCAAGCATAAAAGCGTCATACGGATTGGCTATCAACAGGACATTGAAAATACGCCGCGTCATCAGATTGGCAAACTGCGTATCTTTGAAATAAAGCTGATTTAATTTGTATTTACTGAGCATGGATTTCCTGTAGTTAAAAATTGAAAGACAAAATTCGCCTTTTTTATCCGGAAATGCAAATGAATTTTATAGAATTAAAGGTGGTTATTTCACCGCTTCTGTATATATTTGTATTTTTCTCACTACAAACAACTATTTATAATGAAAAGAACAGTCTTATTATTAAGTGGAATTATGGTCATGTCATGTACATCCCCCAAAAAAAAATTGGTCTACCCGGAAACGACAAAAGTAGACACAATAGATGTGTACTTCGGTACAGAAGTACCCGACCCTTATCGCTGGCTGGAGAATGATACCAGTGCTGCTACCGCCGCCTGGGTAGAAGCAGAAAACAAAGTGACAAACGCATACCTGGCTCAAATACCTTTCCGTGAGCAATTGCTGAAACGCTTAACCGATCTGGCTAATTATGAGAAAATAGGTACTCCATTCAAGAAACATGGAAAATACTATTTTTATAAAAATGATGGATTGCAAAACCAGAGTGTATTATATGTACAAGACTCATTAGACGGAGAAGCCCGTGTTTTTCTGGATCCGAACCAATTATCAGATGATGGTACGGTAGCACTCACCAGCCTCTCTTTTTCCAACGATGGTAAATATACAGCTTATACCATTTCGCGTAGTGGTTCGGACTGGTCCGAGATCTATGTAATGGATACCGCCACAGGCAAATTGCTCGAAGATCATATTAACTGGGCCAAGTTCACAGGAGCAGCCTGGCAAAAGGATGGATTTTATTATAGCGCATACGATGCTCCGGCAAAAGGTAAAGAATTCTCTAATGTCAATGAAAACCATAAGATATATTACCATAAAATCGGTACTCCGCAAGCTGAGGATAAGCTAATATACGAGAATCCCGCATATCCGAAACGTTTCTATTCGGCCGGCACAAGTAAAGATGAACGCATTCTCTTTATATATGAATCGGGAGCCGGAAGAGGAAACAACTTATTTATAAAGGATTTAAAAAAATCAAATGCACCACTTATACAGTTGACTACTGACTTTGATTACCAATATTCTCCGATAGAGGTTATCGGTGACAAAATGTATATATTTACCAATTACGGTGCTCCGAAAAACCGGATTATGGTGGCTGATATCAACAATCCAATATTGGAAAACTGGACAGAACTTGTACCCGAACGCGGCAACGTTCTTTCCGATGCAGAAGTAATTGGTGGTAAACTCTTTCTGACTTACGACAAAGACGCATCCAACCACGCTTATGTTCATGATCTTAATGGGAAAAGATTACATGAAATCAAACTCCCCTCATTAGGTTCCATAAGTTTTAGCGGCACCAAAGATGATAAAGAATGCTTTTTTGGTTTTACTTCATTTACTACTCCCGGAGCCACCTATAAATATGATATGGATACAAATACTTATGAACTGTATCGTGCTCCGAAAGTAAAGTTCAACCCGGACGAATTCATAACCGAACAGATCTTCTTCCCCAGTAAAGACGGTGTTATGATTCCGATGTTCCTTACATATAAAAAAGACTTGAAGAGAGATGGGCAAAACCCCGGTATTCCTTTATGGATACGGAGGGTTTGGCATCAGCCTCAACCCGGGATTCAGCATCAACCGCATTCCATTCCTTGAAAATGGAGGTATTTATGCACAGGTAAACCTGCGGGGTGGTAATGAATACGGTGAAGAGTGGCACGTTGCCGGTACTAAGATGCAAAAGCAAAATGTGTTCAATGATTTCATTTCTGCCGCAGAATTCCTTATCAACAATGAGTATACCAATCCGAACAAAATAGCCATTGTAGGTGGTTCAAACGGTGGTTTGCTGGTAGGTGCCTGTATGACGCAACGCCCCGAACTGTTCAAAGTAGCCATTCCGCAGGTGGGGGTTATGGATATGCTCCGGTATCATAAGTTTACTATCGGCTGGAACTGGGCCAGTGATTATGGAACGAGTGAAGACAGCAAAGAGATGTTCGAATACCTTAAAGGATACTCTCCACTGCATAATCTGAAACCTGGTACGAAGTATCCGGCAACCATGGTTACTACTGCCGATCATGACGATCGCGTAGTTCCGGCCCATTCATTCAAATTCGCAGCTACATTGCAGGAGTGCAATGACGGTACTAACCCAACCCTTATCCGCATCGATAGCAAAGCCGGACACGGAGCAGGGAAACCAATGACAAAAGTACTGGAAGAGCAAGCCGATATATACGGATTTATTATGTATAATTTAGGAATGAATCCAACAACACTCTAAACTATTAAGGGGATTTACGATTAGACAATCCGAAGATTCGGAGATTTACGATTAGACGATTTACAATTTACGATTGAAGTTACTTATAATTTTATGTAATCCCAATCGTAAATCGTAAATCGTCTAATCGTAAATATTAAGATCGTCTAATCGTAAATCAAATTGTCATTTTATCATTATTTAATCAAAATATCACCATAAAAAAGAGGTTTATAGAAAAGTTTTCCTATATTTGCAGTGTCAGTAGCTGACATTTTATCAGAATAAACCTTTTAAAACATAGTATTATGAACATTCAGAAAATTATGTCCTCTCTTGAGGCGAAACATCCCGGTGAATCTGAGTACCTCCAGGCAGTCAAAGAAGTACTTCTCTCTATTGAAGATATATACAATCTGCATCCGGAGTTCGAAAAAGCCAAAATAATAGAAAGACTTGTCGAACCGGATCGTATCTTTACGTTTCGTGTAACATGGGTAGATGATAAAGGTGAAGTACAAACCAATTTAGGCTATCGTGTACAGTTCAATAATGCTATCGGCCCGTATAAAGGCGGTATCCGTTTCCATGCATCTGTAACTCTTTCCATTCTGAAGTTCCTGGGCTTCGAACAAACATTCAAAAACGCATTGACTACCCTGCCGATGGGTGGTGGTAAAGGTGGTTCAGACTTCTCTCCCCGTGGAAAGAGCGATGCCGAAATCATGCGTTTCTGTCAGGCTTTCATGCTCGAATTATGGCGCCATATAGGTCCGGATAGGGATGTACCTGCCGGTGATATAGGTGTAGGAGGCCGCGAAGTTGGTTATATGTTTGGTATGTATAAAAAGCTGACGCGCGAACATACCGGTACTTTCACCGGTAAAGGTATGGAGTTCGGCGGTTCCCGTATCCGTCCCGAAGCTACCGGCTTTGGTGCCTGCTATTTCGTTCAGCAAATGCTGAAAGATAAAGGAACCAGTTTTGAAGGTAAAACAGTAGCCATCTCCGGTTTCGGTAATGTAGCATGGGGTGCTGCTATTAAAGCTACAGAATTAGGTGCCAAAGTGGTTACCATTTCCGGTCCTGACGGCTACATCTATGACCCGGATGGTATTTCCGGTGAGAAAATAGACTATATGCTCGAACTGCGTGCCAGCGGTAATGACATTGTAGCTCCTTATGCCGAAGAATATCCGAATGCAACTTTCTACCCGGGTAAAAAGCCTTGGGAACAGAAAGTAGATATCGCTATGCCTTGCGCCACTCAGAATGAAGTGAACGAAGAAGACGCCAAACAATTGGTTGCTAACGGAGTGATGTGTGTAGGTGAAGTGTCTAATATGGGATGCCGCCCCGAAGCTATCGATACATTCCTTGCTGCACGTATCATGTATGGTCCGGGTAAGGCAGTCAATGCTGGAGGTGTAGCAACTTCCGGCCTTGAAATGACTCAAAATGCAATGCATATCTCCTGGACTTCAGAAGAAGTAGATAAGAATCTGCATCAGATTATGAACGATATTCACGCCCAATGCGTAAAATATGGTACTGAAAGTGACGGTTATATCAATTATATGAAAGGTGCCAACATTGCAGGATTCATGAAAGTGGCTCATGCGATGCTTGGACAAGGAATTATTTAAGATTTACGATTGGACAATTTACTATTTACGATTGGTATTACATCTATTTATTCACAAGTAACTTCAATCGTAAACGGTAAATCGTCTAATCGTAAATCTCCGGATTGTTTAATCGTAAATAGAAAAACTTTGTTTAGTTGTATTTGTATTTGTGGTTTGCGCTACTCTCCTCCTGTGACAGGACGTGGGTAGCGCACTTTTTTACCGGAAGGTTTCATTTTCAACTAAAATAGCCTAACTTTGCATCTCAAAATCAAAACATAATAATGAGATGTTACAACCGGAATTAAAACTGCGCCGCGATAAAATACGCTGGCTAATGGCTCAACAAGGCATTGATGCCGCACTAATCACTTGTAATGTAAACTTGCTCTATACGTATGGCCGCGTTGTCAGCGGATATCTATACTTACCTCTTAACGCTCCCGCCCGCTTATTTGTAAAACGTCCCAACAATATATCGGGAGAACATATCTTCTCTGTCCGCAAGCCGGAACAGATCATAGATATCCTGAAAGAGGAAAAATTGCCTATGCCAACCAAACTGATGCTCGAAGGTGACGAACTGCCCTATACAGAATATGTACGCCTGGCTGCCATGTTTCCCGATATAGAAGTTGTTAATGGTACCCCGCTTATCCGCCAGGCACGGAGTATAAAGACAGCCATCGAAATAGAATTGTTCCGTCGTTCGGGAATTGCACATGCCAAAGCATACGATCGGATTCCTTCTGTCTATCGTCCGGGAATGACTGATCGCGAATTTTCCATCGAAATTGAACGCTTGATGCGCCTGGAAGGATCATTAGGTATTTTCCGCGTATTCGGTCAAAGTATGGAAATCTTTATGGGAAGCGTACTGACTGGTGATAACGCTGCTGTACCTTCTCCCTACGACTTTGCTTTGGGAGGTGAAGGGCTCGATCCGGCACTGCCGGGAGGAGTGAATGGCTCTCCGCTGAAAGAAGGCCAAAGCGTAATGGTAGATTTAGGTGGTAACTTCAACGGATATATGGGCGATATGAGCCGCGTGTTCTCTATTGGTAAACTAAGTGAAAAAGCCTATGCCGCACATCAGGTTTGTCTGGATATACAAAACGAGGTTGCTTCACTGGCTAAGCCGGGAGCTGTATGTGAAGATTTGTATAACACTGCCATTGAGATGGTTACCAAAGCCGGATTTGCAGAAAACTTCATGGGCATCAGCCAACAGGCACGTTTCATCGGTCATGGCATTGGATTGGAAATTAACGAAATGCCTGTAATTGCACCACGTATGAAACAAGAGCTGGAACCAGGTATGGTATTTGCTTTAGAGCCCAAAATCGTTCTACCAGGTGTCGGTCCTGTTGGTATTGAAAACTCATGGGCTGTCACCAGCGAAGGAGTTGAAAAACTGACGATCTGTAATGAAGAAATTATTGAACTCTGAAATAGTGATTAGTGAGTAGTGATAAGTGATTAGTAGGCTGCGCATCATGTCGCACGGTACTAATCACTTATCACTACTCACTAATCATTCCTCACTACTCCTCCATCTGAGTTTCCAACCTTAAATTCTCCCACTCCGTCCATGTAGGAGAAACCATGCACTGCGGCTCCTGTATTTTACCAATCATGGCAGTTGCTTTTTTCACGGCAGCACTGGTTTTCTCAAAGAGTTCTTTCATTGAAAGGTTTCCTTTTGCATCCTTAATCGTTTTAATCAGAAAATAAGTATAATAGCCCTGCTTTTTATCGTGATAAACACTTGAGGTCTGATCACCACTACTCGAAGAGAAACTCAAAGTGTTACCCTGAGGCAATCCTACTTTCGGCACTACGCGTACTCCTTTCTGTGCAAGCAGCGGAGCAGCACTCTTATAGCCACCACTGAAGCATCGAGAAATACGTACGCACCCTTCACCGGATAAGTAGCCAATTCTTTATATAACTCAGCCAACGAGATACCCAAGCGGATATTTTTACCGGTAATATCTACAGGCAACAAATAGGGTTCTTTGGTTGCTTCGTCATTATTGCCATGTCCCGAATAATAGAATATCAGCTCCGCTTCCGGATCAGTACTTGCCATATTTACCAGCCAATCCAGTTGCTCATGCATCATACCGGCTGTAGCATTAGGCACCACCTTTATCTGATTATCGGGCACACCGAATGTACGAATACAATACTCACGAAATACCATGGCATCATTCACGGCATAAGGTACATTGATTTCTGCATTGGCACCGGTCATGCTATAATCTTCATTTCCAATAATCAATGCATAACGATGACGGTTTACAGCACCTACCGGAATATCTTCCATCAATTCACTCTTAAAAGTAAGCGAGAAGTCTTTGGCAACAGCCTTACGCGCAATAACATTTCCGCTTAAATTCATGGTACTTGCCGCAGTAAGGTAATCACCCACTTTTACTTTATATGCTTCATTCAGAAAAGCCGAACGCGTAGATTCAGTCACTGCCAGCATCACTGCCACAGAATCCTCATCGAAACGTTTATTCACGAGAAAACCATAGTCCAGTGTCGCCACATCACCCGGAGCAATACTATCAATGGTCATTTCCGGACTATCCGTAGTATAGACATTCTTCGGCAGTGTAAAATTCAGTTTTACGTTATGCGCTGTTTTTGTTCCGAAGTTCTGTACGGCAATTGTCAGTTTACCATTCTTACCCAAAGTGATCGAAGATCCCTCAGATGCAAAGAACTGATGGTCGGCTATACGCAAACGCGGCATCGAATATTCCTGTGCATTCACTATCAATTCAGAAGGATCGGCATCAAATCCATTCGCTTCAAAAGCATAAATATTGATTTTAGCCAATGCAGTAGGCATCTCTTTCTTAGCGATATAACGGAAGGTATACTCTTTGGAAGTACCGGCAGGGATGTTTCCTCCATCCAGTTCACGCGGCCCCTCAAAATACTGATCATACCCTTGCTGTTCGGACAAGCGGAGACGAATATTATAAGCATCTCCCTTTCCTTTATTCTCAACAGTAAACTGAACAGCAAAGCTTTCACCGGCATCAATCACTTTATTATTATTGGCATCGATAAAACTATCCACCCGGATCACTAACATAGCCGGATCTACCGGAACCGGAACGGATGGTTGCTCCCGAACTACATTTTCAGTATTTTTCAAGCTTTCATTATATGCCAGTAAACGACCGGGAAATGAAGTATAGGAGGCACCATCCTCAATTATTTTGTTCAGCACTTCATATTCGGCCTTCATGTCCATATACTGGTAAACTCCAGCAAGCCCCTGCATATACAGTTTGGAAGAGGGGTCCTTCTCCAGAATCTTCAAAAAGAGATCTTTTGCATCCAACAAATAACTGGAGGCACGCTGCCGAACCAATGCATACTCAGTATCATTAGCAATCGTAGCACCGTTATTTACTATTTCCGTTGCACAATTAAAGTTGGCACGGGCCACACCGGTCATCAACTCAAAGTTATTGGGATAAAGTGCATAGAGACGTTTGTAGATATCAAGCGCTTCTATATTTTTACCCTGACGTTCGAGAATGCGTGCTTTAATAGGCAACACCTTATCATTATTTGGATCAACAGCCAAAATCTTGTCAATTGCTCCCAGTAGTTTCTCCATATTATTGGTAGCAATATACACATTGACCAAATTATACAAAAAATCGAGCGATACCGGATACTTCTCATTTGCTTTCAACAAGATACGTTCCTGATCGGCATACTTCTTCTGCGACTGATAAATCATATTCATATATACATAGCAGTCTTTTTCCTGTGCTTCCGTACCTGTATTCAAATACTCCCGGAAATATTTCAGAGCCTGTTCATTCTTGTGCAAATTATAGGCCGAAACAGCTGCGTAATACACTACCGAGGCATAACGGCTGTCTTTAGGCAGCAATTCACTACTAAACGCTGGCAACTGTGGCATATCAATATAAGCAGCAGCAAGATCCAGCGCTTTTGCCGGCTGCTTTTGCTCGGAGTAATACACCGCTCCGTTCAGCAGGTAGGGATACAGAGAACGCAAACGGTTCTTTGCCCCCTCCAAATACTGACCGTTATCCGGTGCCTCCACCACTTTAATGAAATTGGCATAACTATCCAGCAGGTAATCATACATGGCAGTTACGTTTGTTCCTTTATCGCGCTCACTTTCAAAAAGCACATACTGCTGATTGGCACGTTTGGAAGCAGAGGCAGCATCCTGTGCTACTACTCTGCCTGCAACTGCTCCCGCAGTGAGAATGATTGTCAGTAAAAAAAATCTTTTCATTGTTTGTTTATTGTTGGAATGCATCCATAATTACGAACTCTACATTGATCTTTCGGAATTCACCACCACGTTCTTTGGCCACTTCCACATGATACTCGTATTCGTTCTTCGTATTATTCAATGTTGTTACATTTTTATCAATATAGTTTTGTACACCGGCAGCACGCAGCAAAGCAAGTTGCTCATTCTGGGTTATTCCCGATGTTTTGGTAACCGTTATATTATCCAGATTACCGTCTTTATAATAAGGTTCATCCATAAATTCACCGTAACGGCCATCATAAGCAATACGTCCACGAATCGGACTGGCGTCGGCAGAACCGGTAATGATCACTTTTACCTGTTTTCCTTCGGCAAGATATTTAGAGAAATCACCTTCGAAGGCATTCTTGATAATCTTCATCAAAGACATAGCAGCATTGGATTTCTCAATGTTATAGCCTCCCGAGGGGAAATCTTCTTTTGCAGAAAACTCCTTATTAATAACTTCGTACTGATACCCCACTTTATAGTTCAGAATCTTTTTACCATCGGCATTCACCCCCGGCACTACTTCTGTTTTTACATTAATCTGCGTATTATCTGTAATCAGTTTATCTTGTTTTTTCTCTTCCACCACCTGTTCCTTTATCTCCTTCAACTGCACTTCTTCGCGAGTAGCCTGCTGCATAATTTCAAGCGGAACAAAGTTGGCATCTGCCTCCAAAGCAGTCAGCTTTGTACGCCCGATATTATCATAAATATACACCTTATTGGTCGTTTCATTTTTCACTTCCACATAAGCAAGCTCAAATTCATCTTTGTCATTCAGTACATAGACAGCATTCTCAAATTTCAGATTCTTCGCATCATTGAAATCTCCTGCTTCGCCTGCCGGAACTTCCAATGCGATAGAGGGTAACTCCTTAAAACCGATATTGAGCAGGTTGCTCGAAGTATCATAATCACCCACGAACGGATTGTCAATAGAGATACGATCGCCTGCCAGTTCGGTTGCCACTTCCTGGGCAAACAACTGCTGTTGCTTCAAACGGCTTTCGTCATTCACACGAATCGCATAATCTTCCATCGATTCACCCTGCATCATCTTCACCCATTCGTTCATTTTGGCATCCACCTCTTTACCCATAATCTTACCATAGAAAGGATTCAGACCATTGGCATCCCAGAATACAATCTGATAAGGGCGGTTCGACAACAGAAAGACTTCACTGTTCTGGTTATTTTTAAAGAAACGACTCCCCATAACACCTATTTGTGCTTCGGGTAGTTCCTGCTCAACAACACTATTTTTCAGATTGACTATTATAATATCTTTATTATCGCGTACCACACTTACATATTTTCCTTCCGGATGAAAAGAAGGTGAGGTCAGCATTCCTCCCAGTTTATCAAAGATATCCACCTTATCCCAATTCTTGGTATCAATAATCGTGAGCCGTTTATCATCCGTCGTCACTGCCAACAGCGAAGCATCCGGAGAAAAAGCAACTTCTTTCACTACCGCCGGCATCGGAATAGACTTTCGCTTTTCCCGGGTCTGAAAATTCCAGATAACAACCTCTCTTCCTACAGCCGAAGCTATAAAATAGTTATTAGAACTCAACGCCAGCGAAGTAGCGGGAGCATCTCCCTGAATATAAGCCTGAGGCAAATATTCTTTCGTGTCATACACCACAATTTCCCCGAGCGAATTGGATACAATAAAATTGCGTGCATCACTTCCGTAGCACATTGCCAGTGCCAACGGCTTTTCTTTCAGTCCCTTTCTTTTTTCTTTCAGTTCAAATAGTTTTTTATTCCTGTCGCGAAAAGAAAAAATAGCTACCGGCTTCTTCTGGCGCAACACAGCCAGTGAACTTCCTGTCGGATTAAAAACAATACGATCGATGTTCCTTAAATCACTAATCGTAATGTCACGCATCGTATACATTGTCCCGTCCGACAAATAGGCCGTACAAAAAGTAGTATTATCAAATGCATTGATTTTTTTTTGTGAAACAAAGGTTCTTTTCTCGACCAATTGCCCCATCGCTTGTCCACAAAAAAGAGTAGCTACAAACAATAAAGCCACGCTCCTACAAGAGCTAAATTCACGTACCATCCCATTCATACCTTTAAAATGATTTAGTTTATGTTTAAATGTGTTTTGCAAAATAAACATTAATTATCG
>OBXH01001043.1_pt1 | contig 16644 bp, 15 predicted proteins | sample 1538101 | NCBI WGS metagenome assembly OBXH01 (sample SAMEA2580141, study PRJEB22360) | human gut metagenome | biome: human gut; feature: human-associated habitat; material: faeces | place: Denmark | collected 2008/2010 | reverse complement strand
CAGTGCGAAGAACCTGACGGGTTTCTACATTCAGCCTGACGGCGGGGACAACTTCTACCAAGCCGAACTGAAATAAATCAAGAAGCCTTTGCCTGCGAAGAGCGCTGCTTTTCGCAGGCATCCGCTATTGAGAAAAACTGCGTGCGGGCATTTTCATCAGATGCCTGCACGCGTTTTTTTTAGAGTTCAGAGAGCCGATTCAGCCCGCAATAGCACGGGCTAATGCGATGCCGCCCACGACGGCGCCAAGCCCCAAGACCAAGGAGCCCAGCGCATAAAACACGGAAAGCGCCAAGGCGCCGCGCTCACCGAGAAGCACCGCTTCAAGCGCAAAAGACGAAAACGTCGTGAAGCCGCCGAGCAGTCCTGTTGTGAGAAAGAGCCGCAGGTTTTCCGATAATCCCAGTCGGCAGCTCCAATACTCGACCACCAAACCCATTAGAAAGCAGCCGATGAGGTTGACGGCGAAAGTGCCGGCCGGAAAGGCTGTGCCGAGGAACCGCACAGCAGATGCAGAGAGCAGCCACCGCATGGCTGCGCCGATGCCGCCGCCGAGAAATACCAATGCCAGTTGAGTGAAATTCATCGTCTCGTTTCAGCCGAAAAACATTCTGTCCGGCTCAGACCGTCTGCTCGAGCGCACATTGGCGCACTATCGGGCAGTTTTACGCAACAAACTGAATGGCAGCGTTTGCCACCCTCTGCAAACATATCGAGCGATAAGCTCGGACTTTGCTCACGCAGCCCAATGGCCGGCCCAGCCTCTGTAACTAGGTCTAAAAGGTTAATGCATTTACAGCCGCAAAGAGTATGATGCTTTTTTGTTTTGTCATAACAGGTGTGCTCCGCAAGGCGCAGCGCCGCACTTCCAAACCGATTCCGTACGACTCTCCATGAGCTGCCACGTCCATTACCGCCAAGCGATGAAGCACCGACTGGCGCTTATCTTTGGGCTCACCGCATTGACGGCGCTGCTCTTTGCCGCTGATCTGACGGCCGGTTCTTCGGGCATGCCTCTGAGCGCAGTGCTCAATGCACTTTGGGCCGGACCGTCGGGTCAGTCCCCGGAAGCGCTCATTTTGTGGTCGCTTCGCCTGCCGATGACCCTGACGGCGCTCTTCGTCGGCGCTGCGCTAGCGCTGGCCGGACTGCAGATTCAAACAATCACGGCCAATGCACTTGCGAGCCCTTCTACCCTCGGTATCACCTCGGGAGCGAGCTTTGGCGCAGCGCTCGCGATCACCGCAGGTTTTACGGTAGGGGGAGAACTGTGGCTCGGCACCATGACCGCCTCCTTTCTGGCGTCGCTCTTGATCTGCGCGCTGATTCTTGCGCTGGGACGGCTGCGCGGCATGACGCCCACAACGCTCATTCTCGCGGGCATTGTGATGAATTTCTTCTTCATGGCCCTGCACCAATTTCTCGTCTATGTCGCGAGCCCCGAAGTGGCGCAGCTGATTTCCGGGTGGACCTTCGGCAATCTTGAGCGTGCTGGCTGGCTTTCGGCGCCTTGGGCGCAGTTCTTTTCGGCACCCTCCTTCTCGCGCCGAAAGTCTGGGCGCTCACAACGCTTTCTATCGGCGAAGAACGTGCCAAAAGCCTCGGCATTCAAGTCAGCCGCCTGCGGCTTCTCGTTTTTTCAACGGCATCCGTGCTGATCGCTGCGTCGGTGAGCTTCATCGGCACGATTGCCTTTGTGGGGCTCGTCGCGCCCCACTGCGCCAAACTGCTTTTAGGGGATGATCAGCGCTTCCTCATGCCCGCGAGCATGCTTTTCGGCGGAGCGATTCTTCTGCTTTCTTCGTTCCTTTCCAAATTCATCTCAACGGGTGCCATGCTTCCAGTAGGCATCATCACGTCGATTGTCGGCGTGCCTTTCCTCTTCGTTCTGCTCCTTAAGAATCGGAGGGACTACTGATGAGCGACCTTGAACTTCGCGTAGAAAACCTGAATGTCGGCTTCGGCCGCCGCACAGTGCTCCGCGACATCAGCTTCACCGTTCATGCGGGTGAATTCATTTGTCTGCTCGGGCAAAATGCCGCCGGAAAAACCACGCTCTTCAAAGCCGTCTCAAACCTCATTGCTTCTTCCGGACGCGTAACGCTCTGCGAAAACGGGAAAGCACTCCCTCGGTCCGCAATTGCTTACCTGCCGCAGCTCACTCAGGTCCAGAGCCGCCTGACAGTCTTCGAAATGGTCATGCTCGGCCTCGGCCGCCGGCTTTCCTGGCGAGTGACACCCGACATTTTCGAGCGGGTCGATCAGACGCTTCACGCCATGCAGATCAGTCACCTTGCCGACCGTCCCGTGGCCTCGCTTTCGGGCGGTCAAAAGCAGCTCGTCTTCATGGCGCAGGCCTTTGTTTCCCGTCCCCGCGTGCTGCTGCTCGATGAACCCACTTCTGCGCTCGACCTGAGACATCAGCTGATCGTCATGCAGGCCGCCCGCAGCTACGCCAAAACAACCGGCGCAGCCGTCCTTGCCATTGTTCACGACTTGATGCTCGCGGCTCGATTCTCCGACAAGCTCCTCATGCTGGGCGACGGCACCATTCGCCGATTTGCCGCTCCGGCTGAGGTACTCACGCCCGAAGAGCTGGCGGTCGTTTATCGCGTGGAAGCCGCGGTTGAACGCTCTCAAGAGGGGCTTCTCACCGTGATCCCCATGACGCCGCTTGATGTTGACGACGGCACACACGGCCACGGCTCCCATCCGCACGCGCATGACCCTGCCTGCACGCATTCGAGCAGTTCCGATCAACACGACCACCGCATTCGCCATGACGACGACCACCCCCATCTGTGAAACCGCTTCCGTCAAAACCTCAGCCGCTCTGGGCGACAAAGTTTCCGGCTACTGGAACACTCGTGCCGAAGGCTACAGCCTGCGCACCGCTGACGAACTCAACGGTCCCCGCGGAGCGCATTGGCGAGAACGGCTGCTCAGCAATCTGCGCGGCGTTCCGCCCGGCGGTTCGGTGCTCGACGTTGGCTGCGGACCGGCGCTTCTGGCCATTACCGCTGCCCGATGCGGCTGGAAAGCTTATGGCTGCGACTCCAGCCCTGAAATGCTCCGGCACGCTCATGAGAATGCGAAGACGAGCGGGGCTGATGTGACGTTTTGTCAATGCGACGCCGCAGCGCTCTCTTTTGCCGACGAAACCTTCGACGCCGTCATCTCCCGCAATGTGCTGTGGAATCTGCCTCATCCGGAAAGGGCGCTCAAGGAATGGATGCGCGTACTTAAACCCGGTGGCCGTCTCCTATATGAGGACGGCAATCATTACCGCCATCTTGTGGATCCGCTCTTTAAACACCATCACGACAACATGCCCGCGCCCTTCGGTCACCAGCCGCAGTACATGCTCAACGTCGATACTTCGGCGATTGACGCCATTGCCCAGACGCTGCCGCTTACACAGGAACTTCGTCCGCAATGGGATTTGCAGGCGCTCATCGATCTGGGATTCACCGAAACACAGGTGATTGAACCGAGCCTCTCTGAAGTCTCGGATCCTCTGTCGGGAAAAAGCATCCGCATCGTCACCGATTTCGTCGCAGCAGCGACAAAACCCGCGGCTGCCGCCTTCTCGAATGTCACAGCTGCGACTTGAATGCCCTGAAACACCATCAGCCATTCAGTCTTCATCAACCTTTGCGCTTTCGGAGTGCCTCATGCTTACTCGCCGCACGCTTCTTCTTTCCGCAGCTGCCGCATCCTTGGCGATGCTGCCTTTTGCCAGTTTTGCCGCTGAAGCCGCCGCCGGCGAAGCGGCATTAGGTCAAGCCGCCCTGCCGCCGGCGGGCAGCTGGCCCGTTACCTTCAAAGATCTCGCAGGACGCACCGTCATCCTCACTCAGGAGCCGCAGCGGATCATTGTTGCCAACTACATTCAGAACTTCATGCTCGTCGGCGGCCGAGACGCCCTCAAACGCGTTGTCGGCATGACGCAGGATCATTGGGAATCCACCCGCATGGGCGAATATCAGGTCTTTACCACGGCCTACCCGGAACTGAAGTCCATTCCTTCCATCGGCGGATTCCACGACGACATCCTCAATTCTGAAAAGATCATTGCTTTGAAACCCGATGCGATGATCATCAACCGTACTCAGTTCGCAGCCAACACCCAGCGTATTGAAGTGTTTGAGCGCGCCGGCATCCGTGTGATCGTCACCGACTACCACGCCATGAAGCTCGAGAACCATGTGCTGAGCACCCGCATCATCGGCCGCATGCTCGGTCGGGACACCGTCGCCGAGGAACTCTGCCGCAAAGCCATTGACGGCCTCAAGGACGTTGACGCACGCGTTGCCCGAGCCTCTGCCGGCAAGAAGGCGCCCAAGGTTTATATGGAACTCGGCAGCAAAGGCGTCGGCAACTACGGCAACACCTACAACTCCACCATCCTTTGGGGCGCCATGCTCGCCCGCGCGGGCGCCGACAGCATTTCAGCCAACAACCGCGAGCCCTACAGCGCTGCTACGCGTGAGTACGTCATCTCACAGAACCCGGAGATCATTATCATCGGCGGCTCGAGGTGGTCGGGCGGCGCGAGCGACCAGATGCAGATGGGCTTCACGGTCGAGCGCAAGACCGCGGAAAAATGTCTCGAAGCCTTTATGCACCGCTCGCTCTGGCAAAATCTCCCGGCCGTGAAAAACCGGCGCTTCTACGCCGTCGATCACGGGAGTCTGCGCTCCATTATTGACTGGCACATGAGCGCTTTTATCGCCAAAGTCTGCTGGCCGGAAGGCTTTGCCGACATGGATCCGGAAGCCGGCATCGTCGCCGACTATAAGCACTATCTTCCGGATTTGGATCCGGCCGGCACCTTTACGCTGGCGCTCGGAAACTAACCGCAGAGCTCCGCGCGTTTGAATGGAATGCGGCCACCGGCTCTAGGCTGGAGGCCGCTTTTTAGTGCTGTTTGTACGTTTGGCCGACAGACATGCTCAAGCCGAATGTATGCCGCCCATGGACGCAGTCAGCCCATCAGCCCTTAAGGACTCGGCTGCAGGTACAGCCGCCGCCTTCCTTTCCGGTTTCATCCGCAGCCGGGCCGTAAGTCCGGACAGCTTTGGCGAGCAGTACCTCAAGCTGATCAGCCTCATCCTCTGTGAGCGACCCCAAAATGCGTTCGTTCATGCGGATTGAAATATCGGCCATGATGGGTTTAAGCGCACGGCCTTTTTCGGTGAGCATGATGATGCTCGCTCGGCCGTCGGATTCACTGGGGAGCCGATCGACGTAGCCCTGCTTGGCAAGTCGATCGAGCATGACGCAGGTCGTCGACTTCGTACGGCGAATCTTCTGCGCAACCGCCGTGAGACTCAAACCTTCCTGCTGAAAGAGCACCTGGAAGATGTCTCCGCAGCTCGTCGTCAATTCGTCCAGGCCGGCCTTTTTCATCTCAGTGAGCAGAAAACGGCGGCCCTCTTCATGCATGCGGGCTGCGTAAGCAAGTATGGGACGGTCTTCCTTCATCAAAATACCTCAGGAGACCCCTGCCTTCAGGCAGGGGAGGAATGAGGTGCGTGGCCGAGCCACGCGTACCCATATCCGTCGTTGTGTGAAATCAGTCGGCAATGCTTCCAACCGACGCCTTGAATGACGCCCTTCGGCGTCTGAATGTTGAATGAGCCCGAGACGCGGACCGCAACGCGTCCGCGCCACAGTCCGGCCTTCTTTCCCTTGGGGACGTTCGCCTCCACCATGTCCCCGGTCGCGAAGCCGTGGACGCACTTCTGCCGCATCAGGTACCCGCGCGGGAAGCCGTACTTCGTGAGGCGCGTGCGTTGACGGCTCCCCCGCCCCATGCATCTGATCTCCAGGACGTTGAGTCCCTTCCGCGTCACTACGCCGTTGAGCCGTCCCACGCAGAGCGCATCGAGCCAATGCTCCTTTTCCACGCCGAAAGCATGGCGGTTGAGCTTCGTCAGAGCGCCGCTTCCCGTCTCGACGGGTAGACCCGTCGCCTTGAGCTCGTTGAAGAGCACCCACCGCGTTGCGTTCACCGCAGCGGCATCACGCAGCGGCGTCTTGAGCTCCCTGCGGACGCGCGCGAGCACTTCCGGCTTTCCCTTGAGGAAGTCCTCCAACGACCGCGCGCCCTTCTTCTGGTTGCAGCTCACGCAGGCGAGCACCAAGTTGGAGACCCGGTTGGAGCCGCCCTTGGCGCGGGGAACCACATGGTCGATGTTGAGCGGCACGCCTTCGGCGCCGCAATAGACGCACTTCCGGCCGAACTTCTCAAGAAGGTATTCGCGCACCTCATACTCAAAGAGCGTGCCCTGCTGATACTTGACCCCCGAGACCTCCGGGTTCTGGAGCTTTTGCGAATCGAACTTCACCAACTCCGTCGCGATGCCGCTTACCGGCAGGTACCGGCACATCCTCCTCACGAACGAAAGGGTCGTTTCCACGCGGTGCCGCAGAGAAGGCGGGAGCCACCCCTTGGGCTTGACGCGGTTTAGAAAGCGTGGCGACCGACAGCGGAGATTCTGCGACCTGCGGCGGCGACGAAATGCGCTTCGCGCCTTGAGCGCGTCGCGGATGGCGCCGCCCCGATGCTCGATGACGAAGAACGCGAGCGCATGATGCCGCTTCTTCCCGTCATCCCGCACGACGGCGGCGCCCGTCTCCCTTGAGCCGGGATCGAGCTTGATGAGCACGGGTTGAACCTCGGACTGCTCCACAGTGCGGTCCACGAGCCGGATGACGAAGGGGAAGCGCTTCACCACCCGTGCGCGGCCCGCCCGCAGAAGCCGTCTCGCCCTTGCCGGGCGGCACGGCATCAGGGGCCGGTGCTTCTTGTCCAAAACGAAAACTGATGTTGACATGAAAAATGAACCTTACGATTCTTCGGGCTGATGCCCGTGACATGCTCCGCCCTTGCGGGCGGAGCAATTCCCCTCGCCAATGTTGAACAGACCGGCATTTTGCCTCAGACCGTTTCGTGCGTACCCAATGCTTGTCTGCTTCTGAGGCTTCCAGAGCTCGGAACTGAGGAAGCATTCCGAGGTGGGTCTTGAACCTGTCTGCAACGTAGTTCTCGAAAAACTTAGGCTGGTCAACCAGACCTGCTTTCACAAGCTTCGGCCTTTAGGCCGGGGTAGTTGACTGGCTCTTCTTATTGTTGACAGCTGAATGCCAGTCGCATTTCAAAAGGACTTCAGCTCGTTATGAATATTTTAAGAATTATAAGACTCAGGATTTTCTTCGCATCGGAGAGCACCTGCAAATAACCGCACCACGATGTGTAGTACGTAAATATGTATGACGTCTTGAATGTATTGAGCCGAAATTTGTCCGTACTCAACGCACTTTAGACCCAAATCAGGGCAACTCTGACAGTCCATATCGTCAGTGAAACCGCACTGCTCGAACGGTTGCTCTCCTTTGACCTGCTTGAAATATCTAAGGAGAGCGGTTTCACACCCCCCCCTGCTGGCTCCTCACTTTATGAGCGTACAAACCGTCAGTGCGCATCAGTTCGGGAAATCCGCACCCGTTCGATACGGCTGCGGGTTGCTTTAACCACATCGAACCGCAGTCCGCTGAACGTGATGGACTCTCCGGCTGTCGGAATCCGCCCGAACTTCTCCAAGAGCAGCCCGGCGAGCGTTGCGCAGCTGCCATTTTCGGGACGCAGTCCGCTCACCTGTGTGGTCTGTTCGACCAAGAAGAGGTCAGCAGCACCCTCTGCCGACCAACCTCCCGCAATCGGTTCGATAAAGCGTCCCTCGTTTTCATCCGGAAAATCACCCGCAATCGCTTCCAAAAGGTCATGCGTCGTCACTAAGCCCTGGATAATGCCGAATTCGTCAGCCACCAAAATAATGTGATGATTGCCCTCTTGAAAATTCCTCATCAATCCAATCACACTGACCGTTTCCGGCACCACCAATGCACGACGGCGCCGAGCAATGTCGGCAATAGCAGCAGGATTGAGCGTATCGCCGGCTAAATCCTTCGCTTTTAATATCCCGATCACATTGTCAAGCGACCCCTCACAGACGGGGTAGCAGCTGTGCGGCTCACGCTTGATCAGCGCGGCAATTTCCGATGCGGGATGTTCTAGATCGATCCAGACCACATCGCAGCGCGGCGTCATGATGGTTTTGACCGTACGTTCCGCCAAGGAAAGCACGCCTTCAACCATGTGCCGTTCCTCCTCAGCAAACATGTCAGGCTTGCGGTCTCGGGCAGTGTCCTCGGCAGCCGTGTCAACCTTTTCGCCGGGCCGGCCCATCAAATTCACAATCGCCGAAAGCGTGCGAGCGCGAAAGGGGAGCTTCTCCGTATGCTTACGCAGATTGCGGGCAGCCAATTGGTTGAAGAACTCGATCATGACCGAGAAGCCAATGGCCGCGTAGAGATAGCCCTTCGGTATATGGAAGCCGAACCCATCAGCCACGAGTGAGAGGCCGATCATGAGCAAAAACGACAAGCACAAAACCACCACGGTGGGATGTGCGTTGACGAAGGCCGTCAGCGGACGGCTGGCGAGCATCATGACGCCGATGGCAATTACTACTGCTGCCATCATCACGCCCAGATTGTCCACCATGCCGACGGCCGTAATAATGGAATCCAAGGAGAAGACCGCATCCAAAATCAAAATCTGGACGATCACCAGCCAAAAACTTGTCGCAGAACCCGCCGCGCTTTCTTCATGCGGACGCGCTTCCAATCGTTCATGAAGTTCTGAAGTGGCTTTAAAAAGCAAGAAGAGCCCGCCGGCGCAAAGAATAAGGTCACGCAGGGAAAACGAATGCCCCCAGAGCGTGAACAGCGGCGCTGTCAGCCCCACCAGCCAGCTCATCACCGAAAGCAAAGCTAGCCGCAGGAAAATGGCCATGCCTAAACCGGTATAAAGTGCACGGTCTTGCTGCTTTGCCGGCAGCTTTTTGGCCAGGATGGCAATAAAAACCAAATTGTCGATGCCGAGCACCAGCTCGAGCACAACAAGCGTCAAAAGTCCAACCCACAGGGTGGGATCAAAAAGAAATTCCATCAGCAGCAACAGAGCGGCTCTCGAATCAGCCGCGGAAGTCCCCGAACATAAGATATTTTTATAACGAAGATACAAAAACCCATGATTTCGGCTGCCTCGGATGATGAAGCGATTACTCTCATGGGTTTACATGCTGGAGATTATATTCCAAACGCCCGGAAACTAACTCCGGGAGGGCCTGACACCATCACACGTGCACTGCCGGTTGCACTGAAAAAAAAACTCACCTAAAGCACTGGCTCCAGGTGAGTTTTTCAATGGTTTGACTTTTATTTGGAATTAATGTTCATCACCGCCGGCGTGCTTAAACATGCGCAGACCCGTGGTCATGGACGAGAGCGTGGTGCAGCCGCCCATGATGTCTTCACGGAAGGACATGTACATATGCGCGATGGTGAAGATAATCAGCACGTACATCAGTGCATGGTGCACCGTACGCACGGCCTGAGCATCGCCAAAGAGCGTGAACACCCATCCGAACCAGGCCATCCAGCTCGTGTCGGCACCCCAGGCCTGAGCATAAAGCGCAAGACCCGTGATGATGAGGAGGATGCTGCCCAACACAAAGAAGCCGAACATGGCGAGCTGCGCGAGCGGATTGTGACCCGCGTACTCTGCGCTCGTCTTCTTCATGAAGAGGTAATAGGCAACCTGACCGAAAACGCCCTTCCACCACTTCCACGACCAAAGCGGCGGAATGAAGATCTGACGCGAGTACTTGTTCCCGACGACCGCCCAGTAGAGACGGTAGATGAAAAGCACCGTGTAGATGATGCCGGCCGCAAAGTGCGCAAAGCGGATGTAGGCGAAGTCATAGGTAGCCCATGTATCGCCGAGATTGGAAACCAAAGGCGCCCCAATGAGGAACCCGGTCACAATCATCACGAACATGCAGACCATCATGGCCCAGTGCCACACTCGAACCGGCGCCTCCCAGACATAAAGCGGGTGCGTACCCGCACTCATGTCTACTTCGTAGGTGACTGGATCGATTTTCATAGGTCCTCCTTGACCTCAGCACACCTGCACGGACGTAAGCTCTTCGCCTTCGGGCGAGTAGAGATGCGTAGCGCAGGCAAGGCACGGGTCGAAGCTGTGGATCGTACGGATGATCTCCAGCGGACGCTTCGGATCAGCGAGCGGCGTACCAATAAGCGAAAGCTCATAGGTACCCTTCTGCCCTTCACTGGAGCGCGGCGAAGCATTCCAGGTCGTGGGCACCACCGCCTGCCAGTTTTCGAGGCGGCCGTTCTTGATGACGCAGTAGTGCGCGAGTGCGCCGCGCGGAGCTTCGCACGGACCCACGCCGCGGCATTCCTTCGGCCAAGTCTTGGGTTCCCAGAACTCCATATTGGCCGCAGTTTCGTCGCCGTCCTTGATGTTGGCCGTCAGGTCATCAATGTACTGCGCGAGCTTGTGCGTCATCCACTGGCACTCAAGCGCACGGGCAGCATGACGGCCGAGTGTGGAGAAGGCCGCTTCGAGCGGGAGATTCAATTCCTTGAGAAGTTCGAGAGCCGGTTCCTTAAAGTGCGGAACGTTCTTAGCGATGCCGATCACCATACGGGCAAGCGGCCCCACTTCCATCATGTGACCTCGCCAGCGCGGGCTCTTGATCCAGGAATACTTGCCGTCCGGAGCGAGCCAGTTGAACTTCGTTTCCGTACCGTCGCTTCCCGGCGGGAGTTCGTAGTGCTGGTCAGTAATGCCGTCCCACGGATGCAGACCTTTGTCGGCTTCCGGATACTTGTACCAGGAGTGGTCAACAAATTCCTGAACCTGCTCGGGATCGCGCGTGTCAACATCAAAGACTTCGTTGAGGTTGCCGTTGAGAATGGCGCCGCGGGGAATCTGAATCGACTTGTCAGAATAGTCGTTAGCGATTTCGGGGAAGTCACCGTAAGACAACATGTTGATGCCGGCGAGCCCCTTGCCGTACTTGAACCAATCCGGATAGAAGGATGCAATAGCCTTAATGTCCGGGATATAGACGTTCGCGACGACATCGATGGCATGCTGGGCGACTTGACGCATATAGTTAAGCGTCACTTCGTTTACCATTGTGCCCTGGGCGCCCGTATCGTGGACGTTGATCGGGCAGGCGACGCCGCCCACAAGATAGTTCGGATGCGGGTTCTTGCCGCCCAGAATCGTATGAATGCGCACAACTTCACGCTGGAAGTCGAGCACTTCAAGGTAATGAGCGACCGCAAGCAGATTCACGGCCGGCGGAAGCTTCATGGCGGGATGGCCCCAATAGCCCTTATTGAAAATCGAGAGCTGCCCCGATTCAACGAGCTTCTTCACGCGGTTCTGCACATCGCGGAAGTAACCGACAGCTGCGAGCGGATGGCGCGGCGAAATCTTTTGCTGGATAGCAGCCGTTTCGCGCGGATCAGCATCGAGCGCGCTGACAACGTCCACCCAGTCGAGCGCTGAGAGCTGATAAAAGTGAACGATATGGTCATGAATGTAGAGCGTGGCATTCAGGATGTTGCGGATCAGATTGGCGTTCTTCGGGATCTTGATGCCGATTGCATCCTCAACGGCACGGACGGCGGAAAGCGCGTGAATACCCGTACAGACGCCGCAGATGCGTTCAACGAACGCCCAGGCGTCGCGGGGATCGCGGCCCTTCAAAATGACTTCGAGGCCGCGCCACATCGTGCCGGTGCTCATGGAGTCGACAATCTTGCCGTCATCGCCCAGCACTGCCTGCACGCGCAGGTGACCTTCAATACGGGTGACCGGGTCGACTACGATTCTGCGTTCGCTCATTATTCCTTACCTCCGATTTCCTTATTGGTCTTGGCGCGCGCCTGAGCAACCGCCGAGAGCGCAGCATGCGCTGCAGCTGCAGCGCCCACCACTGCAACAGTGGCGAGGCCGACCTTATCGACCGTGCCTTCAACGCCCGCAAAGATCGGGGGCAGAACGGTCGTTTCGTGTTCGTAGAAGCTGCCCTTGTCAAAGAAGTTGGGTTCAGCGCAGCCAATGCAGCCGTGGCCGGACTTAACAGGCCAGGACAGCCCTTCGTTCCACTGAATCGTGGAGCAAGGCGCATAGGTCGTCGGACCCTTGCAGCCGACCTTATAGAGGCAGTAGCCGAGCTTGGCGCCCTGATCATCAAACTTCTCGGCGAACTGACCGGCGTCGAAGTGACCGCGACGATAGCACTTGTCGTGAATGCGCTGGCCGTAGAACATCTTCGGACGGCCGAGACGGTCGAGCGGCGGGAGACGATCGTAGGTGAGGATGTAGGTAATGACCGAGGTCATCACTTCCGGAATCGGCGGGCAGCCCGGCACCAGGACGATGGGCTTGTCGGTAATCACTTCCGTGATCGGCACGCATTCCGTAGGATTGGGCTTAGCAGCCTGCACGCAGCCCCAGGCGGCGCAGGAACCCCAGCCGATCACAGCCTTGGCGCCTTCGGCGACGTGCTTGATCTTATTGAGGAAGATTTCGCCGTTAGGCACACAGTTGATGCCGCCCTGATGAAGCGGAATGTTGCCTTCGACAGCCAGAATGTAGTTGCCCTTGTACTTTTCGATCGTCTCGTGCAGCGACTCTTCTGCCTGTTCGCCGGCAGCAGCCATAATCGTGTCGTCGTAGTCGAGCGACACCATGTTCGTCACCACATCGGCGACGATCGGCGTATAGGATCGGATGAAGGCTTCAGAGCAGCAGGTGCATTCCAGGCCGTGGAGCCAGATAACGGGCGTGCGCGGTTTGGTTTCCATCGCATGGGCGATTTCCTGCGCACCGGCGCTCCCGAGTCCGAGGCTCGCCGCAGTGAGCGAGCAGAACTGCAGGAAGCTGCGGCGGCTGATGCCGCGGCGGCGCAGCGCCTCGTATTGCGTTTCAAACATGTTGGTCTCCCCTCGTTAGAGAAAAGCGGGTCGAGCTTGGAAACCGGCTGGAGGGTGCGCCGGAGGCAAGCTTCTTTTCATTCTGCCGCGATTAAGGATTTAAGACTGCTTTTGCCAAAATCTTTTTCCCGCGATATCGAGAAATAGCGAAAAGGTTCTGAAAACACTTGTCGCTGCAGCTGGTGAGAAGATTAAAACCCAAAATTGTTCTGCGCATCCCCCCTAATGCTCGCTTCGCATAGGCCAAAAGTACTAGCAAGGTGTAGAGCCAAGCATTTTCTGAATAATCAATGTCATTGGAAAACACTATTAGCTCTTCAAGGTATGACATTCCGTTTTCAAATATCATTTTGGCGGACGTTTCGTTTTCAGCAAAATGGCTCTCCCAAAGAGGACGGACGTTTTGCGCTTCTACTGCTTAAAGATTAGGAAAGCGTATTCCTTCGACGGATTGGCGCTCGACCGGCGGCCTTCTATACTCGGGGAGCAAAAAAACAGACTGCGCCTTTTGCCTGAATCAGGAGCGTCCGTTAAGGACGGCAAAAGAGGCCGCAGCTGCCGGCCGGTCATCCCGCCGCTTCGGCACCATGGACGCGTCGCATGCCGTCAGCAGACGCAAAACGTCTTCCATGCCGGAGCCGATCGAGTTTTGATGACCTTCCGGCAATATGGAGAAGTGAGGAGAAAGATCCATGACCGAAGCGCAACGCGAGAATCCGAGCAGACGCCTGCGCGTTTTTACGCAGTCGCCGGCGGAGTTTTTCGACGAAGGTCTCCGGCAGATTGAAAAAACGCGCATGGCGGGTCTCCCGATCCTCAACCCCAAGCTCGTTGTGCGCTCTGCCGGCTGGCGGCGCTGGGGCAACGACTGGATCGGCGTAGTGACGACGCCCTGGGCAGTGCTTGGCATTTATGCCTGCGGGTCAAGAGAAGGATGGGTAGACGTTCCTGCCGACCGCACCCGAATCATTGAACTGCCGGCGGGCGACTTTCCATTTCGGGCCGTTGAAGATCCGATTTTGGGGCGGTGCCTCTTTTTGTCGCTCAAGAGCCCGCTCCTTGATGTGGGCGATCAGGAAACCGCTGACCTCATCGGCAAAATCACTTTAGACACGCTCTTTAAGGCGCAGTCCATTCCGGAGGACGATGAAGACGCAGCCGCCTGGGTGCCGCCGACCGCGGACGGCCAGCTTCGCCGCGTCATTCCGATTCGAATGACTCCGCCCAAAAACATTGAAGCAACGCCGCCCTTAACGCCGCCCAAGCCTGAACCTGAACCTCAGCCCGCTGAGCGCGAATCCTTCTTCGATAAGCTCGAAGAACCCGTATCGCGCCGCGAACTCTTCGGCCGCCGCAAAAAAGCAGAGCCGTCGGATGCAGCGCCCCTCATCAGCGCAGACACGACGCATGCCGAAAACGGCGCGAACTATCCGCTTCGCCCAACGTCTCACTCGGAGGACATCAAGCCATGATCATTGATGATGCCTCCATCCGCATTCATATCAAGTCAAAGCCCTGCAGCCGAGCGACGGCAGTCGTTTCCTCAACGCGCACCAATGCTGTTGCGCGCGCGGCATCGCTGCCGGAAAACCGCGGAAAAGTTCGCCGGATGCTGACGCTCCTTTATGGCCTATGTCCGCTCGCTCATCTGGCCGCGTTTGAGGGCGCTTTGTCGGCAGCCCGCGGTGAAGATGAAAAACTTGCAGGCCCTAGGCTCGAACGTCATCGTCTCTTGACCGACGCCGTGCGGCTGGAGGGGCTGACGGAAAACCTCCGCGTTCTGCTTTTGGAAGCCTCTCGTCTGGAGCTTGAAAGTGAAGCGCTCAATGTCATGCCGGGAGATTTGCCGCCGGCACCGTCTCTTGAACCCGTTGACGCTCGTGCTGTCGGGCGTCTGCGCGCCGTCCTTTCTCAGGCAGCCAGCGCTTTGCTTAAGCTCCCGATGAGCAGCACGTGGTCGGAAACGGAACACAATTTAGCTCAGCGCACGCGGGCCGAGCTCTCGGCCTCCATGAATGCCGCTGCAGCCATAGCTCAAACAAGCCTTTGGGGAATGCCGCCGGAGGATTTCTGCAGCTTAGTCGAAAAACCCGATGATGAAGCGGCAGCTGCCATAATGCAGTGGGCGAAGACTTACGCGGCAAAACTGCCCGCTGCCCACCTGCTTGCCTCCATGCTCGCCTGCGCTGAAACGCTTGACCCGCGGGCCTTCCCGGAATCCGAAATTCCGCCGCTCCCGCATCACGCCGCGCTCGAAAGGCAGGCCTTCAGCGAAGAGCTCTGCTACCGCATGCTCCATGACCCGGGTTTTGACCTTGCGCCTTTCTGGCAGGGCACGCCGCGGCTCACCGGTTCCGCAGCACGGCTTCGGAACCACCCGGTTGTGGAGGGGCTCCTCAGCCGCTTCGGCTGCAAGCCCGCAGTACTGATGGCTGCGCGCATCGTCGAAACTGCTGAAGTACTTCGCGCCTACCGGGCCTGCACGATGTGCCGGGAAGCCCGAGATGAAGCGCTCGAAGCGGGCGACGCCTTTACTCATATCCTTTCGGCCTCGTCGCCCGCCGACGGCACGGGAATCTGTCTCGTTGAGACCGCTCGGGGACTCCTCGCCCATGCGGCGGCCGTCTCTGCGCAGGGCGAGCTCACTGCACTGCGCATCACCTCTCCCACGGAGTGGCAATTCTCTCCCAATGGTCCGGGTCAGCGCATTGCCCGGCCGGTGGTAAAGGAACTCCGTTTTCCTCAGAACGATCTTGAACGCCGCAAGCTTGAGGTCCGAGTGCGCCGTGCGCTCTTTGCGCTCGATGCCTGCGTGCCGATCACATTTGCCTATACGCCCGCGGTGGGAACACAGGCTCAGGATGCCGCTGTCGAAGCGATGCGCCGGCCGGCAGCTCCCCGCACGGAGCGCACGGACAACGGTGTTCGTGCGCCGCAGACTGCCGCGGCTTATAGTGATGCCGCCTATGAACTGATTGGAGTGCCGAGCAATGCATGAACTTTCCATAGCCGAAGGCATCATCGAAATTGTTGAACGCACGGCCAATGCCAACCATGTCCGGCACGTGAAGACCGTGCGAGTCTCCATCGGCGAACTCGCCGGCGTTGACATTCCCAGTCTCGAATTTGCCTGGCAGTCAGTGCGTAAGGGCGGCGTCGCTCAAAACGCCGAACTTGAAATTGAACGGCCGAGGGGCGAAGCTTGGTGTCTTCAATGCCAAAAAACCATTCCGCTTCACCGCTACGGCGATCCCTGCCCCGACTGCGGCGGCTATCAGCTTGCCGCGACGGGAGGAACGGAAATGCGCGTGATCGACATTCTTGAAGCTCCTGACGATCCTGCGGACAGTCACGGCTGACGGCCAGACCGCCCGCATACATCCCAAAACCTTCAGAACCCTCTTTCCGCTTTACGAAAAAAGCACTGCTGAAAATCGCCATGCTGCCTTCGCGGCAGATGAGCACTCCGCAGACTTCAGATGAAAAGGAAGAAAATCCATGTGCACCACTTGCGGCTGCGGCCATTCCGGCCCACATATGCATGAACATGTTGACGCCGACGGCAACGTGACGCTCACGGTTCATGACCATGACCATGATCACGGACATACCCACGATCATGAACATGCTCATGCCCATCCGCACGACCACAGTCACGGGCATGACCATCCGGCGCATTCGCACGATGCGGATATGTCCGCCGGCCGCGCCATTTCGATTGAAGAGGACATTCTGGCGCGCAACGATGCCGTA
>OBXH01001022.1_pt1 | contig 16929 bp, 16 predicted proteins | sample 1538101 | NCBI WGS metagenome assembly OBXH01 (sample SAMEA2580141, study PRJEB22360) | human gut metagenome | biome: human gut; feature: human-associated habitat; material: faeces | place: Denmark | collected 2008/2010 | reverse complement strand
AGATATTCATCAATATCTCTTTTGTTTATTGTAATTTTACCTGTTCCAGGTACTAAATATACTCTTGCGATTGATTTTTTTCTTCTTCCTGTTCCGTAGAATTTTGCTTTAGCCACTGTAATTTCCTCCTTTCAACCTTTCCTTAAAATGTTAATACTTCTGGTTTCTGAGCCTGATGATCATGCTCTGGTCCAGCGTATACATGAAGCTTTTTGATCATTGATCTTCCTAAAGGTCCTTTTGGAAGCATTCCTTTTACAGCAAGTTCGATTACTTTCTCTGGTTTCTTATCCATCATTTCTCTTAATGTAGTTTCTTTCATTCCACCTACATAATCAGAGTGATTGTAGTAGATTTTCTGATCTAATTTTTTACCTGTAACTGCGATCTTCTCTGCATTTACAACGATTACGTAATCTCCTGTGTCGATGTGTGGTGTATAAACTGGTTTATTTTTTCCTCTTAATACTTTTGCGATTTCTGATGTTAAACGTCCTAATGTCTTGTCTGTTGCGTCAACTACATACCATTTTCTTTCAATCTTATCTGGATTAGCCATGTAAGTTTTCATTGGTCGACCTCCTAATATATTCTCTCATTAAATCAATATTGTTTATTATGAAATCAGCTCACTCCGGGGCTTTGGTGTAAACTGTTTCTTCTCATGTCATACTTTATGATTATATTATGAATACATCTTTCTGTCAACTGTTTTATCGTATTTTTCTACTGTTTTGCAACATTTTTCTTCTCTCTCCCAGCTATATTCCTCCTAGTCCTGATCCACAAATTTTTTATATTCTTCCTGAAATCACCTACATTTCCTCTGAAATGTCACAAGCAATTTCTTTCACCCGATTTTAAAATCCCACATTCTGTGGTATACTGTGTTTACACTGGAATCCGCTCCTAAATGGCAGGTTCCAAAATTAACAGCAACGGAAGGAATTTTTTATGTGGGCATATCATAGTACATTTTATCAGATTTATCCAATCGGTTTCTGCGGTGCACCACTTTCCAATGATGGAATCGTAACACCACGAATCCGAAAAGTCCTTGACTGGACAGATTATCTTCAGTCACTCGGTATCGATGCGATCCTCTTTAATCCGGTCTTCGAATCAGATACGCACGGTTACGACACAAAAGATTTCACAAAACTGGACTGTAGGCTCGGATCAAATGCGGATTTTTCCGAAGTCTGCCAGTCACTCCATGCACATGGCATTAAGATTGTGCTGGATGGTGTCTTCAATCATGTCGGAAGAAATTTCTGGGCTTTTGAAGATGTCAGAAAATACAAATGGGATTCCGCTTACAAAAACTGGTTCCATATCAGTTTTGACCGCAACAGCTGCTACAATGATGGATTCTGGTACGAGGGCTGGGAAGGACATTTTGAACTGGTCAAACTGAACCTCCAGAATCCTGCGGTTGTCGATTACCTTCTTTCGTGTGTCCAAAAATGGATCACAGAATTTAATATCGATGGTCTGCGCCTGGATGTCGCATACAGCCTTGACCGCAATTTCATGCACCGTCTTCGCAATTTCTGCGCGGAGCTAAAACCTGATTTTGCTTTGATCGGAGAAGTACTCTTCGGCGATTACAACTTGATTGTCAATGATGAACTGCTTCACAGTTGCACAAACTATGAATGTTACAAGGGTCTCTACTCCAGCTTCAACGATAGGAACCTTTTTGAGATTGCACACTCTCTGAATCGTCAGTTTGGTCCTGAACAATGGTGTCTTTACCGTGGAAAACACCTGATGACTTTTGCAGATAATCACGATGTGACAAGGATTGCAAGTATCCTGAACAATCCATCACATCTTCCGCTCGTGTATGGACTGCTGTTTTCCATGCCGGGAATTCCCTGCCTTTATTACGGAAGTGAATGGGGAGCAGAAGGCGTGAAATCTCCTGACAATGATTATGCTTTGCGCCCGTGTTTTGAGAAACCACTACCAAATACTCTTACTGATTTTGTATCAAAACTAATCTCCGTCCGGAAAAGCCACGATGCACTCTGCAATGGTTCTTACCGAAATGTAGTGATCCAAAATCATCAGCTGATCTTTGAGCGCTGTTCTGAAAGCGAACGGATTCTTGTAGCAGTCAACGCAGGGGACAACGAATACACTGCATATTCCGGCGAATTAAACGGCACAGCCGAAGAGTTACTAAGCGGAGAAACTGTGAATATGAACGGACAGGTTTCTCTTCCACCTTACAGTGTACAGTATTTTCAAATGTAGTACTTTTTACGAGTATATTTTCAACCAATGTTTCTGTAATATTATTTTAAAATGCGTATCTTAAGCGAAGAGTTTCCATAATTCGAAGCATAAAAAAAGAGCCTGATCTCCTTCTATTTTTGAAGGAATTCAAGCTCTTTTTCTCTTCCTATGCTTCTTTTACAAGCACTTTTGTGATCTCTGCAATATACATTGTATGGTAATCTTTCTCCGGATACCATCTCGCATCGTTTTCTGTTGCAATAAATTTCTCTGGTTTAATCTCATCTGCATAAAGTTTCCGACATACAAAAATCATTTCTGCCTCTTCAAATGCAGTTGTTCCATCTACAAAGTATGGTGTCAGTCCGGCTTCTTTGATTTTATCCCCGTCACGTCCAGACACTTTTCCACAAAGTGCAAGCGCTTCTCGGCAGTTTTCCCCAAAAAATGTAATTGTAAACACATCTTGTGCATCCACGAACTCTTTTGTGTAGCGCTGCGGGCGAATGTAAGTTGTGACAACATTTTTTCCCCAGAGAACACCAACACCACCCCAGCTTGCAGTCATCGTATTGTGCTTTTTCTCATCTCCAGCCGTAATCAAAATCCATTCTTTTCCAATCTTTGTAAATGGATTGAACTGTAATTCTTCGATTTTGATTTCTCTAAATGCCATATTTTTCCCTTCTCTCTATTTCATCACGATCTTACGGAAGTTTTTCTTTCCTCTCTTCAGCACGAAGTCTTCTCCATCAAATGTCTCAGGAGCATATGCTGTCTTAATATCTTCTACTTTCTCTCCGTTTACAGACACACCGCCCTGCTGTACTGCACGTCTTGCCTCGGATTTGGATGGAACAAGTCCGCTCTTTACAAGAAGTGTCAGGATATCGATCATTCCTTCTGTGAAATCACTTTCCTCTAATTCAGCAGTAGGCATATTTGCTGCATTTCCGGAACTGAAGAGTGCTCTGGAACTTTCCTGTGCTTTGACTGCTTCTTCTTCACCGTGCACAAGTTTTGTCAGCTCGTATGCAAGAATCTCTTTTGCCTGATTTAACTGGCTTCCTTCCCATTTGTCCATTGCATCAATCTCTTCCAGCGGAAGGAATGTAAGCATGCGGATGCATTTTAATACATCGGCATCTGCGATATTTCTCCAGTACTGGTAGAATTCAAATGGGGAAGTCTTGTTCGGATCAAGCCATACTGCACCGGACTGTGTTTTTCCCATCTTCTTTCCCTCGGAGTTTAAAAGCAGTGTAATTGTCATCGCACTTGCATCTTTTCCAAGTTTTCGACGGATCAATTCTGTTCCTGCAAGCATGTTGCTCCACTGATCATCTCCTCCGAACTGTAAATTACATCCGTATTTCTGGTACAGTGCGTAGAAATCGTATGCCTGCATGATCATGTAGTTGAATTCCAGGAAGCTAAGTCCTTTTTCCATACGCTGTTTGTAGCATTCTGCAGTCAGCATACGGTTGACGCTGAAGTGAGCTCCCACTTCACGGAGCAATTCAATATAATTCAGATCTAACAGCCAGTCTGCGTTGTTGACCATCATAGCTTTTCCTTCTGAGAAATCGATAAATTTGCTCATCTGTTCTTTGAAACAGTCACAGTTATGCTGGATCTGCTCTGGTGTCATCATTGAACGCATATCTGTTCTTCCTGATGGGTCCCCGATGTATCCGGTTCCTCCTCCAATCAGAGCAATTGGCTTGTTCCCTGCCATCTGAAGACGTTTCATCAGACAGAGTGCCATGAAATGTCCCACATGAAGGCTGTCTGCTGTCGGGTCAAATCCAATATAAAATGTCGCCTTTCCTTCATTGATCAAATTGCTGATCAATTCCTCATCTGTCACCTGTGCGATCAGTCCTCTTGCTTTCAATTCATCATAAATTTTCATGTTTCTTTTCCTCTCCTTCATTTTTAATCAATTTCCAAAATGCTTCTTCAAACTGCCGGAAACGTCGATAGACCGGTTCTGCCAGTGTTCCATCCTCTCCCATTCGGATAAATTTCTCCAAAGTTACCCATCGAGCATCTGCTGTCTCATTTTCCTGCAGGACAATATCCGAAAGTTCTACATCTTTTCTCACCACATAGAAATCATAAAATGCACTGATTCCCCTGACACTTCCAAGCAGCATCAGTTCTTCTTCTGATACACCGATTCCGGTTTCTTCCTTAAGCTCCCTGACTGCTCCCTGACGGCTTGTCTCCCCTGCAAGTACGCTTCCTCCTGTATTTTCCCAGCAATTTGCGTAAGTTTCCTTCGCCGGATGTCGAAGTGTGACCAGAATCTCTTCCTTGCTGTTCACTACACATACAACGACAACAACATGATAATGCCCCGGTGCAAGTGGCTCCTGCCGGTTATGCTGTTTATATAAAAATCTGCGATTTTCATCAAATAGATCCCAAAGTTCCATTTTGTATCCCCCTTTCAGGTAGTATCCTTATTTTCCTGTATCATTCTCCGCAAGCGATGTCGCCAGCGGCTAATTCCCTTTCCGCGAACTACGCATTCTCATGCAAAGCGTTTTTATTACAGAAAATTCCGAAGAAATCCCTATGCAATAAAAAAACTCCTGCCCTCTCTGTTTCATCAGAAAGGGCAGGAGTAAATCCTGCGGTACCACCTTTTTTCACAGACGACTCGCATCATCTGTCTCAGTAAGTATCAGTGTCTCATCCTCTCCTGATGAACAAAACATAATACTCAGATACGATAACGTGTATCTACTCCGTCACAGCCTACTTGATCTGTTCGGTGTGAAGCTCCAAGAGGTATTCATAACAAACGGTCCATGCGCCTCTCATCACCCGGCTGCTTTCTGTCTGAACGTGATGTCCGTTATTACTTATTCTTTTCATCGCTGATGTCTTATATGTTGCCTATCGTACTCCATTTGTCCCATTTTGTCAAGGCTGTGCCCACCATCTTTTTTATCAATTTTTAGATCTTCTGTGAGTTCTTGCCCGCAGACTACATTTCCTTATCCTATTGCTATTTACTTATCCAATCTTTTCCTCGTTCCGCTTTAATTCTCTCTCAACTTCCTCTGCAGTTGGCATTCCACCCTGTGCCCCAAATTTTTCAGTCGAAAGACTTGCCGCCGTATTTGCATAACGAAGCGCCTCTGCAATCGGCTCTCCTTTAGCGATCTGCACTGAGAAAGCACCATTTAATGTATCGCCTGCCCCGGTCGTATCAGCCACAATTGCTGGTCTTGCCGGAACAGTCAGTACTTCTCCATTTTTTCTGCACACAGATACTCCCCTAGATCCCTGCGTGATCACAAGCTTCTCTGGATATTTTCTCAGAAGTTCTTCGGTCGTCTCTCCCTCACCGAAAATAAGTACCGCCTCATGTTCATTCGGTGTCAGATACGTCACTTTCTCAATGATATCAAGAGGCACCTTCGCTGCCGGCGCCGGATTTAAAATCACCTTGATTCCATTTTCCGCGCAGAAACAAATTAAATCGTGGACTGTTTCCAGAGGAATTTCCTGCTGCAGCACAACCATATCAAACGCCTTTAATTCTTCCTTGATACTGTCTGCATAGATCTGGTCTACCTGTCCGTTAGCCCCCGGCACAACGATGATCGTATTGTCATTTTCCCCAACCGTAATCAAGGCAATTCCGGTCGGAACTTCTTTTAGAACTTTGATATGTCTGGTCCCGACCCCTTCTTTTCTAAGATTTTCAAGCAATTTTTCTCCATTGCTATCATCCCCCACACATCCGAACATCTCTACTTCTGCTCCAAGTCTCGCCATCGCGACCGCCTGGTTCGCACCTTTCCCGCCCGGAATATAGTGAATGCTGTCCCCAAGCAGTGTCTCCCCTTTCAACGGAATCCGCTCAGCGGTCACTGTCATATCCATGTTTATACTTCCCACTACTGCCAACTTCATACCCATTGTCCTCCATGTTCTACATTTTATTCTTTGTTGTCTCTCCTTTGATCAGCATCACTGGAAACTTCATCTCTCTATCCTTTGGAAGTTCCTTCACAGTACCTAAAATCATCTGCACCGCACATTTGCCCATCTCTTTGATCGGCTGTGCGACTGTCGTCAGCTCCGGTGTCAAAAAACGTCCAAATTTTACACCATCAAATCCAATAATCTGGATGTCTTCCGGTACCCGGTATCCCCTTTTTTGCAGTACTTTATATACCGAAACCGCAGTCATATCATTGCAGGCAATGATTCCGTCTGTGTCCGGATAGCGTCTGAGTACTTCTTCTGCGGCTTTGGCTCCATCCTCATACTTGTATGTACTGTCCACAAAACGCTCCTTCATGCTATGCTGACGACATACTTCCCGGTATCCCTCGTATCGCCTCTTGCCGCTGGACAATTCTTGGGGGCCTCGAATACATGTGATCTGCCTGCATCCACATGCAATCAGATACTCCGCCGCCAGTTTTCCCCCTGCATAATGATCTGCCTCGATAACACTAGTCTGTCCCATCTCATCCAAACGTCTGTCCACAAAAACGATTGGCATGGAAACTGCCTCATAACTCTGGCTTTTTTCTCCGGTATTTGTCATTAAGATCACACCATCCGCCTGAAGCTGTGCAAGCATTTGCAGGTTTGCAAGTTCCTTCTCTTTCTGATCATCCGAGTTACAGAGAAGGATACGATATTCCTGTTCATACGCTTCCTTCTCAATCGCCTTTGCAAGTTCACTGAAAAATGGATTCTCAATATCCGGCACGATGACTCCGATTATCTTTGATGATTTCCGGTATAGCGCCCTTGCAAGTTCGTTTGGTCTGAAACCGGTTTCTTCAATCGCTTTTTCCACCCGTTCCCGCTTCTCCTCATCTACTCTCGCAGTTCCGTTGATCACGCGGGAAACCGTGGCGGGAGACACCCCCGCGCGCTTTGCTACTTCTCTGATACTTGCCATCCACTTTCCCTCCTTTCTGTTCACTGCTCCATTTTCTCCTAAAAATGTGACAAAATTTTCATTATGAAACCCGTTTCAAATCTGCTTTTAGTATACCCTTTCTACTTCTTTTTGTCAATTTAAAGGCAAAAGTATTTTCTCCCCTTAACCAAAAACTCAAAAGCCCTTCCATACAGACAGATATTTTTTCTGTCTACACGGAAGGGCATACCTCACATCCTTTTAAAACTGATCTACAATCTTTCTTGCCTCTTTGATTTTCTCGACACTGCTCTGCCAGATTTCATATTCGCTGAATCCTGGAAGTCCCATATTGACACCTTCTCTCCGGAAAGTCATTTTACTTTCCACAACAACTTTCCCAGACATATGGTAGGATGCAATTCCAGTCTCCTCATGCAGCTGATCGATGATTTCCGGCTTAATCCCGCTTCCTGCCAAAATCTCTATCCTTCCTCTGCTCTCTTGCTGCAGCTTTGCAAGAAATTCTCTTCCTTCCCATGCAGAGTTTTTCTGTCCGCTTGTGAGAATTGTCCGGCATCCTAATGAGATTGCCTGCTCCAGCGCTTCCAGGGCATCCCTGCTTACGTCAAAAGCGCGATGCAGAGCCACATCCATATCTCCTGCCTCCGCGATCAACCCCTGCATCTGCTCCATGTTCAGGGAACCATCCGGATTTAGGCAGCCGATCACAATCCCGTCTGCCCCCAGTCGCCGAAACAACTTTACCTCTTCTTTCAAAATCTCATACTCATTCTGACTGTAACAGAAGTCTCCGAATCTCGGTCTTAAAAGCACTCTGATTTTAAGGCTTGTCTCTTTGCGGATCTTCTCAAACAATGCCTGAGACGGTGTTGTTCCTCCAATCACAAGATTTCCGCACAATTCAATCCGATCTGCCCCTCCTCTTTCTGCTGCCAGAGCAGACTCCATGCTGTCTGCACACACTTCTAAAATACCTGCCATTTTTTTCTCCTCTCCTGAACCTGATTTCATCTGTATGATACTGTTTCCACTATATCATAAAACCGCCGCCTTGTAACTGCTTCCAGCTACCCGACAGCGGTTCTGTTTTAAAAGGGATTAAACTATCTCATGCTTATTTACAAAGCTTTTTAAATTCATCAGCTACAAACTGAACTTTTGTTCCAATAATAACCTGTACAGCTGTTTTGCTTGGACGGATCACTCCTGCTACACCGGCAGATTTGATCTTATGCTCATCGATTAATGTATAATCTTTGATCTCCAGACGAAGTCTTGTAATACAGTTGTCAATAGAAGTTACGTTTGCCGGTCCGCCGACACCTTCGAGAACAATTTTTGCAATTCCTGTGAAGTCATTGTTTGCCAGTTCTACTTTTGTCTCATCAATATTGTCATCTTCACGTCCCGGTGTCTTCATGTTAAATTTCACAATCACGAAACGGAATACTACATAGTAAACCGCACCAACTACAAGCCCGATTGGGATCAGAAGCAGTGGATTCTGTGCAAATGGAGCTTTAAAGCTCAGGATCCAGTCAACCAAGCCTGCACTGAAGTTGAAACCAGCTCTTACCGGAAGTGCTGCAACAACTGCCATAGAGATACCTGTCAATACTGCGTGTACACCATAGAGCGCCGGTGCAAGGAACATGAAGGAGAATTCCAGAGGTTCTGTAACACCATTGAAGAAGGAAGCAACTGCTACTGACATCAGGAGACCTGCTGCCGCTTTCTTCTTTGTATCTTTTGCTGTGTGATACATTGCTAAAGCTGCTGCCGGAAGACCGAACATCATTACAGGGAAGAATCCTGCCATGTACATACCAGTTGTTCCCATTACACCGCCTTCTGCATTTCCCCAGAATTTTGCGATATCGTTAATTCCCGCAACGTCAAACCAGAATACAGAATTCAGTGCGTGGTGCAGACCGAATGGAATCAGCAGTCGGTTGAAGAAACCGTAAAGACCTGCTCCGATCGGACCTAAATCCATGATAAATTTACCAACAGCTACCAGTACATTGTAAATGATTGGCCATACAAAGAACAGTACTAAGCTGGAAACTAAAGATGCCCCTGCGGTAACGATCGCAACACATCTCTTTCCACTGAAGAATGAAAATGCATCTGGCAATTTTGTATTTTTAAATTTGTTGTAGCAGGCAGCTGCGATCAGACCACAGAGAATACCGATGAACTGTGTCTGAACTTTTCCAAATGCCGGGTCTACTTTTTCCACTGCTGTGTTTGTGAGCATTGCCACAACATCTGTGGAAAGTAATGTCGTTGTCATGATCCATGAAACGAGTCCGGCAAGACCTGCGGTACCATCGTTATCGTCAGACATACCAACAGCTACACCGATTGCAAACAAGATTGGCATCTGGTCGATCAGACATCCACCGCCCTTTAATAAAAATGCTGCAATTACATTGTTTGCCCCCCATCCAGTCGGGTCGATCCAGTAACCGATTCCCTGCAGGATAGCCGCAACTGGAAGACATGCAACCGGAAGCATCAGAGATTTACCTAATCTTTGAAGATATCTCATCATAATTTTTTCCTCCTTACTCTTAATCCCTTTTGATTCACAATGAAAGTCCTCTTTTTCTTTCATTATTTATTTTACACCGGAGTCCCGGCAATAAAATCCTTAGTAATTTGCTAATTTTTCAGCTGAATCTTCACAACATCTTCGCCTGGAACAACGTCTTTCCCTGCAAGACCTTCCACTGCTGCGTACTCATCTGTATTACATACGAGGATCGGTGTCACAATATCATATCCGGCTGCCTGAACCGCATCCAGATCGACACTTAACATCAGATCACCTTTTTTTACTTTGTCCCCTGCCTGAACATGAGCCTCAAATCCTTCTCCCTTCAACTCCACCGTATCCAGACCGACATGCACTAAAATCTCCACCCCATTATCTGCTGTCATGCTGACTGCATGAAGTGTCTCAAATACCATCGCGATCTCTCCATCTGCCGGTGCATAGATTTTGCCCTCAGACGGCACGATTGCAACTCCCTGGCCTAGCATTCCTGAATTGAATGTCGGGTCGTTTACTTCTTTTAACTCTACGACTTTTCCTTTTGCCACCGCACCGAGCATATATGTATTGTTTTGTTTCTTCTTAAAAAAATTAAACATCTTGTTCCTCCTAGTCATATTGAAAACAGTCTGCAAAGGCAAGACGGTTCTTTGCTTCCTTCTCTGATAAATATCGATGTCCTGCCAGCGAACTGCTTTTTGCTCCACTGGCATCTACGTAAACCGTCTGATCTCCAATTTTCACTGCGCACAGAACATACTGTTCATCCTGACTCCATTTCCCATTCCAGTGTCCCATGACAACATGCGAATCCATGCCGGCTCTTCTGCAAAGTTCCGAAAAAATCTTTGCATACCCAAGTACACTTGCTTTTTTCTCGGTAACTGCCACAAGATGATTCTGCAGATACACTTGCTCCAGCATCTCTCCCATATGTGAAAGTTCACTTGCCGTCGTGACAGTGTCATCCGGAACTTTCATTTCTTGATCAAGCCATTTTAGGAAATAGTCAACGGTACTCTTCTGACCGATGTTTTCAGGGATTCCATCTATGATCTCAGACAGTACACGCTCTGTCTCTTCCTGTTTTTCTTTAATCTTTACTATCTTTTCTTCGTCGTTGACCGACAGGCCTTTCTGGACCTCCTCTGCATTTTTCAGTGTTCCGTCATCTGCAATCTCCCCTGGTGTCTCAATCCCACTGGCACAGGATAAAAACAGCACGACCTTTGTGATCTCATCCTCTGTGATCTTGGAAAAATCTTTCTCATCATTGAGAAGATACACATTGTCTTCATTCATCGGAATATCTACGAATCCATAGAAATAATTATATCCTTCATATTCCAATGCCACCGTGATCCGCTCATATTCTTTTCCGTTCACAGCTTTCGGAAGAGTCAGTATCCCTCCCTGAAATTGCTCAATCTGATCTTTCAGGAACAGATATACTTCCATCTCCTTTTTTGTCAACTGATCCAAATAAAATTCTGCACTTTTTACAGTTTCTTCTCTCGGCTCATCTTTCAGTTCATCTTCTACAGATTGTTCCATCACGCTTTTTCTCTGGAAACCAAAAATAACTGTAAATACTGCCAGTAGGATAAGACCGATCAGAACAATCTTTTTATGCCTGCGAACATACTCCATCTGTGCCTTTCTCCTATTCCATCTCACGAATGATCTTTCTTAATTTCAAGATCATAGACGGAGCTACAGAAAGCTCATCTACACCCATGCGTACAAAAGTCTCTGTCAATTCCGGATCTGCTCCTAACTCTCCACAGATACCAGCCCATTTTCCTTCCTGATGTGCGCTGTCCACAACCATTTGAATCATTTTCAAAATTGCTTTATGGTGTGGATTGTAGAAACGGTCAAGTTTCTCATTCTGCCTGTCAATTGCCAATGTGTATTGTGTCAGGTCATTTGTCCCAATGCTGAAGAAATCTACCATCTTCGCCAGCTCATCACTGATCATAACTGCTGCCGGAGTCTCAATCATGATTCCTTCCTCAACATCGTTATATGGGATTCCATCTGTTTTCAACTCTTCTTTGACTTCCTGCACAATTGCCTGTATCTGTGCTACTTCCTCTGTGGAGGTGATCATCGGATACATGATCGACAGATTCCCATAAGCAGACGCACGGAACAGTGCCCGCAACTGTGTCTTAAAGATTTCCGGCTGTGCAAGGCAGATCCGAATTGCCCGGTATCCAAGCGCCGGATTTTCTTCTTTTTCAATGTTCAGATAATCCGCCTGCTTATCGGCACCGATATCCAGCGTTCGGATGATCACCTTTTTGCCTGCCATATTTTGCACGGCTTGTTTATATGCCTGAAATTGTTCTTCTTCATCTGGAAGCTCATTCCTTCCGATATACAAGAATTCACTTCGAAACAGCCCGATACCTCCTGCATCGTTTTCCAATACATATCCCATATCTGCTACACTGCCAATGTTTGCATACAGATTGATATGTCTTCCGCCTTTTGTGACATTTTCTTTTCCTCTTAACTGCTGAAGAAGCTCCTGTTTTTCCTTCTCCTCCTCAATTTTTCTCTGAATCCTCTCTTTAACTTCCTCTGACGGATCCACAAAGAACTCTCCATGAAATCCATCCACCGCCGCCTCTGTTCCGGTATGCAGCGCTTCTAAATCCATATCTACTCCGATCAAAGCCGGAATATTCATCATACGGGCTAAAATTGCCGTATGGGAATTCGCGGAACCATGTACAGTCACGAATGCCAGTATTTTCTCCTTATCCATCTGAACCGTCTCACTCGGAGAAAGATCATCTGCCACAACAATGACCGGCTCATCCAGATCCATTACATCTGCCGACTGTCCAGACAGATTTTTTACCAAACGATTCGAAATGTCCTTAATATCTGCAGCTCTTGCTCTCATATAATCATCATCCATGCTTGCAAACATCTGGGAAAAATTATCTCCTGTAGAAGCTACCGCGTATTCTGCATTGACCTGCTGTGTACTGATAATATTTTCAATGGATTCTTTGTAATCTTCATCCTCCAGCATCATCTGATGGACTTCAAAAATCGCAGCGCTGGCTTCTCCAACTTCCTTTAATGCCTTTTCATATAATTTTTGAAGCTGTTGTTTAGAAGCCTCTACTGCTTCTTCCACTCTCTGAAGCTCTGCCTGTGTATCTTCAATCTTTACACGCTTTACCACATAGTCATCTTTTTTCAGCACAGATATTTTTCCAAATGCAACTCCTTTATAGACTGATTTTCCTTTCAAACATTCCATACTACTTCTCCTTACACTTCCTACAAATTCGCTTCAAAAAATGACTTCATGCCTTCATATGCAGCTTCTTCATCGCTTCCTTCAATCTGTACTTCTATAGTCTGTCCACATTTTACTGCAAGAGACATCAACGCCATCAACTTAGACGCTTCCACCGTTCTTCCTTCTTTTGTAATTGTAATCTTACTCTCATACTTCTTTCCTTCTTTTGCAAGCATTCCCGCTGGTCTTGCATGGATTCCCATCTCATCTTTGATTGTGTACTCAAACTTTTTCATTTTACTATCTCCCTTCGTCTTGACAAATTTCTTTCTATAAAAATAGAGTAATTCATAAATATTCTATCATCTTCTTTTTTCACAAACAAGCGATTCCTCAGGCTGCGATCATCCTCTGGATATGAATGGCAAGAAATCCAACCTCTTCCTGCATGATCTGCCTTTCCAGTTTTTCTGCCATGTTATCACAGATTAAAGCGGCAATTTTCATTGCCTCCGGATATTTTTCCTGCACAAACTCATTGAGATCAATGTTGACCGCTTCACCGGTCTTTGTCCGGACAACCATATAATACAGATGACTCATCAGCCGGATGTAATTCAAAGCTTCTTTCTGCATTTCTTTTTCCAAATGTTCTTCTATGATCTGCATACTCTCATCAATAAGCTGTGTTGCCTTTAATGTCTCTGACACCGCTTCATCAGAAAGTCCGGAATGAATATGAAGTGCGATAAATCCCGCCTCATCATCTGAAATCCGATATCCTGTCATCTCCTCGATGATAGATCTGCTCTCTAAGGCTACCGCATACTCTTTTCCAAATAAAATCTTAATATCCGGTATAAACGGATTCGAAAGAAAGATATTCTCTCTCTCCCTCCTCGCGGCAAATGCAAGGTGATCTGCCAACGGAAGTAAAATATCTCCATTGATCGAGTCAAATACTTTCTCTGCCGCCTCAATGATCTTGCCCGCTGTCTCAATGTAAACCGGATCAATCGCATTGACTGCATGGATTGCTGAGTGCTGTTCTTCTCTCACGACCGGTGTGTACACTTGAACTCCCTCATCGATCGTCACCTCATCTCCCGCTCTCTTGCCAAATCCAATCCCTTTTCCTAATAAAATTCTTTCACTGCCATCGCCCTTTTCTTCTGCAAGAAGTGCATTATTATTTAAAATCCTTAAAATGCAGTACACCATCCGCTCTCCTTTTCTTTCGTCAGGATATGAGTCCATCTCCTTCATCGAGATATATAAAAAGGCATAAACTACCTGTTCTACTCACTAATATTGAATAAAACCGGATAGTTTATGCCTGCATCACCAGTAACACGCTATCAAAGTTCTTATTTTGCAACTTTTGCTTCCTAATACATGAATCTGTATAGATTGTATATCATCTTACTAGTTGTCGTCAAGTTATGTTTTTAACTAATTTTCTTCGATTTTTTTGTGTATTTTTTACAACTTTTATCTTGGCAGATAGATCATTTCTTTTGTAATTTCTTTTAAAGAATTGGCCCCACACATTGCCATCGTATCTGCAAGTTCCGCCCCGATTTTTTCAATGTAAGTCTTCACACCTTCCATTCCGCCGCCATAGACTGCTGTTACAAATGGGCGGCAGATCAGCACTCCATCTGCACCGAGTGCCAGTGCCTTAAAGACATCTACACCAGAACGGATCCCACCATCTACAAATATTTTCACTTTTCCCTGCACTGCCTCCACGATAGCAGGAAGTACCTCCGCAGTGGCCGGGCACTGGTCGAGCACACGCCCTCCATGATTGGATACAACAATCGCATCGACACCTGCCTCCACCGCTTTGATGGCGCCCCTTGCGGTCATAATTCCTTTTGCGATAAATGGAACTTTTGCCATCTCTGCCACCTGGCGTAATTCTTCCACAGATTTTCTGCCTGCCGGCGGTGTCATATTTTTTAAGAATGGAAGTCCTGCCGCATCAATATCCATAGCAACCGCAAATGCACCAGAACCTTCTGCCTGCTTCATCTTTTCACGAATGATCTCTATATTCCACGGCTTGATCGTCGGAATCCCTTTTCCTTCCACTCGTCTGATTGCATCGGTCGCATACTTCATTACATCCGGATTTACCCCGTCTCCGGTCATTGCGGCAATCCCCGCCTCTGCACATGCAGCCACCATCACATCATTGTAGGACTGATCATTGTATTTTTCTCCATAATGAAGATTCACTGCCCCAACCGGACCTGCAAAAAACGGATAACGGAATCTCTGTCCCCACAGTACAAAGCTTGTATCCACTTCTTCATGCTCAGAAATGGTATCCATCTGCACACGGATTTCCTGCCATTTATCAAAATTGCGGATGGCTGTATCCCCCATCCCTTTCGCTCCCGGTCCCGGCATTTGATTCCGGCATGCCCTTCCATTGCACACCATGCACGCTTTACAATATTTCCCAATATCTTGTTTTGCATTTGTTACTATTTCCTCGTATGTCATCCTATTTCCTTCTTTCTTTATCATTCATTGTTTCTTTCCGCAAACGAATCAGAAACAATCTCACACTTAATTTTCCCAGAGAAGAAATGTCACTGTCTTTCCGTCTGTCAATACTCGTTTCTGTACGGTCTCTCCGGTTATTTTATTGACAGTTACTTCATATAGCACTTGTTCAACGGTCTCATTTCCCGGTACTTTTGTTGTAACTTTCACAAGGTACTCACTCTTCGTACTTTCCTGTTCAAGCACCGTCATCTCTTCTCCTTTCGCATCTTCTGTTCCCTTCGCATAATATTCTTCTAACTTTTTCTGAATTTCTAAATCAGAATACACTGGTGTCTGTTCTTCCTGTTGTATCGGATTTTCCGGTGTCTTTATCCCTTCCTGACTCTGTCCGGCATTCTCCGTTTCTGCTTCTTTCTTCTTTGCTTCTTCTGCTTTCTTTTTTGCCGCTTTGTCTTTCTTCGCCTTTTCTTCCTGTGCTTTCTTTTCCTCTGCTTTCTTCGCTTCTTCTTTTTTCTTTGCTTCCTCTGCCTTCTTTGCTGCTTCTGGATCTGCTTCACCGGTAATCCGCTCTGAAAGCGTCTTCCACTTCAGCCCTGATACCGTCTTTCCCATACTGTCCAGTTTTTTCTGGAATGCTTCCTTTGACAAAGCTTCCTTGTCGTTATAATATGGCTGTTCTGGATGTCCCTCCATATCAAAGGTATATTGTTCTGTCTGAATCACTGTATGTTCTCCATCCATCCGATAAAAACTCGCATTTCCATAAGAGGCTCCGCCAGAACCATAGATATACATTGTCCCATTCTCATAAATCTGAAGCAGAGACCGCTCCGCCAATGTCTGATCTTCAAACATATTTTTGGCATCTACTCCATCAAAGCAGTACACTCCTACTACCCGCTCATCACCACCATTGCTCCTGATTCCGACCAGCAATTCCTTTTCTCCACTCTCATCGATATCATACAAGGTCTCACGGAATCTTTTCCGGATTTTCCGATCCTGATGTATGCCCTCGTAAAAAAATAATATACCTAAGCCGGGATTGTTCTGATATATTTCTGTCGATCCCGGTCTTTTTTGACTTTTTCTCCCCCAGATATCCCTTCCTGTTTTTAAATACAAAAAAGACATCTGCTCCTGCAAATATCTTCTCTCTTTTCTATCTCTTCTCTTTTTCATATACCTTCAAAATCACATACAGTCAACTACTTTTCTAAGTTTCTCTCTTCCATCCATTCTCCTATCACCACTTGGTTATGCCCTCGACCGATTAGTAACAGTCAGCTCCATACATTACTGCACTTCCACCTCTGCCCTATCTACCTCGTCGTCTTCAAGGGGTCTTACTTCTTTCGAATGGGATATCTCATCTTGAGGGGGGCTTCACGCTTAGATGCCTTCAGCGTTTATCCC
>OBXH01001020.1_pt1 | contig 16962 bp, 13 predicted proteins | sample 1538101 | NCBI WGS metagenome assembly OBXH01 (sample SAMEA2580141, study PRJEB22360) | human gut metagenome | biome: human gut; feature: human-associated habitat; material: faeces | place: Denmark | collected 2008/2010 | reverse complement strand
CTTGCCTTCAAGAACAGCGGCTTCTTCGGAAGCCCTGAATCCGAAAAGGAGGATTCTCGCATCTGCGGCGTCCTCCTTTTTTGTTGTCTGAGCTTCCTATCTCTGTTCTGATACGTAATGTTTGCAAGAAAAATCTTTTGGATTGCCGCGGCTGCGGCGCTCTGTGCCTCGTTACCGGTACTTTCTATTCATGCTGCAGAAACGGCAGCTGCTGCCGAGTCTGAGCAGCAGGAAGCCAAAGAATACGAATTAGACACAACGACCTTCCATATGGGAACGGTTGTCCAGATCAAAGTCTTTGGGAAGACACCAGAAGAGACGAAGCGTTTTGCGCAAATCGTTGAGGACGAGGTCGTGCGCTTTGACGACATGATGAGTGTGCATAAGGATTCTCCCCTCAACAATGTCAATAAGCATGCCGGCGAGAAGGTGGAAGTCACACCCGAAATCGCCGAGATGACTCTGGAAGCGCTCACTATTGCAGACATGACCCATTCGGCATTTGAACCGATGATTGGACCGTTGGTGAACCTTTGGAAGATCGGTTTTGGCGGCGATCATGTGCCAAGTGATGAGGCGATCAAGGAAGCAATTCGCCGCGTGGATCATCGCCACGTCCGTGTGACGGAGGAGAACGGCAAGTGGTTCATGCAGATTGGCCGTGACCAAAATGTTGATATGGGCGCTATTGCTAAGGGCTACATTGGACAGAAACTTGCAGAGAAACTCAAGGCTGCCGGAGCAACTCATGCGCTGCTTGATTTGGGCGGCAATATCGTAGCAATGGGGGAAAAATACCCGGGAACGCCATGGCGCATTGGTCTGCAGAGTCCCGATAAGAGCCGCGGCTCCTACTTTGCTGTGGTTGCTGCGAGCGATACAAACGTTATTACTTCTGGTGCATACGAACGCAACTTCGAGAAGAACGGTCATCGCTATGGGCATATTCTTAACCCCACGACAGGCCAGCCAGTAGCAACGGACATTGCATCCGTGACGATTGTGGATCAAAACGGTGCTCGGGCGGATGCTCTTTGCACAGCACTCTTTGCTATGGGATGGGAGAAGGCTGAGGCGTTTTTGCTTGCCCACCCTGACGTGCATGCGGTGCTGCTTAGGGACAATTTGAAGGATGTGCTTGTAAGTGAAGCACTCCGCGATAAGATTCAGCCATACGACCCTGAAGTGAGCATTCGTTTGCTGAAGCAGTCTTAATTCATACTGCCTCCGAACTGCGGCGCTCCTTCTTCAACAAGGCCTGTTGGGGAACCGGGCGCCGTTTTCATTTCTGCATGCCTTTCTTTGTTTTACGCTGATGCCGTCTCCACGTTTCGTTCACCTGCGTTTCCACTCTGAATACTCAATTACGGACGGCATTGTCCGCATTGACCCCATGATCCATGCCGTCCTTGAGGGCGGCGGTGCTGCAGTGGGCATCAGCGACTTGATGAACGTTTTTGGCGGCCTGCGCTTTTATACGCATGCGCTGGCGGCAGGGCTGAAACCCATTCTTGGGTGTGACTTAAAGGTCATTAATCCGAAGGATCTCAATAAACCCTTCCGGCTGGGGGTCCTTTGCATGAATCACGAGGGCTACCATTCGCTCTCAGTGCTGCTGACCAAGGCATTCTTGACGAACAATGATGCAGCTCGAGGTTTGGTGGATCCCAAATGGTTTGATGACGGCGGATCCGAAGGCCTCATTGCATTGTCGGGCGCTGCGCAGGGTGAATTGGGCTCTTTGCTGTTAGGCAAGAAGTGGGCGCTTGCTCACGAAGCAGCGGAACGCTTCAAAGCTCAATTTCCGGGCCGCTTTTATGTTGAACTGCAGCGTGCCGGTCGCCCGACAGATGAGCTCGCCACGGCTCGCCTGGCGAACTTCGCGGTTGAGGAAAAGCTGCCAGTGGTAGCCACGCATCCTATTCAATTCCTAAAGCCCGAAGACTTTGAAGCACATGAAGTGCGTTGTTCGATTGCCGAGGGCTACACGCTGCAGGATCCTCGACGCGTCAAGCGCTATACGCCGGAACAGTATTTGAAAAGTGAAGCCGAGATGTGCGAGCTCTTCGCAGATATTCCGGCCGCCATCGAAAATACAGTGGAAATTGCCAAACGGTGCAATTTGGACGGCGTGCTTTCTAAGCCTCAACTGCCGCTTTTCCCGACGCCCGACGGCATGTCGCTTGACGACTACATCGATCAGCTCTCAAAGGAAGGTCTGCAAAAGCGCCTCGAGTTTTTGTATCCAGATCCGAAGGTTTTGGAAGAAAGGCGTCCGCCCTATGACAAGCGTCTTGAATATGAGCTTGGCATTATTAAAGGGATGAAGTTTCCTGGTTACTTCCTGATCGTGCAGGACTTTATCAATTGGTCGAAGACGCATGGCGTGCCAGTGGGACCAGGCCGAGGGTCTGGTGCGGGTTCGCTTGTCGCTTATTCGCTCGGCATTACGGATTTGGACCCCCTTCATTTCGACTTGCTGTTTGAACGCTTCCTGAATCCGGAACGCGTTTCCATGCCTGACTTTGACGTCGACTTTTGTCAGTACAACCGAGACCGAACGATTGACTACGTCAAGCGAACCTACGGTGTGGATGCCGTGAGTCAGATTGCTACGTTCGGCACCCTGGGGGCCAAGGCAGTTGTGCGTGATGTGGGGCGTGCGCTAGACGTCCCATACATGAAGACGGATGCGCTCGCGAAGCTTATTCCCATGCAGCCGGGGCGGAACATTTCTCTCGACGATGCAATTGCCGAAGTGCCGGAATTCAAAGAGGCAATTGAACGCGATGACGAATATAAAGAAATCATTCGACTTGCCAAACCGTTGGAAGGCCTGACACGGAACCTCGGTATGCACGCCGGCGGCGTGCTGATCGCACCAGGGAAGCTCACGGATTTCTGTCCGCTCTACAACTCCGACGGGCGTCCCGAAAATACTATCAGTCAGTTCGATAAGAAGGACGTCGAAAATGTTGGCCTTGTGAAGTTTGACTTCTTGGGGCTCACCACACTTTCGATTCTTGCCAAAGCAGTAGAGATCATCGACAAGCTCTATCCAGAGCAGCATTTTGAACGTGAACGTATTCCGGTCGACGATGCGGCGACTTATGAACTCTTCCAACAAGCCAATACCGCCGCAGTGTTCCAGTTTGAATCGGATGGCATGCGGGGACTTTTGAAACAGGCGCGTCCAGATCGACTAGAAGACTTGGTGGCTTTGAATGCACTTTACCGTCCGGGCCCAATGGACCTGATTCCGTCCTATATCGATCGAAAATTTGGGCGGGAAAAGGTTGAATACCTTGACGACCGGATGGAACCGGTCCTTAAGGAAACATACGGCATCATGGTCTATCAGGAACAGGTGATGCGTGTGGCTCAGGTGGTGGGCGGTTACTCATTGGGCGGTGCAGACTTGCTGCGCCGCGCAATGGGTAAAAAGAATGTCGAAGAGATGAAGCGCCAGCGCGCTGTTTTTATTAAGGGTGCAGGAGAAAGAGGTGTAAAGGAATCGGTTGCCACGGAGATCTTCGACTTGATGGAAAAGTTTGCGGGCTACGGTTTTAATAAGTCGCACGCCGCAGCTTATTCTTATGTCGCATACCAGACGGCATATCTCAAGGTTCATCACACAGCGGCATTCTTTGCTGCCAACTTGTGCATGGTGATGGACGACGGTGACAAGATGAAGGCACTGATCGATGACGCTCGAGCAAACGGTGTGGACTTCAGACTGCCGGACGTGAATGTTAGCGAATGGTTCTTCTCCGTGCCGACAGAAAACGTCATTCAGCTTGGTCTTGGTGCGATTAAAGGTATCAACCGTGCTTTAGTTGAAGCAATTGTGTCCGAGCGCGAAGCGAATGGACCATTTGAAGATATTTTTGACTTTGCTGCTCGTGTAGAAGGCGTCAATTTTCGCATCTTTGAAAGCATGGTACGTGCAGGGGCGTTTGATTCCACAGATGCAGATCGAGGCAAGCTTTTCAGCAACATTAGTAATGCATTGCAAGGTGGCGCCGCTGTACGTCAAAGCGCTGGTCAAGACAGTCTTTTCGGCGGAGAGGAGACTAAAAAGATCGTCAATTGGGTAGAGGGCGAACAGTGGTCTTTCCGTCGAAATCTAGAAGAAGAGATGACGGCATTCGGCTTCTCACTTTCCGGTCATTTCTTTGATGAATATAAGGACGACCTCCGGGCAATCGGATGCATGCCTCTTGATGAGCTTCAGGTCAGCAAAGAGAACGTTTGCGTCGGCGGGGTTATATCTTCTATTCGTCAAATCAATGGAAAACGCGGTGTAATGGGTGTTGTCGGCATTGACGATGGGACACACAGTATAGAGTTTTTCGCATTTTCGGATCTTTGGGCAACACTGAAGACTTGGATTGCGCCCAAGATGGCTGTTTGGGTCAAGGGAAGGCCAAAATATGATGATTTTTCTAAGAAGGTGACTATCTATCCAGAAGAAATTATGTCAGCAGATGATGCTGTTTGCGCTCGGCTAAAAGCAATAACGATATGCGTGGATTCCGTTGATACACTGAAGACATATTCATTTTTACAGCAACGTTCTTCTAATGCAGAAGGATATGCCCCAGTTATTAATATCTCCGTGAGAACAGTTGACTTATCTGGGAATGTTCAAATTTATTCTTCTGTAGAAGCCATTAAAAAATTGATGAAGACGGTTAAGCGCAAATCAGTTGAATACGTTTGATGAATATGTTGCTATAAAAATGGCTGAGTGACAAACTCAGCCATTTTTTGCAAATAATGCTTTAGTCGTTATTTACGAGAATTAAAAATCTCTTCCCACCGCTTCACCTGAGCAAGCACTTGATTCGGGGCCGTGCCGCCCACATGATTGCGGGCTTTGACGGAGCCTTCAAGACTGAGCACCGGATAGACATCTGCTTCAATCTTGTCGCAGAAGCTTTGCAGAACTTCAAGAGGAAGTTCTTCAAGTCCACACTTGCGCTCAGCAGCCGCTCGAACCGTCTGACCGACGATGTCGTGGGCTGTACGGAAAGGAACACCGTGACGGACAAGATAATCAGCAAGGTCAGTTGCAGTGGGGAAGCCCATCTGCGCAGCCTGATGCATGGCTTCAGGCTGGGGTTCCACACCAGCCATCATGTCGCAGAAGGCGCGAAGCGTATCCTTGACGGTATCAATCGCATCAAAGACAGGTTCTTTATCTTCCTGGAAATCCTTGTTGTAAGCGAGCGGAGTTCCCTTCATGAGGGTGAGCATCGACATCAAATCGCCATAAACACGACCGGATTTGCCGCGAGCTGTTTCCGGAACATCCGGATTCTTCTTCTGCGGCATGATGGAGGAGCCCGTCGTAAAGCGGTCCGGCAACTTGATAAAGCCGAAGCGCTGGCTCATCCAAATGACGAGCTCTTCAGAGAGGCGGGAAATGTGCGCCATGATGAGAGAGGCTGCTGCGCAGAACTCGATGGCAAAGTCACGGTCTGAAACGGCGTCCAATGAATTCTGAGCAACCGTTTCAAAACCGAGGAGCTTCGCAGTGTATTCACGATCAATTGGGTAAGTTGTACCCGCAAGGGCAGCTGCGCCGAGAGGTGACGAATTGACGCGATGACGCAGGTCAATCAGACGGGCATGATCGCGTTCGAGCATTTCGACATAGGCAAGCATATGGTGGCCGAACGTAACCGGCTGAGCAACCTGCATATGCGTGAAGCCAGGCATGATGACGTTGTAGTTCTTTTCAGCCTGAGCGACGAGGACCTCTTGAAGATGCTCGACACGACGAATAATTTCGTCAATTTCACCGCGCAGGTAGAGGCGGATATCGGTTGCAACCTGATCGTTGCGGGAGCGGCCGGTGTGAAGACGCTTGCCGGCGTCACCAATCAATGCAGTGAGTCGAGCTTCAATATTGAGATGCACGTCTTCAAGTTCAAGCTGCCATTCAAACTTGCCTGTTTGAATTTCTTCACGAATCTGAGCCATGCCTCGCTTAATGTCTGCCAGATCCTGCTCTGAGATGACGCCAACTTTGGCGAGCATCGTAGCGTGTGCAACGGATCCGTCGATATCAACGAGCGCCATGCGTTTGTCGAAATCAACGCTTGCCGTATAACGGAGTACAAAGGCGTCGACGGGTTCGCTGAAGCGGCCGGACCAGGCCTTTTTCTTGGCATGCAGGGGATCGTTGGAATTGTCTTGAGCTTGGCTCATGGACTTGCCTCTTCTTAGTATGAGGATGGAGATAAAAAGATAATTTTAAAGGGTGTCGGCCTAAATCGGCCTTTAATAGAGGGGGGCGGAAGCAAAAGAATCAAGGATCCCCTATAATCCGCATTCTTCGGGGCGTAGCGCAGCCCGGTAGCGCGCTTGCTTTGGGAGCAAGATGTCGCGAGTTCGAATCTCGCCGCCCCGACCAGAATTCAACGTAGACCTGCCCGTAGCTCAGTTGGATAGAGCATCTGCCTTCTAAGCAGAGGGTCGCGGGTTCGATTCCTGCCGGGCAGGCCAAATAAAAGAAAGAGCCGCAAAGTCAACTTCGCGGCTCTTGTGTTATCTGCGATTGGAGAGATTCGCTAAACCGAATCTCTCCGGATGCAAGCAGTTTATGCCTGAGGCAGTTTCCTGAGCTGCTCCTCAACCTTAGCAAGGAGTGCCGTGAATTCCGCAAGGCGCTTCTTTTCTGTATCCACTACAGCAGCAGGAGCCTTGGAGACGAAGCGCTCATTGCCCAGCTTGCTCTGGCATTTCTTGACTTCTCCGGCAAGACGAGCGGCTTCCTTGGAAAGGCGTTCTCGTTCAGCTTTGACGTCAATTTCAACCTTGAGCATCAGTTTGAAGTCGCCAACGATGGCCACGGGCGCGACAGAGCCCTGAGCGGCCTGCTGAAGATCCTCAACATGTGTAACGGATTCAAGGCGTGCAAGCTGCTGCAGATAAGCTGCTGCAGCTGCGCATTCTGCTTCTGGTCCAGAAATGAGGAGCGGCATCTTCTGCGACGGCGGAAGCTTCATTTCGCTTCGCAGATTGCGGATGGAGTCGATCTGCGCCTGAATGGTCGTCATGCGCGCCACGGCGTCGGCATCCACTTTCGCCGCATCAAATGTCGGATAGGTCTGGAGCATGAGGAAGGCATCTTCATCTGCCTTACGCACGCCAGCCGTGACAGAAACCTTCTGCCAAAGCTCTTCCGTGATAAACGGAATGATCGGATGGGCGAGGCGCAATACTGCTTCGAGCACCGTGACAAGGGTATGACGCGTAGCACGCTGTTCAGCTTCAGAACCGCGCAGCTGAACTTTGGAAAGTTCCACATACCAGTCGCAGTACTGATTCCAGACGAAGGAATAGATGGCATTGGCGGCATTGTCGAGGCGATAGTCCTCGTAGGCTGTCGTCACTTCCTTCACCGTGCGTTCGAATTCGCTGATGATCCACTTGTCGACAAAGGAGAACTGCATGGGTTCGTTCGCCGTAGCGCCGACACCGCAGTCCTTTCCTTCAACGTTCATCAATACAAAGCGCGTGGCGTTCCAAAGCTTAGTGCAGAAATTACGGTATCCCTCAGCTCGCTTCAGATCGAAGTTGACGTTGCGGCCGAGCGTCGCATACGCCGCCATGGTGAAACGAAGGGCGTCAGCGCCATGGGCAGCAATCCCGTTCGGATAGTTCTTGCGGAGCTTGGCTTCAACGATCGGAGCTTTTTCGGGCTGGCGCAGACCGCGGGTGTTTTTCTCAATGAGGTGCTCAAGGTCAATGCCTTGGATAATGTCGAGCGGATCAAGCGTGTTGCCTTCGCTCTTAGACATCTTCTTGCCTTCTGCGTCGCGCACGAGGCCGTGAATGTAGACATTCTTGAAGGGAACCCGACCCGTGAAGTGACGCGTCATCATCACCATGCGGGCTACCCAGAAGAAGAGAATGTCATAGCCGGTTACGAGCACGGTGCTCGGCAGATAGAGGTCGTAGGCGGTTTTTTCGTCGCCTTCGGGATGGGGCCAGCCAAGGGTCGAGAAGGGGACAAGGGCGGACGAGAACCACGTGTCGAGCACATCTTCGTCGCGCGTAAGCTTTACACCTTCGCCTGCCTGCTTCTGCGCTTCTTCTTCTGTACGCGCAACATAGACTCGGCCAGCTTCGTCATACCAGGCAGGGATCTGATGACCCCACCAGAGCTGACGAGAGAGGCACCAGTCTTGAATATTTTCGAGCCACTGACGGTAGACGCCGCGCCATTCAGCCGGGAAGATATTTACTTCGCCGGATTCAACTGCATCAAGTCCCACTTCAGCGATTGACTTGCCCGGATAGAGGGAGCCTTCTGGAGCGGGCTTACTCATCGCCATGTACCACTGCTCGGAGAGCATCGGTTCGACGATCTCACCGGTACGAGAAACACGAGGCACCATGTGTTTGATGGGTTTCACGGCGACAAGCAGACCAGCAGCTTTGAGATCCTCAACTGCGGCCTTGCGGCATTCGTAGCGATCCATGCCCTGATACTTCGCCGGTACATTCTCGTTCATACGGGCAGTCTTCGTCAGAACATTGAGCATGGCGAGATTGTGGCGACGGCCGACTTCAAAGTCGTTGAAGTCATGGGCCGGCGTGATCTTCACGCAGCCCGATCCAAACTCACGATCAACGTATTCGTCCGCAATGACAGGTATTTCACGATCAGTGAGCGGGAGTTTCAGCATCTTGCCGACAAGCGACTTGTAGCGTTCGTCTTCGGGATGAACCGCAACGGCTTGGTCGCCAAACAGCGTCTCCGGACGGGTCGTTGCAACGATGACACCTTCAGAGCCATCAGCGCCTGGGTAGCGAATTTCCCAAAGATGACCGTCAGCTTCTTCGCTTTCAACTTCAAGGTCAGAAACTGCGCTCTGGAGCTTCGGATCCCAGTTGACCAGGCGCTTGCCGCGGTAGATGAGGCCTTCTTCGTAAAGTTTCACGAAAGTTTCAATGACAACCTTCGAGAGCTTCGGGTTCATCGTGAAGTAAAGGCGATCCCAATCCACGCTGTCACCCATACGGCGCATCTGTTCCAGAATCGTGCCGCCGGAGAACTTCTGCCATTCCCAGATTTTCGCAATGAAGTCTTCACGCTTCATGTCTCGACGGGAGATGCCTTCCTTTTCAAGCTTGCGTTCTACAACGATCTGCGTGGCAATGCCGGCATGATCGGTGCCAGGCAGCCACATTGTGTTGTAGCCCGCCATGCGGTGATAGCGAGTAAGCGTATCCATTACGGTCTGATTAAAGGCATGGCCCATGTGCAGGATGCCTGTAATGTTGGGCGGGGGGAGCTGAATGGAAAAAGCAGGCTTTTTCGGATCAAGGCCGGCCTTGAAGCAGCCGCTCTTTTCCCAGGCAGGGTACCAGCGTGCTTCAATTTCATTGGGTTCAAAACTCTTGGCGAGTTCCTGCGTTTCTTTATCCGTCATGGTGAGTTGTCGACTAACAAAGAGGGTTTCGCGCGATCGCTGGGGGTCATACCAAGAGCGCGCAAGGAAAAATCAAAAGCAGAGGCAGGTCAGATGACCGTCCTCTGCGTAAATTCAAAGCATTTCGCCATTTTCTCACGAACAACTGCTGCCTTGAGTCAACGGGCTTCTGCATTCGAAAATGATTCAGCGCTTGATGATGTCAGAGAGGTCGAGTTTTTGGACTTCTGCGGCGACGGCCTGCTGAATGGTTGATGCTACGGAACGTTCGAGATCTGCTTTGATCCGGGTTACTGCATTTTCGGCTGCCATCTCAACCGTATTCTTCAAGTTTTCTCGAAGTGCGGCTTCTACTGCTGGTGCGAGACGGGCAATAAGCGCTTTCTTTTCCGCTTCAGTCAGAATCAAAGGCTGAGGCTCGAATGGCTGAGGCTCAATTTCAGCAACGGGCTGCGACTGAACAGGCGCCTGCGTTGGGATTGGTGTCTGCATCTGTTTCGTTAAGTTTTCGACAGTTTCCCAAGAAAGATCCACGCGATCCTTCAGCGTGCGGCATTTAAGAAACCGTGAATCGATAACAGGTTCCTGACGGTTCATGAATGATGTCCTTCAAAATGGGTCGGCAGCGGATTATTTGCGGCGGTCATAGGCGGCGAGTTCCACCCCCGCCGCTTTATAGGCACGCCAACGATCGCGCGAAAGTTTGAGCTCGGTGGGCTCAGTGCTCACAACATCAATGATGCGTGAAAAACGTCCGAATTCTTTCTGCCAGTCAGCGGGCAGTGCGTCGTCGAGCAGCACAAGTACGTCGCCGGTGAGCTGAGGCAGTTTGGTTGAAAGAAGAATGGGCGTTTCAGCTGCGTGACAATCATCAGCGAAAACATGCGGAAGAAATGCGAGATCATCAAACCGCCACAGCAACTCGTCGAGCTCTGTGAGTTTTTTCGTCTCCGACGACCACATCGCGAGTGTGAGTCCACGCTTATAGACAGTACGCGCAACAAGACACGCATACCGTAGGCGATTGGGGACATTGAAGTGAAAATCAATCTTCTGCATGTGCAACATTATGGCGCATGCAGCTGCCTAATCTGAGATGAGGGAAGGCGGAACGATTCTTTGCTAAATGCTCAAAGAACCGATCTGAGTTGTGCTATACCGCATATGCGTGATGGTTGGATATACTCTCTTGCCAAGAATTGGGGTGAGAGGCATAATTCCTTTCCTCTGGCGGGGGGGTAGCTCAGCTGGGAGAGCGCTGCGTTCGCAATGCAGAGGTCGGGAGTTCGATCCTCCTCCTCTCCACCACCTGACACGGCCTGGTACGTCTCATAGCGTTCCAGGCCGTTCCATTTTTGCAGAAATAACAGCGATTAACGCTCGTTTTCGGGCTTTCGAAGGTTGCATGTGGTTGCAACAAGATTCATGCAAGCCCACGCCGGATGGCATAAAAGATGGCATAAAGAAATCTCAAGCAGGAGTTTTTATGCCAAAAAACGTCAGACCGCTCTCCGTGAAGGAGATCGCAGCAATTACACGAGTGGGAACGACTGCTGTCGGTGGAGTTCCAGGACTCTCGGTTCAGGTTCTTCAGAGTGGTGACCGCTACTTTGTCTATCGCTATCAGATTGACGGTCGCCGCTCGATGGTCTCGCTTGGATCTCTCTCTGAAATCTCTTTGAAGGTGGCACGAGAAAGGGCTGCTGCTTATGCAGAGTTGGTTGAGCGCGGCATTTCTCCGGTCGAACACCGTCGAAAAGAAGCAGAGAGACGCAAGCGAGAATCTGATGAGAGTGCAAGAGAAAGAGATCGACAACTACATACCGTTGCCGTGTGTGCAGAGGAATGGATTCAGGAGCGTGTGCAGGCGAACTATTGGGCTGCAAATATCCGTGGGGAATCTGTCATGCGCGCGTATTTTCGCAATCACATCAACCCAAAAATTGGGGCTGTACCGATTGGCGAACTCTCTCCTCAACAGGTATTCGATCTGCTGAGGCCGCTGTGGTAGACGACAACTGATACCGCTGAGAATTGCAAATCTGCAGTTTTTAATCTTTTCCGATGGGCTAAAGCTCGGGGGTATTGTGTACAGGAGAATCCTGCTGACATTAAGGGCGTTCTAGGAGTTCTTCTCGAGCCACTGCAGGCCACTCGTAAAAAGAATCGAAATCTGCCGGCTCTTGATTATCAAGAGATTCCAGATTTCTTTGTGGAATTGATGGCGTCGGATCGAGTGTCTTACAGGATGACAGCCTTTGCCATTCTCACGACTCTGCGGTCGAAGATGGTGCGGCTTGCGAAATGGTCAGACGTGAATTTCCAAGAGCGAACATTGACTATCCCAAATGCAAATTTCAAGACAAAGGGACGGGGGGATCACACAGTGTTTTTGTCGGCGGCAGCCTTGCAGATCTTGAATGGGATGCCGCGATATCCAGGTATTGATTTGATTTTTCCCTCGCCGCGCCAAAAACGAGAACTTTCTGATGCGGCAATGGGAGTTGTCTTTGCCCGACTGCACGAACGAAGTCTTCAAAGTGGCGGAAAGGGATGGATTGATCCCGTGCTATCTAAAAAGGAAGGGGTATTGGTGATTGCGACGCAGCATGGAACTTCTCGGGCAAGTTTTAAGACTTGGACGAAGACCGGAGAAAATCGCAAACTTTTTGATGAGGAGGCCGTGGAACTGTGCATGGCGCACAAGCTCCAGGATGATTATGGCGGGGCATACAATCGCGCGACGTTAGAGCCAGAGCGACGGCAGGTGATGGAGGCGTGGGGACAATACTGCTTTTCAAAATTAAAACTTTAAGCGGGCTGGGAGGATTAGTTCCTCCCATTCTCGTCATGCCTCAATCCGTGCAACAAAAGCATCAATATCGGCTCTGCGAAAGGCGGCGATAGTGGCGCTAAGTCGAATGGGCTTTGGAAAGTCAGGTCGTTCTCTAGCCCAGCGCCAAATTGTTGTACGTGAGACGCGTAGATATTTGGCTGCTTCGGCGGGCCGCAGAAATTCGCAAGTCTTTAGCGGTTGCTGTTCTGTTTGTGTCATGGTTGACCACCTTAAAGTTGCTGATTCAAAGTGAATTACGCAGTTAGTTCCAAATTAGGGTTACGTTCGATCAAGCCTTCATGGCGTAGGCGTTGATAGAAGAAATACAGTCCCTTGCCTGTTATCCGTGCATGTGCTTTTTTGTCGAGTTCCCCATCGGTGTGCTTGAACGTATGGAAACGAGTCACCATCAAGCCCTTATTGATTGAAATTTGCATAGCTTGTGTGCCTTGTTTGTAAATAAATCCCCCCATACGGAGCCAGTCGAAGAATTTTCTGGGGCGGATGCTGAGCACTTTGGCGGCTTCGGTGATGGTGTGTTCGGCATCAGAAGCTGTCACTGCTTCGGCGAATTCAACTTTAGGCGTATCACTCTTGACCTGAGCTTCAAGGGCCAAGCGTTGCTCGTATTGCTCCGCCCATGCACGGGCTGCGCAAGCAGGATTTGTGAAGTCTGGCAAGGCAGGTTGCGGCGGGCGTTGTGCTTTAAGCTTCTTCGCCATTTCAAAGAAGGCCTTGACGAGCGCAATCTTGAATTCCTTCACGACGGGCAAGTTGCGCATGAATGAGAGAACTAGCGTCGACTGCTGTTCGTTCAGGATGGCGACTTCTCGTTGTTGCGGGCCTCCTGCGGTTTCAAAGGGTCGGATTTGAAATCCGACCCTTCCAAACTCCTCGAGTTCCTTGAGATTCTTGCGCACGAGTTTGAGGACTGACGCGTGTTGCGCGTGCGTTCCTTCGGCGATGATGAGTGTCGTGGTTGTGGGGGTTTGTTCCGCGTTGAGAGTAACCATGGGCAGGCTCATTTTTTCCCCTCCTCAGCTTTGACCGCTGCTAGGTATGCGTCGTTGATCTTGAGACCGATGATGAAAAAGTCGCCGCGCGTTACTGCGAGCGTCATGATGGCGCGATTAAGTCGTTTTAACTCCTCGAGCGTCAATTTGAGAATGTGTTCTTGGGGTTTTGCCATTACTGACTCCTAAAAGAAAAAGCCCCGGCAGGTGAGTGCCGAGGCCTGTTAAGAAAATTAGGTGATTACGCGGCTTTGCGCGTGGGTTGGTGTGAAGCCCAGGACTTGTAGCAGTCAAGCTCCTTCACGTCGAAGCCGAGCTTTGCTAAATCGCGCTCAGCTTGGTCGAGGTGAAGATCATGAATAGCTTCCCACAAATGCGGCGCGCGAGGAGAATCCACCATGCGCAAAAAGCGCAGGTAGGTTTCCAATTCATCACGGAACAAGTACCTCCAGTTGTAGATGAACGTACGCTGACGCTCCAGGTACTTCTCATCGACGAGGAACTTTCTTGGTTCCTTCTGAGGTGCGGCAGACAACTGTCTCGGTGCGGGGGCGTTCAACGGTGGCAACTGCATCGGCGGTAACGACTCAATGAAGGCGATTGCTGCATCAAAGTCGGCCTCAAGAATGTGCGTGTACTTCTCAACCTTGAAGTGATCTTTCAGAGCGCGATAGACAGTCTGATAGTTGACCGACTGCCCGCGCGCTTTTCGGCCGACGGCTTTTTGAATCGCCCAGCGGTGCTCAACCGTGATGTACTCAGGCTTCGGCGCTTCGTATCGTCCGGTGCGGCGGATGGCTGGGAGGACCTCGGAGGTCACCCAGCGCTTGAACCGCTTGGCGGATTCGAGCTTAGAGCCGAAGATCAGGGCGTAGAGACCCGATTCGTTGACGACGTTGACGGTCTGCCGACCCCCTGCGGTTTCGATTTCGACCTTGATCAGGTCCTCGGGGTCGACGTGACGCTTGATCGGGTTGATCGTGTCTTTGAATCCCAAGGCTTTCACTACGTCGATGGCGACGAAAAGCGGGGTTTCGGGATTGCCGAGCGTTCGCACGGGCATGTTCTCAAATGAGAAACTCATAGCTTGCATTGAAGCCTCCTTGAAGTGCAGTTTCGTACCTGCTCCCGACGCCAATCGGGTGGCAGGGCTTGCGGGTTGGCGTACCGGCTTCAAGGTCCCGGCCCTCTTTCGAGGCCCGCAAGCCCCACCGTAAATCGAAGGCTTGCAAAGGGGGTGTCGTTTCAGCACCCCCTTGACGAGGACAACAAAAAAGCCGCTTTCCAACGGGTAGGCGGCTTGTCATCGCTCGCCTTGAAGTTCGGGACGCCAATCCCGATCAGCGCCGCTTTCGCGCTGACACGGGAAGAGTACTCGATCTGGAGGCGCGTGTCAAAAAGCAAAGCCCCGAAGGTTTTCACCAACGGGGCTATAAATGCCGGTATCGACACTTGTCATGCAGGATTGGCATCACTGATGAAAAATTTCACAATGTTGCCATCTTTGTCTAACTGGCTTTTGGCTGTGAATGAGATCGGCGAATCGGCTGAGAATGCGGCGATATAGACGTTGTTCTTTTCCAGCCTGAAGCTAGGGTCAAGAATTTCCGCTGGTGTTCTAGGGGAGTCGTCGTCATCGCCTATAAGGCTGATCTTGCAGGTTCCAGTCAGCTTATCGAGTTCTGTGATGGTGCCAACGTAGGTGTTCGATTCATCGATCGACGGAGTTTCTTGTGAAGTCAGAAAGTCCTTAAACTCCTTGTCTACGATGACAAAAGGCTGGCTCTCTCCAGAGTTGAAAAGTGAAATCTTCCCGCAGCTTCTGCCGACCGGAGACATGGCTTCAAGGTTAGCCTTTGCCAGACCATCTGACATACGTTCAATGGTTCTAAGGAGTGATTCGGAAATTTTCTGCGAGTTCTCCGCGAGCTCCTTGTTTTGAGCTAGCGTTTGCTCAAGAGCTTTGGCGAGATATTCCATTTCCTTCTTGTCCTTTCTGCTAAGGATGTATTGCAGAAGCGGTGTGATGAGAGCCCCTAGTAGGCCCGAGCTTGCCCCGATCAGTAGCGCCGTGATGTCAATGCTCCCAGGTGAGAGCTTTGCTTCGGTTACAACCTTGACTGAATGAGCAGAATACTTTCTGATGTACTTGCCGTCTATGGAAAATTGACCAACTGTACTCAGGATCTTGGACAAGCCCTGCAACGACTCACCAAAGGACAACAAGTCGATGGTGTGAGCGCCTTGTACTAGACCATCATATTTGATCGTGATTGCGATCGGTTGGTCTTCCACCGCATTGATTTCTCCAAGGTGACGAACCGAATTCATGGCATACGAGTTCCCATAAAAAATAAAGGTTCCGAAGCCGTTGGCTCAGGAACCCGTGCTTCAACGCAGCAGAGCGAAGCATACCGGTACCAACCGGCACGAGTCAGTATAGTCCAGTTCTTCTTAGTTCCTAAAGCATTGCTAAACGTCTTGTTGCAGATGTGTAACTACCTGCATACGGATGGATCGATGCCGTAACTTCGTAAGGCCTCACTGGAGCCGCTTACAAGGGCGGCAACATTGAGCTTCCACGAGTGGAAGGGTTGACCAGTGAGTTTTACGCATTCGGACTCACATTTTTTAATGGCCATATCTCGTGTCGTCTTAGGTAGTTGGTTGATTACTGCAAGTGCAAGGTAAGCGACTGCTTGTAGAGCATCGATATCGTTCTCGGATGGGTTTTCAATAAACATCGCATTGATAAGCCTTTTTGCAAAGTCGCGCTCCTCGTCGTTAAGCGCAAGTGCAATAAGTACATCGCAATTCATCGTCATCGGTTGTTCCTTTTTGATAACAGGAAGAAAAATTTCCGCCCCACGTCCGGGAAGTCATTACGTTCGCCTCAAGACGCGGGGCGGAAAATTTGAAGCGCTCAGTCGCCTGCGGCTTGAGCAGCATCGGCGGCCTTCATTTCTGTGAGCCACGGATCCTCTTCAGCAGGAGGAGCCGGCGGCATTCCAGTGGCCGGTGCAGCGCCGAAAAGATCGGCGGATGGATTCACGCTCTCCGGTTCATCAGATCCTGCATCAGGCTGATCGTCAGCTGCGATCTGCGTTGCTGCAACCGCCTCGGAAGAGGTGGCAGTGGTTTCAACAGTCGAAGACGGTGCGGGGACCGCGGCTTTCTTCTTGAGCTTGTCTTTAAGTCCGGCCGCGCCTTTTTTTGCAGATGCATTTACAGAAGTTTCCGGAGCAAACCAATCTTCGGGCGTGCTCACACCATCTCGCAGACTTCTGTAGATGTTGCGCAAGTTGACTACTTGCGCCGGAAGGATCGAGTCTATGCGGCGTTGAATACGATCTTCGAGCTGCTTTTTGGAGACGCCAAACTTAGCAAAAGTCTCTACAAGACCTTTGATGCCCTCAGCCGTCATGTCAACGTTTGCTCTTTGAGTTGCTTCGCACTGTTGAAGAGCCGCCTCTGTCACATCTCCGGGGATAACTGAAAGAATGCATGAGCGAAGTCGACGAGCACCTTGATTTGCGACGAGTTCATAGATATCTCGATTCTTTGTAAGCTGATAGCTGCCATTACCTGTATCGCGCTTCAACGCAACCTGAAAAACCACTTCGCGTCGCGTGTTGGTTTCTACGTCCCACGCGAAAGCGGCTAC
>OBXH01001011.1_pt1 | contig 17056 bp, 7 predicted proteins | sample 1538101 | NCBI WGS metagenome assembly OBXH01 (sample SAMEA2580141, study PRJEB22360) | human gut metagenome | biome: human gut; feature: human-associated habitat; material: faeces | place: Denmark | collected 2008/2010 | reverse complement strand
CATTAGCAGCAATAGTGACGCTGCCCATCTGGATTTCGCTTGCGATTCTTTGATTCAAGCCATCAAAAAGAGCCGCTTTCGCGGCTCCAAAATCCTGCCGACAAACAACGTCTGCCGGCAGGGAAAACAAAACTACTGTTAATCCTTGTTCTTGCGGTTCTTAGCAGGAACAAGTGCCTCAATATCGGCTGTGCGGATCGTGAAGAGTCGGCAGAGAAGCTTCTCGGCGAGGGCTTCGGCTTCAGCAATGACCTTCAGATTGAAGGCGTCAAGGTGACTGCGGGCAGCCGCTTCACTCGTAGCCTTAAGGGCAAGATACTCTTCTTCCATGCGCTGCTGGGCAGCGGATGTTTCTGCTTCGAAGGCCGCAAAGGCTTCATGCACGATCGGCGCAAGCTTCGGGTAGTCCGTCATTGCGAGCGTCTGCAGGCGGCGGAACTTCCAGTAGGCCGATTCCGTGTCGCACTGATCAGTTCCCTTGCTCCAGGATGCCGGAACTTGTGTGAGACCCGCATAGAAGGGAATGAAGACCGAAAGATCAGCCATGCCGAGGGCGACATAGATGACTTGGCCGATTTCCTTCGGAAGCCACGGACGCACCTGCATGACGTGAGCTTCATACGTGCGGAAAACGCTGATCGGACGCCACGGTTCATCGCCGCGCAGGCCATGACCATACGGGTCATGCTCGGTGCCGGCGAAATGGTCGCGCATCAGCGCCTTGGCATCCTCAATGGTTCCCTTGCGCTCGGGCGTGAGGAACACGGGGAAACTGCGGCCGGCGTCAGGGTTCTGTTCAAGCGACGGATTGAGGCGCTTCTGCATTACCCAGACACGCGGGTCGTTGTAAGTGCGGTCGCGGTCGTCGTCACGTGTATAAGCCTTGGAAAAATTGAATTCACCGTCGGTTTCAGGGTTGTAGAGTCCCTTTTCGACAGCAAATTCAACCAGGTTCTTCGAGGCCATCTGGTCGTCGGACGCCGGGTCATAAGTTTGGAAGCGTCCCTGGTTGCCGGAGGCAAAATAGGTGTCGGCTGGGATACGCTGCGCAAGCCAGTGGTGGCCGGAACCGGTTTCAAGGTACCAAACCTCGGTTTCGTCAACGAACGCTACGCCAAAACCTTCACCGCACCCCTGCGCTTCAATGATGCGGCCGAGTTCTGCAGCGCCTTCGCGTGCGGTGCGGCAGCGGCAGAGCAGTACGTCGGCGATGTCGTCCTCGGTAATGCCCGTTTCCTTGACGTACGGTTGCCTCCGGAGTGCGGCTTCAGAGGCGAAGATCGATTCCGTGCCGGTGAGTCCCATGCCGGCTTCGTTGAAGCCGCAGGCACCGTGAAGCTGCGTCTTCCAGTTGGGAATCGTCGTGTAGCGGAGGGAATTCTCCGGAAGCGGGTAGGTGAAGTCATTCACGCCGCCGTGCGCTTTGCAGCTGTAAAAACCGGTCTGACCCTGGCGGGCAGGATGAATGACGAAGTGCTGGGCTTTAAGCGAGGAGCTGTCGGCGCTGCGGGCGACGATGAATGAGCCGTCGGCGGAAGCCTTTTCGCCGAAAACGATGGTGGTGCACATGCTCTTTAAATATCTCCGCTTGTGTGGATTATGTGGGCAGCTGCAGTGGTTGAACTGCGCAGCTGCGGTTGAGTTTAGCAAGTTCATGCCAAATGCCAATCCCGCAGTAACGGTGATTTTTTGTGCAGTTTCACGGTTCGGCGGGGGCTTAAGCTGCGGGCTTTCCGGTTGGAGCGTTAAGGCATTATTAGAATGCGCTGTGAGGTCGTCGAAAAGATCGCTCCGCGGCAGGATGTATACGAGAGGGAATGGTTATGAAGATCGGTGAAAACGCCACAGGGTTCATTAAAGCTGCGGCCGGTTCGCCTCGGGTGCATCCTGGAGAGCCCATGAAAAACGCAGCGGAAATCTGCTCGGTCATCGATCAGGCTGAAGCCCTCAAGGCCGATGTGCTGGTTTTGCCCGAACTGGTGCTCTCGGGATATACGGCAGCAGACCTCTTCTTGCGGGCGCCGCTTCTCGAAGGTGTTCTGACGGCGCTCGAGTGCATTAAAGATCATCTGAAGCGGCCTGAATCCGAGGGACTCATCGTTGTCCTTGGAGCGCCGATTCGTGCGGATGGCCGACTTTTTAACTGCGCCGTGTTCCTGCAAAACGGCCGGGTGTTAGGCATCGTTCCCAAGAGTCACCTGCCTAACTATCAGGAATTTTATGAAGCGCGCTGGTTTTCGCCCGCTTCTGAGGCGGTAAGCAGCACCTTGGAACTCTTGGGCGACACGGTTCCTTTCGGCACGGATCTGATATTCGAGTCAGCATCGGGTTTAGCGATCGCCGCAGAAATTTGCGAAGATCTTTGGGTTGCTCAGCCGCCAGCGACAGCAGCGGCAGCGGCGGGAGCCAACGTTATCGTTAATCTTTCGGCTTCTAATGAAACGGCAGGCAAGGCGAAGTTTCGCCGCGAACTCGTGCGTCTGCAGTCCGCACGGTCCATGTGCGCATACGTTTATGCATCTTCGGGCGAAGGTGAGTCGACAACGGATTTGGTTTTCTCCGGACACTTGCTCGCGGCCGCCGGCGGGCGCATCGCGGCGGAATCCATTTGGCAGACCGGCATGATTTCGGCCAATATCGACCTGGAGCGCATTGAGCTCGAACGCATTCGCTTTCGTTCATTTGCGCAGGGCGTTGAGGCAAAGCCCTGCCGCCGCATTCATGCGGCGCCAACGCCCTCGGCACGCTCGGCACTGTGGCCCGCCAAGGTGGATCCGGCACCCTTTATTCCTAAAAACGCTGATCGCCGACGTGAGCGCGCCAGGGAAATTTTGCGCATGCAGTGCGCGGGACTGACGGAGCGGTTGCGTAAGACCGGGATTGCCCGCGTTGTCATCGGGGTTTCCGGCGGTCTCGACAGTACGCTGGCGCTCCTCGTCGCGGCAGCGGCTATGGATGATCTCGGACGTCCGCGTTCGGACATCCTCGGCATCTCCATGCCGGGCTTTGGTACTTCATCGGGAACGCGTGCCAGTGCAGAGGCACTGATGCGGGGTCTTGGCATTGAATTCCGCACGATCGATATTCGTCCGGCTTGTCGGCAGCACTTTGCCGATATTGGGCATCCGGAAGATCGCTATGACGTGGTTTTTGAAAATGCTCAGGCGCGGGAACGCACGCAGATTCTCATGGATGTCGCCAATGCTGTGGGCGGTCTTGTGCTGGGAACGTCCGATATGAGCGAGCTCGCTCTGGGCTGGGCCACTTTCAACGGCGACCATATGTCCATGTACGCGGTGAACGCCGGCGTGCCGAAGACGCTTGTGCAGTATTTGGTGCGCGTTTTCGGCGAGATGCATCCTGAGCTTGAAGTGGTGCTGGCGGGCGTGCTCGCGACGGAGATTAGTCCGGAACTGCTCCCGCCCGATGCCGCCGGACGCATTCAGTCAACTGAAGCGGCACTCGGCCCCTATGCGCTTCACGACTTCTTCCTCTATCACGTGATGAAGTCGGGCTTTGCCAGAGCCAAAATTGAAACGCTTGCGGCGATTGCCTTTCCGGAGGTTGACAAAGCTTTGCTCAGCAAAACCGCGGCAACTTTCTTCCGTCGGTTCTATGCGCAGCAGTTTAAGCGCAGCAGTATGCCCGACGGCCCCAAGATCGGATCTGTGGCGCTCTCGCCGAGAGGTGATCTGCGGCTGCCTTCGGATCTCGGGCCCATTGAATCCTGAGGCCGCGCCGGATCGGCTTCGTGCGCTCAGCGTTCAACGGTCACATTGGAAAAGAGCACGACGGTTTCGTCTCCCTGAGGTCCCGTCATGGTGAGTTTTTCCAAATAGCTGCCTGCTTCGGCTTGGATGTGCTTGACCACCTGGGCGAGTTCGGGTGATTTGGGATTGGCTGAAATGTGAACTCGTCCTTCTGACTGAGCGGCGCTGACCGCAAAAAGGTCGGAGAGTGCATCGAATCGGCCGCCCATTACGCTCGTCAGCAGCGTGCAGATTCGGCCGACTGCAGGAATTTCAGCGGCAGTGAGTGCCTGCTTCTCGCCGGCGGCTTCCAGAAATACGCCTTCGGGCGTGACCTTCATGAGTGAGGCAAAGGGTGTTTGCGTCTGCCACACGAGGCTCTCACCCTCGAGCGTGAAATGTCCTCGGCTCAGCATGGGTTTGGGAAAGCCCGGCACTGAGCGGCGTTCTTCAAAGGTTCCTTCAACACGCTTGGCAGCCAAGGGGGCGAGGAGCGCTCGTACGTCGGCAGAAAGCGCCCCGTCTTGCAGTGTCTGCGCGGCCGGTGAAATATCTGCGCCCTTCGCGGCATGAACGTATCCGCCCAAGCCAATCGCAAGAACGGCAGGAATAACGGCTCCAGAGGCTATTCGGATAAAGTGAGCGGCTGCTTTCAAGAGAGACTCTCCCAGAAATCGTAATAGTTGGCCCAGTCGAGCGGGGAGGACTTAAGTTCCTCTTCAAGATGCATGGCATAGCGGGCCGCCATGTTTTGGAGGTGCTCTGCGCGAGCTTTGCGCGGAATAGGGCCGCCAGCGGCGAGCTCAAAGAACTTGACGCGGTAGCGTCGTTCTTTTGCCTTCGGGCGCGTGCAGACCATCATGCGAAGCGGCAGGCCAAGCAGGTCGGCGAGCAGTGCGCCGCCCGTAGGAAAGCGGGCAGGGCTGCCAAAGAAAGGGACGGCTTGGGAAGCCTCGGATCCCATCGGCGTTCGGTCGCCTGCCAAAACAATATAAGCGCCTTGGGACGCACGGTCCGCGAGCTCCATGACGAGCGCGGGCGAGAGCGCAGCGCCGATTTCAAAGAGTTCGACTTGCGGCGGCCGTGCGCCGGCACGTTCGAGGAGCTCATTAAACTGTCTGGCATGTCCGGTATGCTGCAGGATCACAATGGGGTGGCTGCTGTAGGCGGGCGATGCCTGAGAGAGGAGTTCCTGGCACCCCGTGTGCGACGTGAGAATGACGCATCCCGCTTTAGGCGCATCTTTGCGAAAGGGCTCGTCTCCGCTCACATCGAGCGCTGCCAAATGGTCTTCCCCCGAAAGCGCACAGAATTTTTCAAGGATAGCCAGCGAAAACCGCTCCAGCTGGGCCAATCCGGAACGGGCGGATGGGGCCGATGTGCCGAAATCATTGAGGAGAAAGGGAGCTGCTCGGTCGACTCGCTGTTGATAGTCGCAGACGACTGCCCTCAGACGGGGAGAGGAGAACCAGTAGACGGCATTCACCATCCGCAAAACTATTCTGAAGGGCAGAGCGCCGCAATGGCGGTGAATGAAAAGCAGGATGCGGATGCCGAGTACGCTGGTGCGTTCGGTCAAAGTCGGCCATTCCGGCAGCTTGCTGGAATGAAGAGGCTGCCGGTGCTTTTCTTCGTCATTGGAGAGGTCTGCCGCCCTCGAGGGAGTGAGTCGAGACATCCAGAGTTCAGATTGAGCGGTCCGAGGATCCCGGTCGGTCAACCGCTTCCTGCTCGATTTGGGCCAATGCACGATCCGCGTTTCGTTTGGCAACCGTTGCGGCATGAAAGGCGCGCCGTGCCCGTTCATTTTCTTCGGGCGTCATAGGCGGACGTTTAGGGGCAGCTTTGGCCTGGGGCTTCACGGGCGCGGCTGCCGGCTGAGCGGTTTTCGGCGCTTTGGAGGGCGGGACCGTTTTGCCTTTAGGCATGGAGCAGCAGGACTTTCTTGAACCCGACGGACACTCGCATTCAGCCGTCCAGCCGAAGATGCGCGACCACAAGATGATCGGCATGCGCGTAGCCATTTGCAGGAAGAGCCGGCTGTGCATCCAGCTGATGCGCATGGTGTCCTTAAACGGTGCATAGTGACTGACGCCGTCTTTGGGGTAGGTGACGGCAACGGGAACATTTTTCACCCGCACGCCAGCCCAAAGGAGGCGCACCAAAATTTCCGGATCAAACTCCATGCGGCGTCCGATGCGGGCGTTTTCGCAGATGGCGAGCGCAGAGTCCAGAGGATAGATCCGCAAGCCGCACATTGCATCCCCAAAGGACAAGGAAAGACTGTTGACGGAGCACCAAAAGTTGGTTACCCGTCGGCCCCACTTGCGAGCGGGCGGCGCAGAGGCGTCAAACTGCGGCGTGCCGCAGATCAGGGCGTGCGGGAATTTCTGCGCGAGGCGAATCAAATTCGGCACCGCGCTGAAATCGAGCTGCCCGTCGGCATCAATCTGCAGCACATGCGTGTAGCCCATGCGGACGGCGGCTTTAAAACCGACAATGACGGCAGCGCCTTTGCCCTGATTGAAGGGCTGATGGATCACCTTCACCTGAGGGGCGGCGAGACGATCGCAGAGACTCTTGGTGGGTTCGTGTGAGCCGTCATCAACGACAATGACAGGAAGCGCAAGCTGTCGAAGCGACTGCACGACCGATTCGAGCTTGGCCGGCTGGTCGTACACCGGAATAACGGCAACGATTTGAATTTGCGGCCGCTGAGTCGGTGATGCCGTGCAGGGCGACTGGCGGATGCCGGAACGCCCCGGCCCCCCAACAGTCGGGAAACCAGCTGCCACAGCAGCTGCGGGAGTGCCGATGCCTGCCGTGCCGACGGGCTTAGTTTGAACTTTTTGCGATGCTTGAGCCGGGGAACCCCCGGGCTCGGACTGCAGTTGATCTTCCGTCGATTCGGTCATATTGCTGCGGGCGCAATGCACGGAATCCAGAAGGGACAAGCGATGCGCAGGCTGGTAATGATGTTCGAGACGGAATTTTACGTTTTTATGACGCTTCGGGCTAGGGCAATATGGGTGTTGGAGAGGTTTCCCGAGGAACTTAAGCAACAGATTTCTAATCTTTGCTTTATTGGCGGATGCATACACGAAATAGCTTAAGCGTCAAAGGTATACTTCCAAATTCGTCACCTGCAGCCGCAGATCACCAACTCCATCCCCATCGAGCCGCTAATGGACCATTCGCTGCCTTTGATTTCGACGCTGGTTATCGCTTTTTCACTTGCGCTTGTCTTCGGCTTTATTGCCGAACGTGTCTTCCGATCACCAGCTCTCGTGGGTTATCTGCTCGCGGGCATTGCGGCGGGCAAGTACACGCCCGGCGTCGTTGCGGATGCTGCGCTCGCCTCGCAGCTCTCGGAAATCGGTGTGATGCTGCTGATGTTCGGCGTCGGCCTTCACTTTTCGCTGAAAGATCTTTGGTCTGTCAAAAGTGTTGCGGTGCCGGGCGCTGTTTTGCAGATGACCATTGCCACAGTGCTTGGAGCCTGCTTTGCGCACTGGTTCTTTGATCGGCACTGGGCGGAAGCCATCGTGCTTGGCGTATCGCTTTCGTGCGCTTCGACCGTAGTGCTCCTAAAGGCACTTGACGTGCGCGGCAAACTGACGAGTCCCGACGGACGCATTGCGGTGGGCTGGCTGGTGGTCGAAGATATTGCCACCGTGCTCATCCTCGTGCTGCTGCCGCCCTTTGCCAATCTGATGATGCCGGGGACGCCTGGGGCTTCGACGCGTCTGGCCAATGCCGACATTCTCTGGATGATCGGTCAGACGCTTTTCAACGCCGCGCTTTTTGTGGCCGTCATGCTCGTCGTCGGCCGCCGAGTGCTGCCTTGGGCCATGGGGCAGGTTGCCCGTACGGGGTCGCGCGAACTCTTCACGCTCTTTGTACTGGCCGCAGCGGTCGGCGTCGCCTACGGCGCATCGGAAATCTTCCATGTGAGTTTTGCGCTGGGGGCCTTCTTTGCCGGCATGGTGATGCGTGAAAGCCGCTTTGCGCATCGTGCGGCGACGGAATCGCTGCCGCTGCAGGACGCCTTCTCCGTACTCTTCTTTGTCGGCGTCGGCATGCTCTTTGACTGGCATATCCTGCTCGAGTCCCCGCTTGAGGTTTTAACCGTTCTGCTGATTATTCTCTTCGGCAAATCGATTGGTGCATTCGGTCTCGTTTATTTCATGCGTTATCCGCTCCATACCGCCATGATTGCGGCGGTCGCGCTGGCGCAGATCGGTGAATTCTCCTTCATTTTGATCGGTCAGGCGGTAGAGCTTGGCTTGGCGGATATGTCGACGGTTAATCTCGTTGTGGCCGGCGCCATTCTTTCAATCGCGCTGAATCCAGGACTTTTCTGGGCAGAGCCGCACATCAGCCGCTGGCTGACCTCTCGATTTGCTTGGGCCAGACGCGCAGCAATGCGCCACGCGCCTTATGAATCCCTTCCTGCCGATACGGAGGCCGAAAAGCTTCAGGGACAGGCTGTCGTGGCTGGTTCCGGACCTCTTCTGGATCGCCTTGCGGTGTCCCTCGAAGAAAGCGGTATTCCGGTTGTTGCAGTGAGTTCTGATGAAGCCAACGCCAAAGCGCTCGACGATCGCAAGATCTCTGTCGTTTTGGGGGATCCGAGTACTGAGGAGACATGGATTCACGCGCATTTGCATAACGCCAAGCTGCTGGTGCTGCTCGAATCGGGTGCGGAGTCACTGCGCATTGCCGAGGCCGCTCGACGTGTTTCGCCCAATCTGCCCATTGTGGTGGCCGCTACGTCTCGCGGCATTTGGCCGGAAGTGAAGATGGAGAAGGTGACTTTTCTTTCGACCGTTGAGGCTTCTGCGCGCTTGATTTCCGCTCAGACGGCCGCCGCTATGCGCGCAGATATCACGCTCGGCAATCCGGTTTGCAAGGGAGATGTTGAGGCTGCAGCTGCAGAGGCGGCCCGACAGAGTGAAGCACAGGCACGAGCTGCAGATACGACGGATGAGATGGAAGGCGCGGCTGCTGAAGATGCTGCCGAGGCAGATGCGCAGGAAGAAGCCGCTCAAAAATCAGCTAAGTGGAGTGTTTCGCGTTTCTCCGGATTGAATAAGCTCAAGGGTGTTTTTAAGCGCTCAAAGCCTGCAGCAGGGGATCAGCCGACGGAACCGGCGAAACCTGCGGAAGCTGCTCAGCCCGCCGATGCCGCATCAGCGAATGCTGCTTCAGACACCGTCCCTGAGGTCGATTCGCCGGAGCCGGCGGCGGCTCAAGTGAAGGCAGAAGCTGAAACGCCCAAACCTGCTGACAAATCCTAAGCAGCCTCTCTTTGAAGGCAAGCAATGAAAAAAGACCGCACGGAGGATGACTCTGCTGCGGTCTTTCGCATTTTGGCCAGTCCGATGAGGCTCGCGGCAGCGGGCAAAGGTCGGTATGCCTGAGCTGCGTCTCTTTGGAAACCGCTTGGCCGATTCGATTCAGTTGATGCAAAAAACGATATAGAACAATCAAATTGCATTGAAAAACAAGGAAACATTATTGAGGAAAAGGGCGGAATGCGCAAAAAATGGCTTCGATTCGCTTTAAGCTCAATCTGCTAGTGGAAAAGCCCTAAAAGCCTCGTTAGACGGCCCGAACTCGGGTGATAGGATTTTTGACATGCTTCAAACGGCCTCCTCACCTGCAGGAGGCTCGTCAAGCAGAACGATTTTTTTCTCCGCCCGAGCGTCGGCGGCCGACCCACAGACGGACGGCGGAGCGTATTTACTCTTCGGATGAAGCCAAAATGGAAAAAAAGAACATCGACTGGGCGAAGCTCGGCTTTGCCTATACTCCGACGGACTACCGTTATCAGGATGAGTGGGAAAACGGCGCTTGGGAAGGCGGCAAGCTCATCACTGACAAGCACATCTCGCTGCTGGAGTCCGCCTGCGTCTTCCATTATTCCCAGAGCTGTTTCGAAGGTCTGAAGGCTTATACGACAAAGCAGGGCAAGATCGTCACCTTCCGTCCGGATATGAACGCCGAACGCATGTACAACACGGCCGCCCGTCTGGAAATGCCGAGCTATCCGAAGGAAAAGTTCGTTGAGGCCGTGCTCGAAACCGTCCGCGCGAATGCCGCTTGGGTGCCGCCTTACGGCACGGGCTGCTCGCTCTACATCCGTCCGTTCATGATCGGCTCCGGCCCGCAGATTGGTGTGGCACCGGCCCCGTCCTTCCTTTTCCGCATTTTTGTAATGCCTGTGGGCGCCTACTATAAGGGCGCAGTGAAGCCCCAGAAGCTCGTGGTGTCGGATTGGGACCGTGCGGCCCCGCACGGCACCGGCGACATCAAGGCCGGCCTTAACTACGCCATGAGCCTGCACCCGACGATGGATGCGCACCGCGCCGGCTATGCTGAAAACCTCTATCTGGATCCGCAGACGCGTACTTACGTTGAAGAGGCCGGCGGCGCCAATGTTCTCTTCGTCGATAAGGACGACAACCTGATCGTTCCGAAGAGCACGTCGATTCTGCCGTCCATCACCCGCCGCTCGCTCGTTTATGTTGCCGAACACTACCTCGGTCTGAACGTGATTGAGCGCAAGGTGCGTTTCGACGAAGTCAAGGACATGAAGGAATGCTGCCTCTGCGGCACGGCTGCCGTCATCGCCCCTGTCGGCCTCATTCATACGCATGAAGGCGACATCGTTCTGCCTTCCGGCATGGATAAGATGGGCGAAATCAGCGGTCGTCTGCGTAAGACGCTGACCGGCATTCAGGACGGCGAAATTGAAGCGCCTGAAGGCTGGATCCGCGAAGTCTGCTAATAGAAGCTGCGCTTCATCCGGCTTCTCGAGAACCTTTCTCTGCCCCAAGCAAACCGCTGCGGCGGCAGCTCAGGGCTGAAAGGATTCTCAAAAGGCTCCCTGGCGACACGGTCGTTGGGGAGTTTTTTTCGCTTGGATTCCTTTCTCTCGCCGTCCTCGAATGATCCGCCGGCGCGAAGTGAAAAAGACCTTTAAAGCAGTCGTTCATCCGCCCTGCGGATACCGACTTTTGGGATGAGGAAAATGCCTGAGGAGGTAAGGTAAACCACTCAAAAGCACAACTCCCGATTTCGTATTATTTGTGATGGATCAAATCGAACTCTCCAATCCACGCGCCTGCAAGACGCTTACGCTTCGTCAACTCGAGCATTCTTCAGTAAGAACCCCGAGACACGGCCGCCGACCTCCCCGCTGAGCGCGACCGCGATCTCTACGACAAACCGTCTGCCCTTCGGGAAGCAGTTGAGGGACCTCTGGCTCTAAAAGCTTTCGGCTCTCAAAGGCGTCCTCGGAAAACGCCGCTCTCTTTGAAGGCGCAGCACGACGCGGGGCGGTCGATTTAGACGGCCGCATCCCGAGGAAGATGAAACATGACGAATTCCTGCGGCTTGTACCGAAGCGAATTTGAGCACGACGCCTGCGGCGTCGGCTTCATTGCGCACATCAAGGGCCAAAAGAGCCACAGCATCGTGAGTCAGGCGCTCGACGTACTGAAGAATCTGCGGCACCGCGGCGCTGTAGGCGCTGATCCCCTGCAGGGCGACGGTGCGGGCATCTTGATTCAGATACCCGATCAGCTCTATCGCGACGATATGATGAATCAGGGCGTGAAGCTCCCGCCCGCCGGCGAATACGGCGTCGGCATGGTCTTCCTTCCGCAGGAGGCGGCTTCTCGTCATGCCTGCGAAGAGGAAATTGAACGTGCTGTTGCGGCCGAAGGCCAAATGATTCTCGGCTGGCGTGACGTGCCGATTGACCGTTCCATGCCCATGTCGCCCGTCGTTCGCGAAAAAGAGCCGGTCATTCGTCAGGTGTTCATCGGCCACAGCCCGGATGTGCTGGTGACCGACGCGCTCGAGCGCAAGCTCTACATCATCCGCAAGCGCTCCTCCATTGCTATTGCGAATCTGCATCTAAAGCACTGCAAAGAGTTCTATATCTGTTCGTGCTCGGCGCGCACCGTGGTCTATAAGGGACAGCTCTTGGCCACACAGGTCGGCATCTACTACCGTGACCTGCAGGACGCTCGCTGCATTTCCGCTCTGGCGATGATTCACCAGCGCTTTTCAACCAACACTTTCCCGCAGTGGCAGCTCGCTCATCCCTTCCGCTACATCGCTCACAACGGTGAAATCAATACGCTGCGTGGCAACTTCAACTGGATTCTCGCGCGCGAAAAGCACATTTCGTCGCCGGTCCTCGGCGACGATCTCAAAAAGCTCTGGCCGCTCATTTTCCAAGGTCAAAGCGACTCGGCATCCTTTGACAATGCGTTCGAGCTTTTGACCATGGCGGGCTACTCGCTTGCTCAGGCCGCCTTGATGCTGATCCCGGAAGCCTGGGAAAAGAACAAGACCATGAATCCTCGGCTGCGGGCGCTTTACGAATACAACGCCGCCATGATGGAACCCTGGGACGGACCGGCGGCAGTTGCTTTCACGAACGGCCGTCAAATCGGAGCGATTCTCGACCGCAACGGTCTGCGTCCGGCGCGATATCTGGAGACGAAAGACGATTTGGTGATCCTCGCGTCAGAGTCGGGCGCCGCGGTGATCGACGAAAGCCGCATCCGCCGCCGCTGGCGTCTGGAGCCGGGCAAGATTCTCTTGCTCGACCTGGAGCAGGGCCGCATTATCGGCAATGACGAGGTGAAGGGTTCGCTCGCTGCGCAGCATCCCTATCGCGAATGGATCGACAAGATCCGCATCCGTCTCGACGATATTCCGCAGACGCCTGCCTCTGCTCCGCTTTTGCTCGGACGCAATGAACTCATGCGCGTCTTTGGCTTCAGCCGTGAGGACGTGGAACGCATTCTCAAGTCCATGGCCTATCAAGGTCAGGATCCGGTGATGTCCATGGGCAACGACGCGCCGCTTGCCTGCCTGTCCGAGCGTCCGCAGATGCTCTACGACTATTTCCGCCAGCTTTTTGCTCAGGTGACCAATCCGCCGATCGATCCGATCCGAGAAGCGATGGTGACGTCACTCGTGTCGTTCATTGGTCCCCGTCCGGACCTCCTGAACATCATGGCCGTGAACCCGCCCGTTCGTCTCGAAGTGGAGCAGCCCGTGCTCACCGGCGCACAGATGGAACGTATTCGTGCCATCGCGGACTTTACCGACGGGAAGTTCCATTCCAAAGAGATCGACATTACCTATCCGCTTGCCTGGGGACGCGAAGCAATTGAAGCGCGTCTGGCAAGTATTCGCGCTGCAGCGGTCGATGCGGTCCGCAGCGGCATCAACATTCTGATTCTTACGGACAGGAAGGTTTCGCGTGAACGCGTGGCCATTCCGGCGCTCCTCGCCACTTCGGCCGTGCACCAGTGTCTCGTGGAAGAAGGGCTCCGTACGAGTACTGGTCTCGTGGTCGAAACCGGGTCAGCGCGATCCGTTCATGACTTTGCCGTACTCGGCGGCTATGGTGCTGAAGCGGTGCATCCCTATCTCGCGCTTGCGGTGGTGGAGTCGCTCGCCAAGAACGAGGAAGAGCGCGCAAAGTATGTCGACAACTATCTGCACGCCATCATGAAGGGTCTCAATAAGATCATGGCGCGCATGGGCATTTCGACCTACATGTCCTACATCGGCGCACAGATCTTCGAGGCTGTGGGCCTCAAAAAGAGCTTCATCGATCAGTACTTCACCAATACGCCGAGTCCAGTGGAAGGGCTCGATCTCTTTGATGTCGCCGGAGAAGCCGTAACCGTTCATAAGCGCGCTTTTGAAGCCATCGAGCGCAAGGTGATTCCGCTCGCTGCGGGCGGTCAGTACATGTATCGTCAGGGGGGCGAGCACCATCTCTGGACGCCCGACGCGGTCGTGCATCTGCAGCGCGCCGTGCGTGAAGGCAGCTGGGCGGAGTACCAGACCTATGCCGGGCTCATCAACAATCAGGCCCGGGATCTTCTCACCATTCGCGGACTCTTTGAGTTCGTGCCGGGCAAGGCCATACCGCTCGAGTCCGTTGAAAGCGAAGCGTCAATCATTCGCCGTTTCTCCACGGCTGCGATGTCTGTCGGCGCCATTTCCACCGAAGCTCACGTGACGATGGCGGTGGCGATGAACCGTATGAAAGGCGCGAGCAACTCCGGCGAAGGCGGTGAAGACGTTCGACGCAATGCCCCGGTGACGACAGAAACGTCGCTCAGAGCGATTCTCGGCGACGATGTCGAAGTGGATTATCCCCTGCACCCGGGCGACAGCCTGCGCTCCCGCGTTCGGCAGGTTGCTTCAGGGCGTTTCGGCGTCACGACGGACTACCTGGCTCACGGCGACCTTATTCAGATCAAAATGGCTCAGGGTGCGAAGCCCGGTGAAGGCGGGCAGCTCCCGGGCAAGAAAGTGTCGAAATATATCGGCATGCTCCGCCATTCGCTGCCGGGCGTCGGGCTGGTTTCGCCTCCGCCGCACCACGACATCTATTCGATCGAGGATTTGGCTCAGCTCATTCTCGACCTCAAGTACGCCAATCCGCATGCCGGCATCGGCGTCAAGCTGGTTTCTCAGGCCGGCATCGGCACGGTGGCTGCCGGCGTGGCCAAGTGCAAGGCAGACCACATTGTGGTTTCCGGACATGACGGCGGCACCGGCGCGGCTCCGGCGACCTCCATTAAGCACGCCGGCAGCGCGTGGGAAATCGGGCTCGCAGAAGTGGAGCAGACGCTCGTCATGAATAATCTCCGCGGCCGTGTACGGCTGCAGGTGGACGGGCAGATCAAGACCGGCCGAGACGTTGTGATCGGCGCCATGCTCGGCGCTGATGAATTCGGCTTCGGAACGACGCCGCTCGTGGCGATGGGGTGCCTGATGATGCGCAAGTGTCAGAAGAACACCTGCCCGGCCGGCATTGCGACTCAGGATCCGGCGCTTCGCCGGCAGTTCGAGGGACGCCCGGAACATGTGGAGAATTACTTCCATTTTGTTGCTCGGGAAGTGCGCGAAATCATGGCGCAGCTCGGCGTGGCGAAATTTGATGATCTGATCGGTCATGTGGAATACCTTCGCAAGCGTTCGGGACTCGACGGCCTGAAGGCTGCGAAGCTATCGCTCGAAAAGATCCTCTATAAGCTCCCCAATCCGAAGGGCTTCCCGCTGCTCTCGACGGAGCCGCAGGATCATGAGCTCGAGAAGGCCTTTGACCTTCGCTATGCTGCCGAGCTTTCTGAAGCGCTGAAGGCTAAGCGCCCGATGCGGGTGCAGACCCGCGTCGGCAATACCGACCGCGCCGTCGGCACGATGCTTTCGGGCATTGCCGCGCAGGAAGCGCAAGGGGAACTGCCCGACGACTTCGCGCTCTTTGAGCTTGTGGGGACGGCGGGTCAGAGCTTCGGCGCTTTCCTCGGCAAAGGCGTTTCGCTTCGTCTGACGGGCGGCGCCAACGACTACGTCGGCAAGGGACTCTCCGGCGGCTCGATCGCTGTGAAAAAGAGCCCGTCTTTTGACGGCCGCCCGAACGAGAACGTCATTGCCGGCAATGCTTGTCTCTACGGCGCTACGTCCGGTGAGGCATTCATTTCCGGCGTCGTCGGCGAACGCTTTGCTGTGCGCAATTCCGGGGCATCGACGGTTGCAGAAGGGTGCGGCGACCACGGCTGCGAATACATGACGGGCGGCACGGCAGTCATTCTCGGACGAACCGGCCGAAACTTCGCGGCCGGCATGTCGGGCGGCATCGCTTATGTCTGGGATCCCAACGATGAGCTGGCCGAAAAAATGAGTGACGGTGCCTTTGAGCTTTCGCATGTGCTTCCTGCTGCCGAACAGGGCTCCGATGAGCCGCTCCATTACGGTCAGAAGGATGAAGTGCTCTTAAAGCGCCTCGTTGAACGCCATGCTGAACTCACTGGCAGTCCGACGGCGCGTGAGATGCTCGCCGACTGGCCGGCAGCGCTCGGCCGGTTTACGAAGGTGTTCCCGCTCGAATACAAGCATGCTCTTGCGAGCCTCAAGAAGGAGGAGAACTGAAATGGGACTCGATGGAGGCTTTCTCAAATTCACCCGTTTGGAACCGCGCCATGAACCTGTTGAGGAGCGAATTAAGCACTTCAACGAATTCATTGCGATTTATTCCGATACTGAAGGGCGTGAACAGGCGTCCCGCTGCATGGACTGCGGGATCCCTTTCTGTCAGCACCAGTGCCCGCTGCACAACACCATGCCCGATACCCAGCAGTACGTCTCGGACGGCGACTGGGAATCGGCTTGGCGGGTGCTCGATTCCACCAACAGCTTCCCGGAGATTACCGGACGCATCTGCCCCGCACCCTGCGAGGAAGGCTGCACGCTTGGTCTTCACCGCGATGCAGTTTCGATCAAGGCGATCGAAAAGAAAATTGCCGAGGTGGCCTTCAGCCGAGGTTATGTGACGCCGCAGCCGGCAGCTGCCTCAACGGGCTGCTCCGTGGCTGTGGTGGGCTCTGGCCCAGCAGGCCTGGCCGCGGCACAGCAGCTTGCTCGGATGGGGCATGCGGTTATCGTTTACGAAAAGATGGATAAGCCGGGCGGTCTTTTGCGCTACGGCATTCCTGACTTCAAGCTCGGCAAGAAGGTGGTTGACCGCCGACTCGATCAGCTTGTGCGCGAGGGGGTGCGTTTCGTGCTCTCCACCCGCGTCACGGGGACCGACGGAGAAACGCTTGAGCCGGGGGTTCATGATGATGCGGAATCGACCATTTCCATTGCAGCGCTTCAGGCCAAGTACGACGCCGTCGTGTTGGCTTTGGGTGCTGAAGTGCCGCGCGATTTGAAACTCCCCGGGCGCGAGCTCTCCGGGATTCACTTCGCGCTTGACTTCCTGATTGCACAGAATCGGGTGAATTCCGGGGGCGGCGTCAATCCGGTTCAGGTCCGCGGCAAGCATGTTGTGGTGATCGGCGGCGGCGAGACGGCAAGCGACTGCATCGGCACGGCTAACCGACTGGGGGCTGCCTCCGTGACGCAGCTCGACTATCACGCCGAACTGCCGCTCAAGGCCGATCTGATGCGTGAGTGGCCGGACTGGCGCCATATCAAGCGGACTTCTACTTCTCAGGAAGAAGGGTGCACGCGGCTTTTTGCCACCAATACGGTGAGCTTTGAAGGCAAGAATGCCGTGGAGTCCGTGAAGACCGTACAGGTCAAATGGGGACCCGGACGCAAAATCACGCCGATCGAAGGCACCGAAAGCGAGGTCAAGGCTGACGTTGTGCTGATTGCGATGGGCTACGCGCATCCTTCGCATGCCATTGTGAAGGCGTTGGGACTGGCTACCGATAAACGCGGCTCCATTGCAGAGCCGGGAGACCATTCTCGCA
>OBXH01000991.1_pt1 | contig 17556 bp, 13 predicted proteins | sample 1538101 | NCBI WGS metagenome assembly OBXH01 (sample SAMEA2580141, study PRJEB22360) | human gut metagenome | biome: human gut; feature: human-associated habitat; material: faeces | place: Denmark | collected 2008/2010 | reverse complement strand
ACTTCAAACTCTGTACTCCCCTTCATGAAACGGGATCCAAGCACAATGTCCGGCGTTCTTCCATCATCATCTTTTTCCTTTAATCTCTGGTAAATTTTCGGGATATTGCACACATCGTGCTGCCCATCCGCATCCATCTGAATAACATAAGAATAGCCCCTTCGGATTGCATATTTATATCCAAGCTGCAGCCCACTGCCATATCCCAGATTAAAAACATGAGTAACCACCGCACAGCCTTCGCCAGCCAGTTGGTATTGTCAGAAGAAGCATCGTTCATGACCAGCACATCAACAATATCTGCTATCTCCGGCTGCGCCAGCTGTTTCATGACCTTTTCTATATTTTTTTCCTCGTTGTATGCCGGAATAATCAGCAGTACCTCTTTTTGTCTCATATGTATGTCCGCCTCATTTCATTAGATTCAGCAGTTTCCAGATTTCCTCTGTCTGACCGTTCATTTTCTGTTTTGCCGCTGCTGCAAGCCGTTCCCGTTTCTTCGGATCATCCAGCAGTTCTTCTACTTTTTCGGCAATGCCTTCCGGTGTCAGCGTACAGAGAAGACCATCTTCCCCGTCCACAATCTGCTCTCTGTTTCCCGCACAGTCCGATGCAATCACAGCACAGCCAAGTGTCTGCGCTTCCTGGATGGCGATGCTTTTTCCTTCAAACCGTGTTGCATGAACGTAGAGATCACACTGTGCATAATAAGGAAACAGATTCTCTTTTGCACCCGGCAGCTGGAAATCTTCCTGCAGGCCAAGCTCTGCAATCTGCTTTTCGAGCGCATTTCTCTCGGATCCCTCTCCCAGTACATACCATCGCGCCTCATAGCCATCTTCGCGGATCTTTTTCATGGCCGGAATTGCGATGTCATATGCTTTCTGATAGGCCAGTCTTCCGACAGTTAAGATTCGAATTCCTGTATAGGAATCTGAAAAACCGCCCGGCAGCTGCGCCTCACGCGCAATCCGGTCTGTATCGAGAATATTGTGAAAAACCTGCACTTTCTTCTCATATTCCGGATAAAATTCCAGAAAATGACGGCGCGTCTCCTGCGAAACGGTAAAGATCTGATCCATCTTTTCGTAGCAGTCCCGATCCATTTCCCTTGTATAACCGGAATTGCCGTATGCAATATGGACAAAGGCAGCTTTTTTCTTAGCATTCACATGATCGGCAACGTAATAAGCAGAACCGCCTTCCAGGTAAGCAACCGCCAGATCGAAGGTTTCCGAAAATCGGTCTGCTCCATCCGAAATTACACGCCAGAGCAGCTTGTCCGGCTGAATGTTTCCAGTTTTTTTCATTCGGAAAAAATTTTGTATCACATATTGCATTTTCTTTATGGTGCGACCATGGCGGAAAAACGCCAGAAAAGATGTCTGTATCAGTTTTCTCCGCCCCGCACCGGACAGCACAGAAGCGGTACAGATTTTCTTATTTTTCACATGTACCCTCTGCGGTACCTGGGAAATCATTTCACCCTGCCCCAAAAGTACGTAAAGTGAAATTTCATATTCCTCCGCATCCAGGCGGCGCAAAAGTTCCAGCAGCGCTGTTTCCGCTCCCGCCCGGCCAAGGGTGTTGATCACAAACAAAATTTTCTTCATTCGTTCTTCCTTCTTCTATTCCCTTATAACTCTCTTGCATTTTTGCCCGTCAGTTTTTCCAGTTCTCTCAGAATTCTTTCATTCTCCTGGTTCAAAAGAGAAACCAGAATCGCCAGTTCCTGGTTTTTCATTAACAGGGAAGAGATCTGAATTGTCATCTGGTAAACGCCCCACAGAACCAGAAGCGCTGTGATCAGAAGTACAACGAGGCTCCCAAGCCCGATCCGGCTGCTCCATCCGGAAAATCTCGGAACCGCTCCGCTTAAGATTGCTGCAATTCCAAGCAGTTCCCAGGTAACTGCCAGGTTTACGGTCAGCTTCTTTTTCGCATGAAGCACGAAGGTAACGATCATAATTCCAATTCCCATCAAAATAACGCAAGCTTTTACAATTGCTGCTGTGCTCATTTACGCTTCCTCCTTCTGCTCTTGCTCTGCTTTTCTTTCATAAACCATACCGGATGGCCGTTTCCCCTTTCCCTGAGGAATCAGATTTCCACGGCAAAAGACATGTCTGTCCATGTTTTTTTCTACCCATCGCAGTCTCGCATATGCCACACTCCATCCTGCAAATGCTCCTGCTATGACCCCGGCGCCATACCAGATCACCGGTAAATGTGTTGCAATCAGACTGCCAATCCATGTCACCAGGCAAAACACGATCGCTGTCCAGATTGCCCCTGTCAGATCGTCAAAATAATACAGGAAGATAATTTCCGCATACATCAGAAACAGAATAAAATATCCAACCGCAAGTGACGGATAAATTTTCAGTGTCATACCGGAAAATCCCTCCCCTGGTAGCAGAATAACACAGATCAGATAAACCACAACAGAAATGATAAACTGTAACCGCGCCAGTGTCATCAGTTCACTGGAAAGCTGACGGAACATCCGTTTCTTCGCATTGTCAATATCGGCGCCTTTTCCGCCGATGACTGCCTCCGAGTACAGTTTATATTTTTCGTGAAAGTTCATCTCCACACGCGCAATAAAGATGATCGTTGCGGAAATGTTGGTAAACATGGCGAGACAGGATGCCATATCGTATGGCTGGTTACATACGAAACTTTTTGCAATCTCCATCCGCATATCCGTTGTCCAGAACACAAAATTGTGAATGTATAACCCAAGGATATACAAAAAGTTTGTAAAAATCAATTTCCAATATTTCCTAAAATACTGCAGTACCGGCCGGTAATGATTGCTATTTCGCACAAAATACCGGCGGATCAGCGCATTTTCCAGCGTTGCCGTCACAAAAAATCCGATCGTCAGAGAAAACAGCATACTCCATGTTGTCTCCCACTTCAGAATAAAGTGTAAAATCAGGGCAAGGACAAATGCCACCAGCATGCCGAAGAAAAAATACTGTGAAATCCGTTGATAATCTTTGCAAATAGAAAGATAAATCATCGAGTAAAAAACAAGCACCAGACTGATATAACCGCAAAAGCCACAGAATACATATGCGGTTGGTACCTTTCCCACAAAATGTTCCCAGAGACAGAACGGAATCCCCAACAGACAGCTGAGACCAATGTTCAGAAGCATACCAATATGATAGCAGGGTAAAATATCCTGATACCGCTCTTCGTAGATCACATCAGACATATAGCGGGACAGCACCGCATTAAACGGGGACGCCGTCAGAAGAGAAAAGATAAAGGTATAAAGAATCGTGCAGGAAAACAGCTCTCTTGTCACATATCCCACACTGGCAAAATCCAGCAGATATTCCATTAAAATCAGATTGATAATGATGACAAACATGGGCGCAACCGTCACTACGGTGCTGTAGAAAAATCCAACCAGATTTGTCGTAAGTGTATTTTTTTCAAAAATCCGATTCAGCCGAACTCCGATTCCTGCCATATCCTCTTCCTCCTTTTTTGTGCCTGCTCCGGTTTTACTTTTCCTTATCCGGCAGTTTTACCGATTCTTCCTTCCACTCCAGCCCCATCTGTTCTGCGAAATCCCGGTAAATCTCCCAGTATGTTTTCTGCATATATTCTACTCTATATTTCTCCATCACACGGCGATAGCCGGTCTCTCCCATTTCCAGGCGCATTTTTTCATTTGCCGCCATATCCAGCATCGCCTGCGCGATTTCTTCAATATTCATGATATGCGTGACAATTCCGGCCGCACCGAAATCATCACTTTCCCCGTAAATCAGTCCATAGCAGTTTCCGACATCCGTTGCAATCACCGGCTTATGCGCCGCATAGCTTTCCAGAATGGTCAGCGGCTGTCCCTCACTTATGCTGGTCAGAATGGTCACATCCATTCTTCCAAGATAATCGCGGATATTGATTCTTCCGGTAAAAACAACATCCGGGATTTCCATATCCGAGACAAGCTGGAAACACTCCTCGGCATATTCCCGGTCTTCTTCCCATGGTCCCATAATCCAGAGTTTCAGACGGTCATCTTTTTCTTTCGCAAAACCAAATGCCTGAATCATCGTTTTGACATCTTTAATCGGGGTCACACGCAGTACCGCACCGATGTTGATTTTTCCTTCATCTTCTTCCGTTTTCCCCGGAATATTCTGCAGATTTTCCACACGGATTCCGTTTGGCGTGACCATGGTTTTTTCGATCGGGCAGCCAAGTTCGATCTGCAGTTCCCGTGCATGTTCAAACAGTGATGTAATGAGCGTCCCTTCGTTGTACGCCAGCTTTGACATTTTTCGAAACTGATCGATCCAGATATTTTTATAGATTCCTTCTACCCATTTGGCTTTGATCAGTTCTTCTTCCCGCTCTCTGGTGTAAATTCCGTGCTCAGAAATCAGGAGACGGCTGCCGTAGAAGTGTTTTGCCATGGCACCAAGAACCCCCGCATAACCGGTTGCAACACAGTGGTACAAATCGGCACGCGGTATTTCCGTCTGCATGGTGAGAAACAGCGGCAGATAAATCGAACGCATCGTCCACAGGAAATCAGAAAAGACAATCTGACTGTATTTCAGATTATAGCAGTCTCTGACCGCATTCAGAAAATCCTCCCCCATCAGCAGCGCATTCAGGGAAACATTTTCTTTCTGGAAAAGGTCAAACAAAACATCCCACTCGATGTCCTGATCCAGAATCAGACTGCGCAGTGCCTGATACTGTTCTTTTTTCAGCCGTTTTCTGTGCAGTTTCTTGCTGCCGCTCCAGTCCACATCGTCAAGATAAAGTTCATAGACCGCAGACACATTTTTCGGCAATTCATAGGCATATTTTCCCCGCTGGGAACGATTTGCCGCAATTGCAAGAATCACAAATTCCGTTTCCGGAAACAGCTGGATCAGGCTGTGTACCCAGCTTGAAACACCTCCTACGACGAAAGGGTAGCATCCTTCCGCAACAATGCAGACTCTCATTCGTTTTTCGCCCCTTTCTCATAGTAATACCGTTGATCCGATGCTCCAAGCGTAATCCTTACCTCACTTTGCTCTGCGCGAATCAGCCACGCGGAATCTTCAAGTTTTTCTGCTGTTCCGCCTGTAACTTTTCTGACATCTTCATTGTGCGTGTGAAGAACATAATACGCTGTTTCATCGGTTCCTGTTGTCCTTAATGTGATGGCATTGTCTTCTCTGTCATCTTCATAACGGGAATTCAGAAATGTCCGGATTCTGGTGTCACATTCCGATACGGTCGTGCCGTCAAAACCGGAGAATAGCTTCCAGTACGTAGAAAGATTCGCCGCAAATTCCTTGCCGATATTTTCCCAGCGATCCTCTTCTGTTTTCGGATAAAGAATAGCATCCAAATCCAGCAGAACACTGGTATATCCAAGTGCAGATTCCACACTCTTTACTTTCATCCAGGAACGGTATGTAAATTGCTCCTCTTCTTCCGATATCACTTTCTGGCTTGTAACCTGATCGTTCTGATATCTTACAATATCCCCCTCGGTATCCTTGGCTTTTACAACCGTACGAATCTGTTCAAGAACAGGCTGCTGCAATGCTTTTTCCATTTCTTCATCCGTCTGTTCTCCAGCGTAAAAAGAAGAAAAAGCAAACGTATTCAATTTTTTTTGCATGAACTCCTGATCTTCCTGCAGTTTCTGTATCACATCCGTTTCTGACTCACAAGTACCGGAAAGCCCTGTTTCCCCTTTTTGCTCATTAATCAGTTTCACATAATAGTTCAGCATACTGCCATCTGGTTTTGTTGTACTGCTGTAATCAAGCTTCGGCGCCAGCATACAGGTCAGTCCGAGATGATTCTTTTCATAAACAGAAGCAAAAGAGGGCCAGATGATATCACGGTTAACAGCTGTTGCTGTGTTGCCGTAAATCTCCTGCATCTGTGCTGTATTTTCCTCTGTCAGAACCGGAAAATTAGCAGCAATCAGATTCTGTGCATTTACGACCGGGTAAATCAGATAATCTCTTGTCTCGTAAAGCATTCCGGTCAGGATTCCAAGTCCCGTTTCATCCTCCATATAATCTCCGTTTACTGCAAAAACATAGGCATTTCCCGTACTTTTTCGCCAGATTGCAACGGGATGTTCCTGCACTTTTAAGGTACTGTCTTCCGGAATACCTTTCATATAAGCTTTCGTACCACCTGCCAGTTTAAACCACGGAAAAGTCAGTTCAAGATCCTGCATCTTTTTCTCTTCCTGTTTCTTCGCCTCATAAATGTTTTCTCCGCCAAGCATCAGATTCGCATACAAATCCATTCCCTTCACCGTTACCTGATCTGCTGTAATTTTTTTGATGCCAAGCAATTCCATGAATTTCTGATTCTTTTTTATCACAGAAACATCAGGCAGATTTGCAAATACAAGATGAATCCCCTGTTCTGTACATTTTTGCAGTTCCACGGTATCCTTTACGGTTGTCCAGTCTATATTTTCCGAATTCACAATCACCATTTCCGGCAGCCTGGTATCTTTTTTCTCCATTGCTTTCTCATATTTTGTTATCGATGAATAGACTGCTGACTCATATTTCATATACCGGCACCATTCCTGAACAACGGTACCGATAGAGTCGCTCTTTTCTGCTCCGATATAAACAATGGTTCCCCTGCTGCCCTCTATGTTAATCTGATCGGAAGCATCCACTGCTCCAAATGCTCCGCTTCCATCCGCTAACGTTTCTTTATCCTTCGCATATGCATTTGTATCGTAATAGTTCAGCTTTTCTCTTGCCACATTCAATCCCTGGAATAAGAAAAGAACGATCGCCATAATGATTGTAATTGCTACAAAATTTCTACGCGAAACCATCTCTATTCTTCCTCGCTTCCTGCCTTTGGCGTTGGATTGTTATATCCGTAATCAATTGCAAAATTGTACGGACTGTTTACGTTCTGCTGTACACGATAACAAATAAAACTGTCTGTTTCATAATAGACTTCCATCTCGTCTGGATAAAGTTCTTTAAATTTCTGTGTCCAGTAATAAATATGGCACATCGTATACCACCGGTTTTCTGCAAAATACGGTTCAATTCCGCCTGCTGACGGAAGGGGTGCTTCTGCTCCCTCCACGGTTACTTCTTTGTGGTTGGTACTTCCCGCATAATCAATTGGAATTTTTTCCACAAAAAAATATACATTCTGTGTCGGCATAATGATCTCCGGATTTTTTTCCAGATCCTGCAGTTCACGCAGAAAAGTAATGGTCTCATAATGGTAGCCGTAAAACTCCGTCATTCGAAGTTCATCATCGGCAGAGCAGATGGTCCAGGTGAAATTCCTGTTTTCTTTTAAAATATTGGTAACGCAGGCAATCGCTCCATTATCTTCCAGAGCGTCTACAACAATCGGCTTTCTCAGAAGACCATTTGATATCACAGCAGAAACCGCTATGACTAAAGTAAGGATAGATGCAACATTGCTGACCCATCTTTTCTTCCACCATCGTATCAGGAGATGTACGATGGCATCTGCTCCCAGCGTCCATGAAAAACAAACCGAATAGCAAAGGAAAATGCTGCAGCGGTTTGGATCCATCAATGCCGGCAAATGCAGCAGGGATGCACATTGCAGACAGCACATACAGAGCAGATAAAAGGCAGTGGAAAAAATCACTCCCGCAAAATCAATCTCCCGTAAAAGCACCATCAAACTTCCAAGCGCAGCCAAAAGCACAATACTTCCCAGGGTAATTTCCACAATATATGGTTTTACATTCATCACATTTACGCGAATGCTGCTTCGAACTGCTGCAAATTTTTCTTTTAAACGTTCCTTTAATGGCTTCTGCTGCTCCTTCGCTTGTTCTGCCAGTTTCTCTTCAGCCGCTTTTTTCAGCGCCTCGACCTGTGATGCACTGACTGTTGAGCCGCCATCCCTGTTTTCTGTCCCCTCACTTTCCGAAATGGTGCTCAGCTCTGTATTTTCCACCAGAGAATCTGTCGCTTCCGTTTCATCATCCTTTCCTCCATTGATAACACTTAATCCCCAGTACAGGGATCCCTGCAGTCCTTTTCCCATCGCAACACCCGCCGCCATGGGCAGTACAGAAAGCAGCACACTCAGGATTCCCGTTGCCATAATTCTGCGGAAATACTTCCACCGGGCAAACCGGAAACAAAAGCCGACTGCAACACCAATGCAAAACAGCCCGGCGATCATCGTGCTGTAAAAGTGGATCGTCAGCGTAAGCGAAAATCCAATGGCAAACTGGATCAGATACCAACGGCAGTTTTGATCCAGTTCTTTTTTTTCATTCTCTTCTGCCTTCTGCTCTTTTGCAAATTCCTGAAAAAAACGGATCGCCATGCAGACAGACGTCAGAATAAAGATCATACTGAATTCCTGCGGCAGCGCACCTTCAAATCTTGCATACGTATTCCGGTTAAAAATATCCATCACATAGAACAGCACGCCAAGATATGGAGTAAATCTTCCCTTGCACACCATTTTCAGCGCCACAACCATTGCCAGATATACAAAATATGTCTGCACTACGCCAAAGATCCGCAGCAAGACATACGTTTTGATCCCAAACACCATATGCAGATAATAAATCACGATGTGAAATCCATACGGGTACACACCTGCAACCCAGATGTTGTTCCGATCCAGCTCATTGATCCAGTAGTTGTGTACCGGGATATCACTGGCTTTATAACCGTAAGCTTCGATCATATTCGGCCCATAGACATACGTAATTGCCGCAATCGCGGCCCCCATCACAGCAAGCTCCAGCAGCACATTCAGCCATTGCTTTCTTTTTCCACGGAAAAACCGCCTGTAAATGGTCCCTCGCAGCTGCACAAGCGAAGTTTTCTTTCCACGTTCTCCACTCAGCAGACGCTCTACATTCTCCAGAACCCACTCGATCACACCTGGAATCTTACTTCTTCTTTTCCAGATCCACACCAGAAGAAACGGCCCCACGGTGCCTGCCGTCAGTGTCACACGATTGCTGATATGAAGAAACTGCAGCAGATATACCAGATAGATGATATAAAAATTTCCCGCAAAAAAATATCCGGTCAGCTGTTCCGCAGCAGAAAAACGGCGGAACCGCTTCCGGAGTACCAGCCATGGGAGGAACAAAGTTACAATGCCATATGCCGCGACAATTTCCAGAAACTGTAAAATTGTAAGCCATTTCATTGTCATAATCTCTGTTCCTCCTTTCTGCTTTTCTTTTTCTTCCTGCTTAACTGAAAATCCGGATCAGCTCCAGCGTCTCATTATCAATAATAATATCAGACTCTTTCAGTTCCTGCAAAACTTCGAAGAATTTCTCTTTTTCCCCCATTGTGAAATACAGTTTTAACCGGCAGGTATACGCTGCCAGCGCATTTCCGTGCTGCCGTGCCAGACGCATACACCACTTTTCGGTTTCCGGAATTTTTTTTAAATCCAGAAGTTTCAGGCACAGTCCCTCGTACCGGTCTGCCGTAATTCGTGCACCGTTTTTCTGGTACAGCGATTCGGCCGCTTCTTCCAGCATATTGACATACTTGGTCTGCTCCATTGTTGTAAAAATTTTCTGACTTAAAATTCGATTCATATAATCGATCAGCATTTCTTCACATTCTGTTTCCGTCTCTGTTTCCTGCTGCATCTGCGTGTACATTTTCTGCACATTGGACCGGAAATCGTTCAGCTCATCCCGCAATACCGAGGCCGCATAATGGGATGTCTCAGAATCTTCGCTGTTCAGTGCCATGGTAATGGATTCCAGGGATTTTTGCATATCTCCGCGGATCACATTCAGCATCAGCATACGCATATTCCGCTTGTCACTGACGGCAAGCGATTCTTCCAGCGGCGCCATGTTGCGCTCCCGCTCCTCGTCCGCTTTCAGATGTGTCTGCACACGTTCCTTGCTGAAAATAACATCTTCCAGATCGACCGCCTGGCGGAATACCGTCTTGTAAATCAGATAACTGCACAGAAAAAATGCCGGACCGACGACCGGGCAGAGAACCATGACGATAAAACGAATAAAAAATGCTCTCCGATTGTCGTACTGAATCTCCTCCCCCTGCTCTCTTTTCAGATCACACGCCGGAACATAAAGGAAAATTCCAACCAGCAGATACACAAGCGCAATCAGAGCATTCACGATCCACAGGATCACAAACGCCAGTGTTCCGTTTATGCTCATGCGGCCACCTCCCCATTTGCAATTGTACTCTCATATCCAGCTTCTGCAAAACGAGTAATAACACCCAGCGCATTCTTTTCCTCTGTATCCGAAAGCAATACATACAGGCCGCCATCCAGCATTCCGACGTAATCGGTCTGTCGCAGTTTCTTTCCGAGCACCTCTGCTGCTTCCAGATATTTTTCTTCTCCGCAGGTAATCTTTACCAGGGAACATTCTGTCAGTCCATTCCGCTTTGCCTCAAAAAACGCACTTACCAGCTGTGTAAATGCCTCTTTTTCCAAAATGCTGCTGTTGCCCAGATAACGGTGCTCCCGGAGTGCTTCCAGATAACGGTTTGCACGGACAACCGCATTCTGAATCAGATAGCTGATGACCGTCAGACGATTGGACTCGGCCAGGTTCATGCGGTCCCACGGAAGTCCCCACAGCATCAGAATGATCTGCATTTCATCCTCCGCATAAATGGCCTGCGCCATCAGCGGATAGCGCTCATCCATCGTCTTGTTGATGAATACGCGGCGTTCTTTCAGATCCGTATACATCGCTTCCATCTCCGGGTAGCGGATGGAATTTCCCAGCTTTCTGGCCGTCGGCGAAGTAAAGGAAAAGAGACGCGCATACGACTGGTTGGCAACGGTGTAAACCGCCACATCCTCCGTATTCATCAGCTTGGAAATCGTCTGTGCTGCATAGAAAAGCACCTCATAGGCACCGTATTGATCCAGTGACGATGTAATTTCATAAATTTTTCCAAGACTGTCCTTCTGGTTGACAAGCTGCAGTTCAAAAATCTGTTTCATCCGCACATTGCTGTCGTTGATCTCAGTCATATCGCCAAGCTGTCCGTGCAGATAGCCGATCTCCTCCTGATCGTCCTTTTTGATATGATGAATCTGGTCACGCATGTAACCGACTACCATGCCCAGGATAAAAAGCTGCGCCATCCAGATATACGTACTGTAATCCATCAGCACTTCCAGACCGCTCTGGTTATACATCTGGCGGAAACAGTAGCCAGCCGTCGCCAGAAGCGCTGAGAAGATCGCCTGCTGCTGTCCATACACAATCGCAAACAAAAGCACATACAAAAGATACGCATCCAGCTTTGCAAAATACTGGCTGCCGACCGCACGGTTATGAATCATAAAGAACGGGATAAAACAGATCAGGTTTTCCAGATACGGAGCCAGCATGCGGAAAATCCGCACCAGCAGTCTCCAGACCCGGTTGCCCCATCCGGCGCCCGTATCTTCTCTCTGTAAAAAGGAACTGCTGTATTTCTTCATATACTCTACAACAGCTTTTACGCCTTCTTCGTATGGGACAAAAATTTTTCCGTCAAATTCTTTCCTGTACCGTCTGCCATCCAGCACCAGGCGATAGCCCTCTCCGACGGTATCATCCCGAATCGTCGTTCCGTCTCCCGCATTCTGCTGAATCAGCTCTGCCAGTTTCATCTGACTGATGACCTCGCCGGAAGAAATGTGATACAGCGGATATTTCGGATGCTCTGCCATCATCACGCGGTACGCAAACTCCACCGCATCGCTCTGATAAATCATGGAAAAAACATTTCGGCTGTTTGCTGCAATCTGATTGGTTTTCAGCATTTCCAGCATCATCTGGAAACATGGGTTATTGTCGGCCTTTCCTTTCCGTGGAATATCATACATATGATCGAAGCGCAGAACCCGCGTGTCCATCTCTCTGGTGTCACGATAGCTTTTGCAGATATTTTCTCCCTGCAAAATCGCCATTGCCTGAAAGCTTTTGGACGATGCCGGTTCCGTTTCGTGGATATCGCTGCTGTAAGACCGGCCATAAACAACTTCGGAAGACAGGTACACAAAACGACCATTTTGTTTAAATGCATACGCCGAAAGAAGGTTCGTCAGATCTGCGGTGTAACGGACCGACTCTCTTCTGGCATCACTCCAGTCATAGTTGGTATCGTAAGCTCCGAGAAAAATAACAAGATCCGGGTTTACATTGGTAAAAATTTCCCGCACGCTCTCGCTGTCGTAGGGGAAATTATACCGTTCGAAGACGCGGCGGTACTTTCCTCTTCCATCCCGCTTTCCGGTCAGCAGATATGTCTTATGTCCGTCTTTTTCCATTTTGGTGATCAGAGCATCCATCAGTCTGCTCTCGCCGCCGACTAAAAATACTATCATACGCTACCTCGCCGTTTTCGTAGATTTTTCAAACACGCTCCAGGATACCATAGTTTCGGAATGTTTCCAGCACTGCGTTTACGTCCTCCTGCACTTCCTCCGCCGGCATATCGTAAGCTTTTCCGAGCCGTTTTGCAATCTCTTTTGCAGATACGGCATCGCCGGTCTGCTCGTAAATAAAAGCTGCTGTTTCACTCAGTGTGAGTACCTGATTCATCTTTTCCGCCGTCGCCCCATATGGAATCAGAACATATTCGTCTGCAATCTGTCTGAGTACAAAATCACCTTTTCTGGTCATTTTTATCTCCATTCTTCTGCGTCTTGCTTTTCTTTCTTACCTCAGAGAAAAACAAGGATACTAATAGTTCTATTATAGCCCTACCCAATTGCATTGTAAACTTTATTTTGCTTTTTATTGATATCTGTAATAAAGTTTTATTTCTCTGCACTTTCTTTTTCCATTTTGTGATATACTAAAACATATTTGAAAAATCTTTTCCCCAAAGGAGTATCTTATGCAGCCGCTTGATGCCGTTTATTTACAGATTTTAAAAAATTTATGCACGGATTTGTCCGAACCGGTCCCGCTTGATGGTGTGGATCCGTCCGCCTTATACCGTCTGGCCGAAAAACACTGTTCGCTTCCGTTTCTTCTGCCATATTTTGAACAGCAGCCGCAGTTTTCTGCTCTCAAACAGCAGACGAAGCAGATGCTGCTCTCCTATTATCAGCTGGAACATTTTACACGCCTTACTTTTTCGCTCCTCCTTGCGGAGAAGATTCCCTGCTTTCTCTTAAAGGGCATCAGTCTCGCCGCCAATTATCCCATTCCCGAATATCGGAAGCTGGGAGATCTGGATCTTTATATTCCCGAAAAAGATGCTTTTTCCCGTGCCTGCCGGATTCTTAACGCTCATGGCTACACGGAGGAGCCGGAGGAGAGCGATCACCATGTCACCTACCGCTTCACTTTTCCCGAGACTGGCCGCTCCTTTACGCTGGAACTCCATTACCGCATCGTCGGTATTTATCAGTTTTCCCGGGCCAATGAACTGGTGGACGAAATTTTTTCCGCCAGTCATCTGAAACCATCTTTCGTGGAACTCTACGGTCAGACCTATCCGGTACTGCCGCCAACGGAAAATGTGTTTTACATGCTGCATCACATGCTCAAGCATTACCTCTACAGCGGTTTTGGCAGCCGTCTGCTCTGCGATTTCACTCTGTATCTGGAACGTTATGCCTCCGAGGTTAATTTTGAAAAAATCCACTTCTGGTGCCGGGAATCGAAAATTTTTCATCTTTATGAGCTGATTCTGGAATCCTGCCGTATTTATTTCGGTCTTTCTGCCTCCATTGATCCGCAGGTTCACTGCTCTGCCTCTGACTGTGCCATTTTTCTGGAAAAAATTCTCGCAGACGGCGATTTCGGCAGTGATACACAGAGAAAAATTGTCAGCAGCGGTTCCTACCAGCACACCGGTATCCATGCCTGGTTCCACGAAGGCCATATTCAGATGAAGCTGCGGTTCCCAAAGCTTCATAAATGCGTACTTCTCTGGCCGGTTCTCTGGGTCATCACGCGGATCAATTCCTGCCCCACCCCCTACCGTATCCGCCACACGACACTGCGGCAGACGCTGGCAGACTTCCGGGCCGATAACCGGAAGACCAAGCTGTTAAAAATCTTCGACAACAACGATTTGCAATAAAACGAAAAACGAGTAAGCGAACGTCTCCCCTGTTCACTTACTCGTTTTTCTGTTCTGTCAATCTATGGGAATGCGTCTTCCCTCTGCCTATCCCCTTGCAAAGGTTCCACGCCTGTTTTTAATAAAAATGCTGATATCCGAACTGAATTCCCCCTGCCGTAGCCGCTGTTGAAATACAGGCATCCGCCAACCGGGCTCTCACCTGCAAGTGCAGCCTGTGCAGCTGCGTAACAGTCACTTCTCGCTCCGCGTGCGAGCACACTCTGGAAAGTTCCGGTCGCAACCGGTGTAAACTGTCCACTCTGATAAATAACGCCGGAAACACTGTTCGGGAAGGAACCGCTGTTGACACGGTTTACTACAACCGCTCCGACTGCCACCATTCCTGTGTAGCTCTCGCCGCCTGCCTCGCACTCGATCAGTGCTGCAAGCATTGCCACATCATTGCTGTCTGCGGAAATTACCGATGCACTGCCTGCTGTGGAGGCTGCTGCTGCGCTGCTTGCCGCACAGGCCTGTGATGCCTGGTATTCCTCCATGGAAACAGCACCTTTTAATTCCTCTGAAAGTGTCACATAATCAGCATGAACATATGCGCTGCTTCCGCTGTACTGGATCTGATACCAGTCAGCCTCTTCGCCGAATACGCTGACTTCACCATTCTGTGTCAGTGTTCCAACCTGCGCGGAATCTGTGGATGCTGCCTCACGGACACGAAGGCTGTCCGCCTGAACAACTCCGATGATACCGCACATATTGCGGTAATGTGCTTTTGCCTCTTCCCCAAATACCAGATATTCATTCTTTATGTAGCCTTCTACGCCATTCGAAGAAATCTTACTCCACTCGTTTCCTTTCTCCGTTACCGCAACTGCGTAACCCGGCATCAGAACTCCGACGATCTCGGAATCCACGCTTGCCTCGCTGCGGATGTTGGCATATCCTTCTACGTTTGCTGCAGCCATTGTGCTCCAGTCTGTTTTATTTAAAATGGTTTCTTCCTTTGTCTCTGCTTTTACGGGTGCAGCCATGATAACAGTCAGTGTGAGCACGCTCCCCAGGATGCCCGGCACATAACTTTTTTTGAATGTCATACTTACCTCCTGAACAATTATTACGTTTTTGTTACATCTTGTTACAAACCGATTCTACCAGTGTTACATCTTTTTGTCAACTAGAATATTTCGACAACATTCCTGTCTTTTCCCATCGTTTTTTTCATAGAACCCACAATTTTTCACCACTTTTCCGCTTTTTTGACGAATTGGATCGGTTTTTATTCCCACTTTTTCTTCTGCATGCGGCCTGCCTGGAATACTTTTCCGTGTCTTGTTTCCTTCTTTTTATTTTGCTTTTGTTTCACATTCTGCCCTTTCTGCCCTCTTTTTCCGCAAATATTTTTTAAGAAATTGTGACAGTTCTTTTTCTATTTTTCGACATGCATTACAAACCTTTTCCACTTTTGACGCATTTTCAAATTTTCTTTTAACTTTTTATTTTTACATGATATTTCTTTCTACATATGGTATAATCTTTAAAAAGAAAGAAAATTTATATTTTATCAATTATTTTTCTTTCAATTTATACGTGAAACTTACCGCAGGAAAATAAAACAGATCGACATCAGAAACCGATCAGGTGAAAGGAGGATGTCATATGTTACACAGCACACAGACAACGAAAAAACACATAGGAAATTTGATTCTGAGATTCGGAATGGCAGGCCTCCTGGCGGCCGGATTATTTTTTTCCGCTCCGTATTCGGCAGCAGCCGAGACAGTTCCAAGTGCAGAAAATACAGACGCCGGTGAAATTACCATTCACTTCACCCATTACGATGCACAGGACCTGGAATTCTATCTGAACACCGATCAGGCAGCTCTTGCTTTTACCGATGCTACCCTGACATTTCAGGATTCCACAATGGATGCGCCGGTCACCATGTCATATCTTTCCGATGATGGTTCCTATGTCCTGTATCAGAACAGCGAACCGGTCGAGGAAGTAAACGGAACGTTCTCCGTATCGATGGTTACGGAACCTGGCTACACACTGGATATGGATCAGATTTCCTTCTATGTTAATGGACAGGCCGTTTCCAATGGCGGTTCCGTTGTGATTACGGATTCTTCGGCGGCGATGACTTCTCTTGTTTACTGTACCGCAATCCCGGAAACACCGGCAACTGACCCGGAGCCATCTCTTCCGGAAGAGCCATCTGCACCGGAAGTTCCGGAAGAACCGGCCGCTCCAGAACCATCCGTTCCGGAACAGCCATCCGCACCGGCAGAAACCCCGACCGTGGTACAGCCATCTGCTTCGGAACACCCGGCACAGGAAAATATTCTTCCGGAAACCGCAGCTCCTGCATCCAAAGCTGCACCGGAACAGGTTCCTGCATCCGAACCGATCGCAGCAGAACCGATTGCCAGCGCAGTTGTTACAGAAGACGAAGAAGTTGATCTTTCCACCATCCACCCGGAAGTTACCGCATCCGCTGTTACTTCTTCCAGCCAGCTTCCAGCCGCAACGCAGATTGTACCATCTGTCAGAACAACAGACCCGGATGCACAGATTATTACTTCGGAAACTGCAGCTCTTGAAAATGCCGCACAGGCCGAGAATACACAGACTGCACACACAGGAATCGGCTCCTGGTTCCATCAGCGAACAAATCAGATCCTCGCAGTCATGATCGCTGTGATCCTGCTTCTGATCCTGATCGAATCACTTCTGGCACTAAAGGATTCCATGAATCAGAAAAGATCGCATCGCTTCTATTAAAAATAAGGTCCATAATAAAAAATAATATAAGAGAAGGAACGTATCTCATGAAACATGGGATACGTTCCTTCTCTTATATTATTTTTTATCCTCTTTTTTTCGCAGCCGCTTTCTGAATCTCACGGAAATCGTGCAGCGCCTGACGGCCGATTTTTACGATTTTACGGATGTTGATGGAATTTGTTCCTCCCTGACGCGGCTTGAAGCTGATCGGGATGAAACGGATTTTCCGGTGAAAATACGCTCCGAAGGCAGTCAGCAGTGCGTTCGGCAGATTGTAGTTTTGCGGCATCAGCGGCAGATACTCGGCCACGTAGTCTGCTTTCATCAGACGGAACGGGGCATTTGCATCCGGCACGGATACGTGGAAATAGGTCCAGAGCACCGCGCACAGCACTTTTTCCACGACAGCGCGGGAAAAGCCGTCGCCGCGGCTTGTGCGGTTTCCGAAAATGGCGTCGTAGCCCTCGCGGATCTGCCAGAACTTTTCGAACTCCGCCGGATCGGTCTGACCATCGGAATCGGTCTGGAAGATATAGTCCGCACCGTTTTCAAGTGCATAGCGGTATCCGTACAGAACGGTGGAACCGTGGCCGCCGTTTGGCTTCGTCAGCACGGTGAGCAACGGGTGGGTTTCGCACTCTGCTGAAGCAATTTCATACGTATCGTCGCGGCTTCCGTCGTTGAT
>OBXH01000983.1_pt1 | contig 17716 bp, 13 predicted proteins | sample 1538101 | NCBI WGS metagenome assembly OBXH01 (sample SAMEA2580141, study PRJEB22360) | human gut metagenome | biome: human gut; feature: human-associated habitat; material: faeces | place: Denmark | collected 2008/2010 | reverse complement strand
GCCACCACCAGTGGCCCGCGTCCTCTGTGAGACGGTGCCCGCCATTGCGGCGGGTACGCTGAAAGCTGTGCCGCAGGCCCACGAGAACGCCTCTGCGGCCCCCATGCTGAGCAAGGAGATGGCCGAGTTCCACCTGACCGAGAGCGCCGCCCACATCCACAACTGGGTGCGGGGGATGAATCCGTGGCCCGGCGCATGGTTCGTCACCTCCGGCGGCAAAAAGCTCAAGGTGACGGAGTGCCGTGTGGCAGACAGCCACGGGGAGGCCCCCGGCACGGTGCTGGCGACCAAGCCCCTGACCGTGGCCTGCGGTGAGGGTGCCATCCAGCTGCTCCATGTCGTGCCGGAGGGCAAGAAGCCCATGGACGGCACTTCCTTCGCGGCTGGTCTCCGCCTCAAGGCGGGGGATACCCTGTGAGCGGCCCGAACCCCCGCGCGGCGGCGGTGGCGGCGCTGGTGCGGCAGGAGCAGGACGGCTTTTCCAACCTCATCCTCGACGCAGAGCTGCGCCGCCAGAAGCTGGAGGGCCGGGATAAGGCCTTCGCCAGCGCGATCTTCTACACCGTCCTCGAGCACCGGGGGACGCTGGACTATATCCTCGGGCAGTTCCTGCCCAAGGGTCTGGCCAAGCTCGACCCGCAGGTGCGGGAGATTCTCCGCGCCGCGCTGGCACAGGCGCGGTATATGCAGGTGCCCGCTTCGGCGGCGGTCAACGAGGCGGTCAAGCTGACCCGCACCTTCAAGAAGGCCAGCGCCTCCGGCCTTGTGAACGCCGTGCTGCGCCGTGCCATCGCCTACGACCTCGACACCGCCGTCTTTGCCGACGCGGTGGAGCGGCTGATGGTGCTGGGGTCGGCGGGCCGGGATGTGGCCGCCTTCCTCCACGCCAGCTACCCCGACGAGGCGCTGGACATCCTGACCCACACCGCCGACGGCGGCCTGACCAGCCTGCGGGCGAACCCCCGGAAGGGCACGCCGGAGGCCCTCTGCGAAAAGCTGCTGGCCTCGGGGGCGAAGACCGCCGCCCCGGGCCTCGTGCCGGGCAGCGTTCTGGCCCGCTTCGAGGGCAGCCCGGCAGAGAGCGGGCTGTTCCGGGAGGGATACTTCCACGTCGAGGGGCAGGCCAGCCAGCTTGCCGCCCTCTGCGTGGAGGCAAAGCCCGGCGACACCGTCCTCGACCTCTGCGCCGCCCCCGGCGGCAAGAGCCTGCTCCTCATCGAGGAGATGGGAGATGAGGGGCGGCTGGTGAGCTGCGACGTCAGCGAGAACCGCGTCCAGCTCATCCGGAAGGCCGTGGAGCGGATGGGCTTTGCCCATGTGGAGCCGCGGGTCTCGGACGGCACCAAGCCGGACGCAGACCTTCCCATGGCCGACCGCATTCTTGTGGACGCCCCGTGCAGCGGCCTCGGCATCCTTGCCAAGAAGCCGGACATCCGGTACAAGACCCTCGAAAAAGCGCGTCACGATGAATTATTGGCCACCCAGTCGGCCATTCTGGATACAGCCGCCGCCCATCTCAAGCCCAGCGGGCGGCTGGTCTACTCGACCTGCACCATCGACCCCTCCGAGAACGAGGAGCAGGTGAGGGCCTTTGTGGGCCGTCACTCGGAGTTCCGGGTGGTGACGCCGGGGGTGGCCTTCCCCGCCGGGATGACGGTGGGGGACTGGGGCGTTCTCTCGGTGCCCACCCGTACCGGCATGGACGGCTTTTTCCTCTGCGCGATGCAGAAAGTTCCCTGATAAAAGGAGATTCCAATGGATACAAAACGCTGTATATCCTCCCTGACGCTGGAACAGCTGACGGCGGAGCTGAAAGCGATGGGCCAGCCCGGCTTCCGGGCCAAGCAGATCTTTCACTGGGTGCACCAGAAGCTTGTGACCGACTTTTCGGCCATGACCGACCAGCCCAAGACCCTGCTGGCAAAGCTGGAAGAGGCCTTTTACATCGCCGCGCCCATCATCGAGCGGCGGCAGGAGGCCAAGGACGGCACGGTGAAATACCTGCTGCGGATGGCCGACGGCAACTGCATCGAGACGGTCGTGATGCGCTACCACTACGGTAACACGGTCTGCGTGTCCACGCAGGTGGGCTGCCGGATGGGCTGCCGCTTCTGCGCGTCCACGCAGGCGGGCCGCGTCCGCAACCTCGAGGCGGGCGAGATCTGTTCCGAGATCTATACCGCCCAGAAGGACATCGGAGAGCGCATCTCTCACATTGTGCTGATGGGCATTGGTGAGCCGCTGGACAATTTTGACGAAGTGATGCGCTTTCTGGAGAACATCTCTTCCCCCGAGGGCGTCAACATCGGGATGCGGAACATCAGCCTCTCCACCTGCGGCCTCGTGCCGAAGATCGACCAGCTGGCGGAGAAGAAATTGCAGCTGACCCTCTCCGTCTCCCTCCACGCCCCCAACAACGACATCCGCAGCGGCATGATGCCCGTCAACGATGCCTACCCGGTGGAGGTGCTGATGCAGGCGGTGCGCCGCTATCAGGACACCACGGGCCGGCGGGTGAGCTTCGAATACTCGATGGTGCGGGGGGTCAACGACTCGGACGCCTGCGCCAAGCAGCTGGCCGACCTCATCCGGGGCATGGGCGCCCACGTCAACCTCATCCCCATCAACCCGGTGGACGGCAGCCCCTACTCGGCCACCGACGCGGCCAACGTCCGGCGCTTCCAGCAGAAGCTGGAGAGCCTCGGCGTCAACGCCACCGTCCGCCGCCGTCTGGGCAGCGAGATCAGCGCCGCGTGCGGCCAGCTCCGCCGCGACGAGATGAACGGCAAAGCCTAAAAAGGAGAAGCCTATGAAACTTGCAGGAAAAACAGACGTCGGCAGCGTCCGGCAGGAGAATCAGGACGACTACCGGGCGGGGGAGCTGCCCGGCGGTGCGGCATGGGGGCTTGTGTGCGACGGCATGGGCGGCGCAAGGGGAGGCCGTGAGGCCTCGCTGAGCGCCTGCGACGTCATCGAGCACTGCTTCCTCGAGCAGTACGCCCAGTGCCTGCCCGGCGACGAGGAGAGCTTCCTGAAGCGGGCGCTCATCAGCGCCAACCGCTTCGTCTTCCAGAAAGCCTCCCGGGTGGAGGAGCTTGCGGGGATGGGCACCACGGCGGTCTGCGCCCTCGTGCGGGGCGGGACGGCCTACCTCTGCCACGCAGGCGACTCCCGCGCCTACCTCTGCCGGGAGGGAAAGCTCACCCAGCTGACCCACGACCACTCCTATGTGCAGGAGCTGGTGGACTGCGGCACCATCACCCCCGAGGAGGCCGAGCATCACCCCCAGAAGAACATCATCACCCGGGCGCTGGGCGTGGACTACCGCCTTGAGCCGGAGTTCACCAGCTGCCCCGTCCAGCAGGGCGACCTGCTGCTGCTCTGCACCGACGGCCTCACCAACGTCCTGCCCAAGGACAAGATGGAGGAGCTGCTGACCAAGGGCGGGTTCTACGACATCCCCGACCGGCTGGTGGACGCCGCCAACGCGGGCGGAGGCCCCGACAACATCACCGCGCTGCTGCTGGGTGTGGAGCCGCTGGAGGTGAAGCATGGATAATCTCATCGGGAAGACGCTGGATGGGCTTTACACCATCCGGGAGCTGATCGGCACCGGTGGGATGGCCAACGTCTATAAGGCTGTGGTGACGGCCCCCGGCGGGCCTGTGCCGGAGGGAACGGTCGTGGCCGTCAAGGTGCTGCGGCAGGAGCTGATGCACGATGCCGACCTCGTCCGCCGCTTCAAGAACGAATCCAAGGCCATCTCCCTGCTCAACCACCCCAACATCGTGAAGGTGTATGACGTTTCCGTCGGCGAGAACTTACAGTATATCGTCATGGAGTGTGTGGAGGGCATGACCCTCCGGGAGTACCTCAACGAGCGGGGCGGTAAGATCACCAGCCGCGAGACCGTCCACTTCATCGGCCAGATCCTCCGCGCCCTCGACCACGCCCACCGCAACGGCGTCGTCCACCGGGACATCAAGCCCCAGAACATCATGCTGCTGGACAACGGCCAGCTGCGGATGATGGACTTCGGCATCGCCCGCATCTCCCGGGCGGAGAACCAGATCCAGAACGGCCGGAAGGCGATGGGCAGCGTCCACTATATCAGCCCCGAGCAGGCGAGGGGAGACGAGACCGACCCCAAGAGCGACCTGTACTCGGTGGGCGTCATGATGTACGAGATGCTCTCGGGCAAGCTCCCCTTCGACGCAGACGACATGGTGGAGGTGGCCCGCAAGCAGATCACGGACGACCCGAAGCCGCTGGCCGAGCTGGCCCCCGAGGTGCCGCTGGGCCTTGTCCAGATCACAGAGCGCGCCATGGCAAAGCTGCCGGTGAACCGGTACGCCAGCGCCGCCGAGATGCTGGAAGCGCTGGACGCCTATGTGCGCGACCCGTCCATCACGTTCGACTATCAGTATGTAAAAGAGGAAGTCCCCGAAAAGGCGGTGAATGAACCTATGGCAGAAAAGCGGACCATCCGCAGACCGCCCGAGGCGCAGAAAACGCGCACCAAGGCGAAAAAGAAGAAGCCCGGCGCCTTTATGCCGGTGCTGCTGGGCATCACGGCGGCCTTTGCGCTGGCCTGCGCGGCCCTGTGCTGGGTCATCCTGAGCGACTCGAGCAATATCATGAACAAGAAAGCCGACATCGTGCTGAGCGATTTCAGCGGCATGACGCAGGACGAGGTGAACGCCTCCCCGCAGGTGGCCTCCGGGCAGGTGGTCGTCAACTGGGAGCAGGAGTACAGCAACGACTACGCCGCCGGTCATGTCTACAAGCAGTCGCCGGTGGCGGGCCGCACCGTCCGCGAGGGCCAGAGCGTGACCCTCACCGTCAGCCTCGGCGTCCACTATGTCACCGTCCCCGACCTGACCAACTATGTGCAGGCCGACGGCGAACAGCAGCTCAAGGAGCTGGGCGTCTCGGTGCTGGTGACGCAGGCCGTGGATGAATCGGTGGCCGCAGGCTCCATCATCCGCACCGACCCCGCCGCAGGCAGTCAGGTAGCCGCAGGCACCACCGTCGTCATCTACGTCAGCCGCCCGCAGGTGGCCACCACCACCAAGGTGCCCAGCCTCATCGGCATGAGCGTGAACGACGCCCGCACCCTGCTGGTGCAGAAGAAGCTGGGCCTCGGCGGCCAGACCGAGCAGTACAGCGACCAGCCCGTGGGCACCATCATCAGCCAGTCGCCCGGCGAGGGCGCATCGGCCAAGCTCAACACCCGCGTCAGCGTGGTGGTCAGCGCAGGGCCGGAGCCTGCACCGGAACCGGAAGCACCCAGCGAGAGCGCCAGCAGCTCCGGCAGCTCCGGCGGCGGCTGGTGGAGCGGCCTGTTCGGCAGCGGCAGCTCGTCCTCGTCCAGCACTGCCGCCAGCGAGAGCAGCAGCGCCTCCTCCGGGAGCACCGGCGGCGGCCTCGGCGACTGGTGGACGTCGTGGCTGGGGTAAGGGAGAGACTATGACAGGTTATATCACAAAAGGCATCGGCGGATTTTATTACGTCAAAACGTCGGAAGGCATCGTGGAGTGCAAGCCCCGGGGCATCTTCCGCAAGCAGAAGCTCACCCCCGTGGCGGGCGATGTGGTGACGCTGGAAACGGAAAACGGCGCGGCGGTCATCGCGTCCATCGCGCCCCGGCGGAACGTCTTCGTCCGCCCGCCGATGGCCAACCTCGACGTGCTGTTCCTCGTGGCCAGCACCACCCAGCCCACCCCCAGCACCCTCGTGCTGGACAAGCTCTCGGCCATCGCCGTGGACAAGGGCGTCCAGCCCGTCATCGTCTGCACCAAGGGCGACCTCGCCGAGGCGGAGTTCCTGCGCAGTGCCTACGAGAAGTCCACGCTGCCCTTCATCCGCATCGACCACCGGACGGGGGAGGGCCTCGACGAGATCCGGAACTGGATCAATGGCCGTCTCTGCGCCTTCTGCGGCAACTCGGGCGTGGGCAAATCCACCCTCCTGAACGCCCTGCTGCCCGATGTGGAGCGGGAGACCGCTGCCATCAGCCAGAAGCTGGGCCGGGGCCGCCACACCACCCGCGAGGTGACGATCTTTGAAGCCTTTGGCGGGCGGATCGCCGACACCCCGGGCTTTGCCAGCCTCGAGGCCAGCCGGGCGGGCTTCATCCCCAAGGAGAACCTGGAGCACGCTTTCCCGGAGTTCGGCCCCTACCTCGGCGAGTGCCAGTTCACCGGCTGCTCCCACCGCTCGGAGAAGGGCTGCGCCGTCCGGGCCGCGCTGGCCGAGGGCAAGCTCTCCCAGACCCGCTACGACAGCTACTGCGCCATGTACGACGAGGTCAAGGACGTGAAGGAATGGCAGAGGCCGAGGGGAGTGTAAGGCAAAGCCTTCCCGTGAGCAAAAGCCTCTCCCTTTGGGAGAGGTGTCTGCGAAGCAGACGGAGAGGGCAAGCCAGTTACGACAGAGCTGCTGCGCAGCGATAGGCAGCCTTTTTGTCAGAGCAATACGATCGCTGTGTGGAGCTGTCTTGTCAGCGTCCTTGCCCTCTCAGGCGCTCCGCGCCAGCTCCCCCAAAGGGGGAGCCACTGGCGAGCCGGGCCACTCTGAACTGCCCGCTGAAAGTGTAATTTTACGCAAAAGGGTGGGCCTCGCTTACGGGGGCAGGCCCTAGAAAGAAGGAAATCAATGTCCCGCTGTGTTATTTTGTCGGCCTGCCCCGTCAGCCCTGCGCTGGCGGCGGCGCTGCGGCCCGACGACACCATCATCGCCTGCGACGCGGGCTACCGCAACTGTGAGCCGCTGGGCTGCCGCCCCGACATCATCGTGGGCGACTTCGACACCGCGCCCTGCCCGGCGCAGGAGGAGGACGACATCGTCGTCCTGCCCCACGTCAAGGACGACACCGACACCGAATATGCGGCAAAGCTGGCCTCCGAGAAGGGCTTCGACGAGGCGCTTTTGCTGGGTGCGCTGGGCGGCAGACGCCTCGAGCACACGCTGGCGAACCTCTGCACCGGCCTCGGCCTTGAGCAGCGGGGCGTCCGGGCCACGCTCCTCGACGAGCGCAGCCGCATCACCTTCGTGATGCCCGGCGAGACCCGCCGCTACCCGAAGGGCGAATACTTCTACCTCTCCGTCTTCCCGATGGAGGGCAGGGCCGAGGGCGTCTCGGAGCGCGGCTCGTTCTACGAGCTGACGGACGCCGTCCTCACCGCAGGCTACCCCCTCGGCGTCAGCAACGAGTACGCCGACGGCTCCGACTGCATCACCATCTCCACCCGGAAGGGCGCGCTGGTGGTGGTGGAGACGGTGCCGGATGGCCCGATCCTGAGCTGAGAGTCACATTCTGCGCCCCGCCCGCCTATAATGGCATAGAAAACGAGAGAAAGGTGGTCGGCGCTATGCAGGTGGTCGTGCTCAAAAGCCCCAAGTGTCTGAGGGGGCTGCTCCGCAGACTGTTCGGGATAAAAAAGGAAACGCAGGACTAAAGAAAATCCCCCTCGGAGCGGAGGCTCGAGGGGGATTTTTGCGCCTGCCGGTAGACCAAAGCCTCTCCCTTTGGGAGAGGTGGCACCGAAGGTGACGGAGAGGGCAAGCCTGTCTCCCAAGAGCCGCCGTGCAGCGATAAGCTGTCTCTTTGTCAGAGCGATACTATCGCCGCGCCTGCGCTTCTCCGCCAGCGTCCTTGCCCTCTCAGGCGCTTCGCGCCAGCTCTCCCAAAGGGGGAGCCTTTTCACCCCAAAAACCTGCGTGAAAGGCCCTGAAATCTGCGTGAATCGCACTTGCGGGGGGCGGCGAGGCAAGCTATAATAGAGTTACCGAAACACATCGCACGAATGGAGGTAACGACCATGAAACGGAAAAAATTCCTTGCCCTCGCCCTCGCGGGCGTGATGACCGCAGCGACCCTCACCGCCTGCGCACCGCTGGAGGACCTCTACGACTGGTTCTTTGGCAGCGGGAGCGGCAGCGCTTCCCACGGCAGCGAAAAGGGCCTTGTGAGGGAGTCCGAGGAGCTTAACAATAAGCTCGAGCCGCTCAAGGCGTATTTGGAACTTTCTGAAACCACAGTAAGCGACAGGGCCAAGGAGACGCTTGAGAAAGTGGCAAAAGAATTTGACGCGGAATGGCTCATCGACGGCGAGTTGTCGACCAATACGGCTATAGCTGCGCTCGGATCCATCGCGAACGACTTAAACCAGCAGTTATGCGTGGACGTGATGGAGTGGCCTTTCTCCAGCGGGACAGCGGTTACTGATCCGGGTCACAGGATGATTTACGTAGGTGGCTATGAGGATCGAGGGGCTGATACTGGTGTGCCTTCCCATTACTCTCGTCTGACAAAGTATTCTTTCTTAAAAGGTCAATTGAAAAAACTCAATATAAATGACGCTGAACTATACGCTGGTACGTTCCAGAAAGGCGATAAAACATACGCCGCGATGGTCATCATATTTTAGGAGTGAAAGCAGTGATTAGGCTCTGCTTTACACACCCTTTTCCGGAAAGAAAGCTTTTCCCCCTCGGAGCGCAGGCCCGGGGGGCTTTTTGCGCCTGCCGGTAGGCCAAAGCCTCTCCCTTTGGGAGAGGTGGCATTGCGAAGCAATGACGGAGAGGGTAAGCCCGTCTCCCAAGAGCCGCCGTGCAGCGATAAGCTGTCTCTTTGTCAGAGCGATACTATCGCCGCGCCTGCGCTTCTCCGCCAGCGTCCTTGCCCTCTCAGGCGCTTCGCGCCAGCTCTCCCAAGGGGAGAGCCTTTTCACCTGCACGATACGGCTCCACTGCGGTGGAACAAGTGGCGAAGTTCCTATAAATTAAACGATACATCATTAAATATTAGCTGTTCGCCAACGTGGCGAAGTTCCCCCCATTGGCGAAGTACCTATTTTGCCAGCTGGGCACAAGTTCGCCACCTTGGCGAAGTTCGTTTTACGGCGTTGGTACGTTGATATTTTGGAACTTCGCCAGATAACCTGCGTGGCTCGGAGGTGCAGCTCCGTCATACCGCCCTTCCTGCCCGCATACACTTTCCCAAGAGCAAGGACAGGAAAGGAGCATCACCATGGAGCTGAAAGTGTTCCGGGACGTTCTGCCTGCGGCGGGTGCGGACTGCACGGCCAAGGCAGAGCTGCCCCTTGAGACCGAACTTCTCATCTCGGACTATCTGCCGCCGGTGCAGCGCATCGTCAAGTGCTTCGCGCAGCCGGTGGTGCTGCAAAAGCAGCTGGCCCCCGGGCGGCTGACGCTGGAAGGGTATCTGCGCTGCACCGTCTATTATCAGGGCGAAGAGGGGGCGGGCCTGTGCCAGACCGAGCAGAAGCTGCCCTTTACCAAGACCCTCGAGCTGCCCAGCTTCGGGGCCACCGCGTGGACGGCCTGCGTCGAGGGCCAGACCGAGTACCTCAACTGCCGGGCCGTCAACTCCCGCCGCATCGAGGTGCGGGGGGCCTATGGGCTGGTGGTGAGCGTCCACGCTCAGCTGTCCACCGAGGTCATCACGGCCCTCAGCGAGGGCGGCATCGAGCAGAAGCTGACGACCCTTGGGGGTGTGCGGCGGGCCGCCACCCTCGAAAAGCTCGTCACCATCGAGGGGGCGCTGACCTTCCCCAAGCCCCCCGCCGCCATCCTCGACATCACCGGCACCGCCGAGGTGAGGGAGCTGAAGCGGATGCAGGGCAAGGCCGTGGCGAAGGGGACCCTCCGCGCCCTCTGCGCGTGGCGGGCCGAGGGGGACGCCGCCCTCCTGAGCCAGACCGCCGAGCTGCCCTTCCATCAGATCGTGGACGTGGAGGGGCTGAGCGAGGACTGCCAGTGCCTGTGCACCCTTGCGCCGGTGGGCTTTGCCGCCGCCGAGGGGGAGACCGCCGAGGACGGCAGCGCCTCCACCACCCTGACGGCCACCGCCCTGCTCCGGCTGAGCGGCTGGCGCCCCTACCAGCTCCAATGTGTGGCCGACGCCTTTTCCACCCGCTTCGCCGCCGAGGTGACGCCCCAGACCATCGCCACCGAGGGGCTGCTCTGTACGCTGGACGAGACGACGGTGCTGCGGGGGTCCGGGCCGCTGCCCGATGCGGGCGCGCACATTCTGGCCTGCTTTGCCTCCTTCGGGTCGGTGAGCCTGACGCGGGGCGAGGGGAGGGCCGCGCTGACGGCCCGGGCCGTGGTGTCGGCTTTCGCCGAAAACACCCTCGGGGAGATCGAGTGCTACGAAAAGGCGCTGGACTACGCCCTGCCCCTGCCCGCCGACCTCCCGCCCGACGCCCAAGCCTACCCTGAGTGCTGGCTGACAGTGCAGGACGTGCAGTGCACCAGCGCGGGCGGTGCGCTGGAGGTGTCCCTCACCGTCCGGGCCGAGGGCGCAGTGCTGGTGCGGCAGACGTGGCCGCTGGTGGGCGGGGTGGAGCTGGGCGACCCGCTGGCCCCCGCCGACCCCGAGGTGTCGCTGCGCATCTGTTACGCGCAGGCGGGGGAGGAGCTTTTCGCCATCGCCAAGCGCTACCACGTCTCGCCGGGCCAGATGCTCGCCGCCAACGACCTGCCCGACGGCACAGAGCGCCTCGATGAGGCCCAAAGACTGCTGGTGCCGGGGGTATAGGGGGGGAGGCTCCCCCTTTGGGGGAGCTGGCGAGCGGAGCGAGACTGAGAGGGCAAGGACGCTGACAGAGAAGCGCAGGCGCAGCGATAGCATCGCTCTGCCAAAGAACCTGCTTATCGATGTGTGGCGGCTCTCGGGAGACGGGCTTGCCCTCTCCGTCATCGCTTGCGCGATGCCACCTCTCCCAAAGGGAGAGGCTTTGGCTTGCGGGAAGGAGAAGTACGACTTATGACGAAAAGAGGAAGAAAAACTTCGAAAACATCTACCGTTTCCGCCGCTGGTCTGCTATAATTTTCTATGCTTGTTACAAAACCCGGAAGTGAAGCAAAGGAGCTAGGATATGATAAAGAGCGCTGAACTGGAAAATTCGGCATATGATTTCGAGGCGAAGATGCCGCTGCGCCACGCCGTCCCGCTGGGCCTGCAGCACGTTTTCGCCATGTTCGTGGGCAACCTCACCCCGCTGCTCATCATCACCAGCGCCTGCGGCATCGCAGGCGGTGAGTTTGCAGACCTGCAGGTGAGCCTGCTGCAGAACGCCATGTTCGTGGCGGGCATCGTCACGCTGGTGCAGCTGTACGGCCTCGGCCCGGTCGGCGGCAAGGTGCCCATCATCATGGGCACCAGCTCGGGCTTCCTCGGCGTCTTCAACAGCGTCGCGGCCACCATGGGCGGCGGCGTCACGGCCTACGGCGCCATGATGGGCGCATCCATTCTGGGCGGCCTGTTCGAGAGCGTGCTGGGCGTCTTCCTCAAGCCCCTGCGCAAGCTCTTCCCCCCGGTGGTCACGGGCACGGTGGTGCTGTCCATCGGTCTGTCCCTGATCTCCGTGGGCGTCAACTCCTTCGGCGGCGGCAACGCGGCCAAGGACTTCGGCTCGGTGGAAAACCTGCTGCTGGCCCTCTTCGTGCTGGTGGTCATCCTCTTCTTCAAGCACTGGACGAAGGGCTTCCTCAGCTCCTCCTCCATCCTCGTGGGCATCGTCGCGGGCTATCTGGCCGCCATCGTCATGGGCTTCGTCCTGCCCACCACCGGCGTCACCGCCGAGGGCGTGGAGTTCACCAAGGCATGGGTGCTGAACTGGCACAAGGTCGCCGAGGCCAGCTGGTTCGCCATCCCGAAGCTGGTGCCCGTCAAGATCGTCTTTGACCTTCGCGCCATTCTGCCCGTCATCATCATGTTCATCGTCACCGCTGTGGAGACGGTGGGCGACATCTCGGGCGTCATGGAGGGCGGCATGGGCCGCGAGGCCACCGATAAGGAGCTGTCCGGCGGCATCATCTGCGACGGCCTCGGCTCCACCGTGGCCGCCTGCTTCGGCGTCCTGCCCAACACCTCCTTCAGCCAGAACGTGGGCCTTGTGGCTATGACCAAGGTGGTCAACCGTGGCGCACTGGCCACCGGCGCCATCTTCCTGATGCTCTGCGGCCTCATCCCCAAGCTGGGCGCACTCATCTCCATCATGCCGCAGGCCGTTCTGGGCGGCGCAGCCGTCATGATGTTCTCCTCCATCGTGGTGTCCGGCATCCAGCTCATCACCAAGGAGAAGATGACCCCCCGCACCCTGACCATCGTTTCTGTCGCGCTGGGCGTGGGCTACGGCATGGGTGCGAACGCCAGCATCCTCGCCAACACCCCCCAGTTCGTCCAGCTCATCTGCGGCGAGAGCGGCATCGTGCCCGCCGCCTTTGTGGCGATCATCCTCAACTGCCTGCTGCCGCGGGAGGAGAAGTAACGCTTTCTCTGGAACATAGCAAAGCCCCCTTTCGGAACGCTCCGAAAGGGGGCTTTGTTTGTCACCGGACGGCCTGCTTCAGCCGCGCCAGATCGTCGGCATCCGGGTGGGAGAGAGCCTTGTCGAAATTCTCGATCAGCATATCCAGATTCGGCATATGGATGGGCTGCTTCTTCATCGCTTCATACCGCTGGCGCACCGACAGCGGCATCTTGCCCTGACACATGAAGCTGCCGATGAGGGTGTTGCTGCGGTCGAGAGACTTCTGGACGGTCTTTAAGATCTTGTTGAAATAGCCCTCGCTGCCGCCAAAGCCTGCTGTGCCGAAGAGAAAAACCTTCTTTCCGTGCAGCTGTTCCAGAAATTCCAGAATGGCGGCGTCGGCGGTGCCTTTGTCCGTCCAGAAGCCCACATAGAGGGTGTCGGCGTCCAGAGCGGCGGGGTCCGGAGCGCCGAAATAAGAGCAGGCGTCCTGCGGCAGACTGTCGTGGAGGGTGTCTGCCAATAATTTCGTGTTGCCTGTTTTGCTGCTGAATACGATGGCGTAGCGCATAGCTTCTCCTTTGGAGCCATTGGCTCTCTGAAATGATGATGGTACGGGCGGCTCAGGCTTCTTTCGCCCGCAGCGCATCGTAGATGCAGCGGGTGCCCTGATGGGCCATCAGCCCGCCCAGACACTTTTTGTTGCAGCGGACACAGCGGTGGATCTGTGCCGCCTGTCCGTTTTTCAATTTGTTTACCAAGTCCGGGTCAGCCAGAAGCGGACGGCTCATGGCGGCGCACTGGATGCGCCCGCTGGCGAGCTGCTGCTCCACGAAATCGGGGTCGTTCAGGCCGCCGACCCCGCAAAGGGGCAGGGCGGTATACTGCCGCACCTCGTCGCAGAACTTGAGGAAGCACCCCGGCTGACCGAAATAGGGATGGCTGGCCGGGGGGATGGTGTCCTCCAGGGCCGAGTGGTTCGCCAGCGTCACATGGAAGCTGGTGACGCCCGCCTGCTCCAGCAGCGGGACGAAGACCGAAAGCTCTTCCTCCGCCACACCGGCGTTGCCAAAGTGCGGGTCCTCCTGCCGGACGGCCAGCTTGTAATCAATGGGCATCCCCGGGACAGCCGCCCGGACGGCCCGGACGGCCTCCACCGCAAAGCGGGCGCGGTTCTCCGCGCTGCCGCCGTATTCGTCGGTGCGATGGTTGAAGAGGGACGAGCTGAAGCTGCCGCACATCCGGTCGCCGTGCACCTGCACCATGTCGAAGCCCGCCTGTCTGGCCAGCAGGGCGGCTTTCCCGAAGCCGTCGAGGATGTTCTGGAGCTTGCGCTTGGGCAGCTTGGTGATGTAGGGGCCGACGGCATCGTTCAGCTTCTCCCGCAGCTGGTCGGGGGTGAGCTTCTTCGTCAGGAGGGCGGGAAGGTACTTGAGCATCGCCAGCAGGTCGGAGTCGCTCTGGTGGAGCTGGGCGCAGAGCTTGCAGTCTGCGGCGTGGGCGATCTCTGCGAGCTGCTGATAAAAGGCAAAGCCCTTGGCATCGAAGAGCGACTTCTCAAACCTGCTTTTGCCCACCGGGACATCCCCGACGATGATCATGGCGCAGCCGCCCTCGACGAGTGCGCGGTATTTTGCAAGGGTCTCCTCGTCCGACAGGCCGAAGGTGGTGGGCGCAAAAAGAATGCGGTTCTTCAGCCGCAGCCCGCCATAATCAACGGGGCTTAAAATCGTTTCGTACATCGTTTCACCCTTTCTTTTTTGCTGTTTTTTGCAGGAGGGCCAGCAGCTGCTGCCGCTCCGGGGCCGTCAGCCCGCTCAGCGCCTCCGCATCCCAGTCGGCAAAGACCCGGTGACAGACCGTAAAGGCCTGTTCGCCCTGCGAAGTCAGCCGCAGACGGTAGCTGCGCCCCAGCTTTTCCCTCGTCAGAAAGCCGTCCTCGACCAGCTTGACAAGGCTGCGCTGGGAGTGTCCCCAGTCCAGATGCAGCTCCTTGGTCAGCTCCGAGGGGGTGCAGTCCGGGTGCTTTCCGACATAGAGGATGAAATACATCTGCCCGAAGTTCAGGCCCAGCTCCTGCAGGCGCTGGCTCGTATAAGCGGCGAAGGCTCTGTGCAGGGTCAGGATGCGGGAGGATACGGTATAAGGCTCCATGTGCTCAGCTCGCTTTCTTCTGCTTTCTTATCTAGGATGGAATGCAGTATAGCACATATACTTGACAAAGTCAAGTAATGCGGCATCAAAAATCGCCGGGGGTGCTGTCGGGCAGCTCCCGGCGATCTTGTACAGCGATATTCCGGCGCGAAGACCGCTTTTTACAGCTCCGCCAGAGCGCGCTTGAGGTTCTGGGCGATCTGGTCGGGGCAGCTGGTGGGACGGGGGCCGCAGGTCGTGCCCTCCATCCGGGCGATGGCGTCCTCCGCCTTCATGCCCTTGAGCAGGCGGCTGATGCCCTTCAGGTTGCCGTTGCAGCCGCCGACGACTTCGATGGACTCGATGGTGTGGTCATCGTTCAGCACGATGTGGGTCTCCTTGGAGCAGGTGCCCTTGTTGGGGTAGCTAAAAGACTTGCTCATATTCATACATCCTCTCTCTATGGCCGATTGACAGTCGTATTATACACCCGCAGGGCAGAAAATGTCAATGTGACCCGGTCACAGTGTGCCGCCCCGGCGCTGGCGGGCCAGCGCTTCCACCCGGGCGATCTGGTCGTCGGCGGTGACGCAGGCCCCCACAGGGTGGGGCTTGCCGTGGTTCGCGCCGTGGAAGTCGCTGCCGCCGGTGACGATGAGGCCGTGGGCCGCGCAGAGAGCGGCGCACTCGGCCCTGTCCTCGGGGCTGTTGCGGGGATGGTCCACCTCGATGCCGTCGATGGCCCCTTCGGCCACCAGCTCCCGCACAAGGGGCATACTCTTGTACACCGTCGGGTGGGCGAACACCACCACCGCCCCGGAGGCTCTGGCTGTGGCCAGCACCTCCCGCACCGGCGGGTAGGCAGGGGAGTGGAGGCATCTGCCCCGAGGCTCCCAGCCGAACAGCTCATGGTACAGCCCGGTGTAGATGCCGTCGCACAGGCCCAGCTGCTGCAGCGCCTGCATGATGCCGCTCTTGAAGAGGACGCCGCTGTCCTGCGCGTACTCCAGCGCCTGCTCGGTGCGGAACTGGGGGTAGAGCGCCTCGATCTCCCGGCAGCTCTGCAAGGCGCACTCGTTGCGGCGCTGGCGCATGATGTCGCAGTGCCGCCGCAGGGCGGGGCTGTCGGGGTCGGGCCAGAAGGCCAGAATGTGGACGCGGTGGCTCCGTTGGAAGTCGTAGCCGGTCAGCTCGGCGGCGGGGATGAGCCGCACGCCGTCCTGCACCGGGTGGTCGTAGGCGTACTGTGCGCTGAGGATGGTGTCGTGGTCCGAGAGGGCCAGAGCGCTCAGGCCCAGCCGCGCTGCCATCAGGGGCAGACGGTGGATGGGCACAGAGCCGTCAGAGCAGGTGGAATGGGTGTGAAGATCGCCAGCCATAGTTTCTATTCCCTCGATTTGCGTGTGATTTTTCTACGCCCATAGTGTAGCACAAAACGAATCGGGGGACAAGAGCGCCTCAGCCCACGGTGAGGCTGGAAGCGGTGAGCCGGTGGGTCAGGACAGCCTCGGCGTCCTCGCCGCCCATGGCCAGCAGCTCGTCCACCGAGAGGGTGGTGGAGCAGAGGATGGTCTGGAAGGTGATGGTGTCGATGCCCTCAGCCCGCAGCTGACGCAGGGTGGCCAGCGAGGCCCGGAGGGAGGCCGTGAACCGCCCGACGCGGATAGAGAGGACGTTGTTGCCCCGGATGCTGGTGTAGGAGATGCGCTGGCCGTCCTTGTCGGTGACGACGAGGCCCGGGAAGACCGACTCCTGCACAGAGGCGTCCGCAGAGCCGCCGCCCGAAGAGGAGGTGTCCGCAGGAACAGGGTCGGTGGGGAGGGTGATGTTGTTGCCCTCGGAGTCGGAGCGGGTGATGGAACTGCCCTCAGCAAGGCCGGTGAACTCCTGCTCGATGCCGTTGGCACCGATGGCAACATTGTCTTTTCCAGCGGTGGCTGTGATAGTCACTTTGCCCTCAAGGGTGATGTCGGCATCTGCAACGCTTTCGCAGCCAGCACCGATGCCTGCGCCGCCAATAACGATTTTTTCCTTTTCATCTGTACCGCCGCCGACCGCTTTGACGGTGGGACTGCCGTTCGCATTGCTCTTGATGGTGATTTGATTGCCCTTGTTATCGCTGTTGTTTTCAGCGCCAGCACCGCCGCCGATGGCCGCGCCGCCTGCGCCTCCGGCAGCGTTGACTTTGGTGTTGCCCTCGATGGTCACATTGCCGAGACCATAAACACCACCGCCGATGCCTGCGCCATAGGCGCCGCCCTGCACATTGTCGATTTCGGCATTCTCCTTGATGACCACGTTGCCGTTGCCGATTTTATCGGGGGAACTAAATGCGCCGCCCCCGATGCCTGCCGCACCGTAGCCGCCGGTCGCATTCTCGATTTTTGCATTGCCGGAGATCGTCACATCACCGTCGTAGCCATAACCGCCGCCAATGCCTGCACCGTATTTCGTGTTGGATGCATTTTTAATAACAGCGTCGCCGGTTATCGTAACGGTCGCACCGTTATAATAACCACCGCCGATGCCCGCAGCGCCTTCACCGCCTGCGGCAGTGATGCCGCCGCCGCTGATGGTCACATTGCCGCTGCCGTTGCAGCCGCCGCCGATGCCAGCGCCTAAATAACCGCCGGTTGCATTGATTTCGCCGCCGGTGATCTCTACATAAGCAGTACCGTCGGAACCACTGCCAATGCCTGCACCCCAATCGTCACTGGTGGCCGTGATATTGCCGCCAGTGATTTTCACCTGAGCGTCATTGCTGCCAGCGCTGCCGATGCCAGCGCCTTTGAATCCGCCGACAGCCTCCAGACTGCCGTTCTTATCTTTGTCCTGAATGGTCAGTTCGCCGCTGGTGTCAGTCTTGTTGTGCTCCAATCCGGCATGGCCAGCGCCGCTCTTCAGTTCGTTGTCGCCATCCAGCTCGATATTGGTATCGCCCTTGCCGGTCACGCTCACGGCGGCTTCGCTCCCGCTGCTGGCGTCGATGTTTACATCTTTGAGCGTGACCTCAACCTTATCGTCCTTATCTTTGGCCTCGATGGTCACGGTGTTCTTGTCTGATTTGCCGGTGATGACGGTGCCGGTGTCCTCCACATCCTTCTGCTCGCCCTGTGAGACCATGTTCGTCCCTTCGGTCTTGCCCGCCTTCACGGTGATGTCACCTTTTTCGATGTCCCATGTCTCGGCAAAAGCCGGGGCGGTCAAGGTGGTGAGCATTGCGGCGGTCAGAACAAGCGCCGCTGCCCGCTGAGAGGCCGGACGGGGCGAATCGCTACCCCCCCCCCCCTCGGTGACAG
>OBXH01000960.1_pt1 | contig 18265 bp, 16 predicted proteins | sample 1538101 | NCBI WGS metagenome assembly OBXH01 (sample SAMEA2580141, study PRJEB22360) | human gut metagenome | biome: human gut; feature: human-associated habitat; material: faeces | place: Denmark | collected 2008/2010 | reverse complement strand
CCCCATACCGATATGTGGGAGTAGAACAAACACTACTGTCGTAATAATCGCTGATAAAGAACCTTTCTGTGGTATCTGTTTTCTAAATGCAGGCAACAAAAAAACAGTCTGCCTTGACGAAAATCACTTCAATCAAAACAAACTGTTCTTCATATTTACTCTAATTTTATTTTATGAGAATAACTGATTTCACAAAATTTGCAGGTGAATCTGGAATATAAACAAGAGAAAAAAATATTTTTTTAACTCCATTTGCACTCCATTTGGTCTTTTCGACTACCCGCAAAGCCTTTATTCATGGGCTTTTCCGCAATTTTTCAAGCTACTCAAACTCGCAAATAAAACCTTATCACTATACTTTTTAGTATTGGTGTTATGGTTCTATTTGGTTTTATATGTGTTCAACCGTCCTAATTCCATAGGCTGTACTGAATGGTGTTATCAATTTGTTATCACGAGAGTGTTATCAAAATTTTTCATGTATCCCAACCTACTATGGCTTCATTTCCATATCATCATCGATTTTAGATAAAAAATTATCTTCAAATTCTTTTTCAGTATATGTAAAAACCTCCTTAAAATATATTTTTTCAAATTTGGCTAAACCAAATCTTATAAATTTTTTCTTTGCCTTTTTATGAATATATTTACTTATTACAATTTTTGAACTATCTTGTTGTTTTACTTCATTTTTTCCACAAGAATTTTTTTCTTCATTATACACCAATATAAAATACAGGTTTTCTCTACAAAATGATATATTTTTTTGTACAATATCATTAAAAATAAGTAAACTATCATATATTTTATTATATACATTATAAATCTTATTGTTTTTCATTACTCCATTTTTAAACTCAACCAAAAACAATTGTTCTTTCTTTCCAATATATAAGGCATCGCTCGAACATGGAGTATCTGACAAATTCATTTCTCTTATATAACTCTCTTTTACCTTATCAAAATTTATAACCCGTATTTCTGAATTTGTCATGTACTTTGGTGCTTCACCATCAGAATCTCGAGAAGTATCTTTAAAAGAAGATACATTATCTTTAAATATCTTTATATCTTCATATTTCAGTGTTTCCATATTCCATATTCTCCAATTCTTGCAATGGTTTCGCCAGTTTCACATAGATTTTCTCAGTTTCATTTGTCACATCCACAATTGAAGTTATTCCCTGCTCCTCATTTGCAATATAGTAATTACACTTCTTTTCAATTTCATATTTTTCAGAATACACCTCAAGTGCGTTTAAAAAATAAGGACTGTGCGTATTCAAAAGAATATTTGTATTAAATTCTTTCTGAATTAAAACGATAATTTCCGCAAATTTCAATTGCCACTCTGGGTGAAGGTGAATCTCGGGCTCATCCAGAATAATAATTCCATTTTCATCAATATTTCCATTTTGTAATAATCGTCTCAAAATAACAAAACTCTTCATTCCTGTAGATAAATTTACCATCTTTAATTCGCCATCTAATCTATCTGTTTTGTATATAAAAGAGTCTCTATCCTCAGAGATAAGTTCACCATCGCATACATCACACATTTTATCCAAAATTTTTTCTAGTTTTTTCTGTACGATAAGCTCGTCTATCACCGAAAAATCCTCTGTCTTTTTATCTATCGCTAATTTCATTAATAAATCATGTCGATGTTCAAACTCATTAGCCCAAAGCTGCCAACGAAAATCCCCCAAATCATCTAAAACAAACGGATCATCTATATAAATGATGTCTTTGTACAAATTCATATAATTTGTTATAATGATATCTTTATTTTTTATTACTGTAAAATCAATACAATCTTCTTTAACATTTAGCTTAACAGTAGTTTTTTTTCCGACATTATTTAAGTGTCCAACTTTCATTCCAAATTCTGCGTCTAGTCTTTTTTGCAGAATCATTTTTTGTATTTCATAATCTTTAAGATTTAAAAAAGTATAAATTCTTTGTGCTAATTTTTCTAAAGATTCTTGTTTTATATATTGATTGAAATTTTTATCTTTATTTACAAAATATTCTTCTATTTCTTTCTCTATAAGCCGTATATCTCCAAGAAAGATTTCTTTCTTATCAACAAAAACCTCGGCTAAATCTACCGTATTAAACCTCCGAGTAAGTCGATTAGCAGCTTCATGATAATAACTACTTAGTACTCTAGAGACAGACTTGACTCTTTCTTCCTTAATTTGTTCTTCAATTCTATGAAACGCACTAAATACGCAAAAAAGCATTTTTCCTATTGTACTTTTTCCTGTATTATTCTCTCCTGCTATAACTGTAATACCATCTAATTTGATATTTGCAGAACTAATTTTTCCCACATTTTCAAGTTCCAGTCTCATAATACCTTCCATTCTATACATTGTTTGCTTATTAAAATTTATGCAGTTACTTTAATTATGTATGATATTTTTCCATTCTATACTATTATTGTATATTCCGTTTTTCTATTAAAAAATTCTCGTGATATCCTGATATCGGTTAACTACACGATAAATCTCTACATATTCGTTACCGACCTTGTAGATAATCACATAATCTTCCCATATCGCATATGTATAATCTGTCCGAAAGCTGACCCGTTTGGAGAGATCCGACCCCATTCCCGGAAACATCTGAAGATTTTCAAATTTACCGTAAATTTCCTTTATGGTCTTAGCCGCATATTCTTCATTATCCTCAGCAATGTAATCCCGGATGTTCTTCAAATCCTTTGCAACAATCGGATTGATCCGCAGTTTTAACATCTTATTCCCCCACAAGTGCTTTTAATTCATCCAGATCCAGCCAGCCTTCTCCGTCTTTCACTGCTTCTTCAGCTTCCTGCAGCTTCATCAGAAGCTTTTTCTCTGCCCGGTCACGCTCATAATCTTCAATATCCATGACAACGAAACGTCCTCTGCCATTCTTAGTCAGATATACTGGTTCTCCTTTATGACAGTTTTTCAGGACTTCATTATAATTTCTCAAATCAGATACTGGTAAAATATTTGCCATATTCTTTCAGCTCCTTTCTTTGATTTTAAATTGTTTCTGCTACTTCTATTATACACAAAAAGCTGTAAAATTCAACGTAGATTTTTACAGCTTTTATTTTATCATTTCTATATATTTTTATCGCAATCTATTTCAAATATTGAGAAAAAATCGTCTCCAGTTCTTTATTTCCTTTCAAAAATTCATACTCTTCTTTATTTTCAATTTCTGTAGCTAATGCACGAACAAAATTATTTCCAACGCCTGAAAAAGACTTTCCCTGTACTGTATCCACATATCTGTAATATAAAGGTGATTCCACCATCTTCCATGGCTTCTGTGACTCCATCAGCACTTCTTTTATCAACTGAATACATTTTTCTACATCCTTTCGATACACGGCAATCAATAGATATGGTACTACTTTACCGTAATCCCACAGACCAAATAACGATACCATATGTTCTGTGATTTCGGCAATCTCCTCTGCTTTACAATGATTTCCGGTTTCTTCTTCCATTTCTATCAACTTATACAGATAGTTTTGTATATTCGTAACTGTCTGCATCAGTTTTCCCTCTAAAAAGAACGCTGCAATATCTGTCCCTTCCTGGTGTGCTAGTACATTCGTTTTCATAATTGTGGCATCTATCACAGTATCTGGAATTTTATCCAAAAAGATATTTGCTTCTTTATATTTTTCCATTTGTATATATTTCGCTGCAAGCATAAAAATACTGGAAATCCTTACCTTTTCATTCGGACTTTCAGCAGTTCGTTCCAGCCATTCAACAATCACATTATTGCATTCCAACTTTTTCTCATCATCGACATCGGATAAAGTTAACGCCGCATTTAAAACAGTAGCAATTGAATAAATCAACGAATCACAATGAGGATATTCCTTTATTTTATTTTTTCCCATCTCAAAAGCTTTTATAAAGCTATCCAATGAAACTTCCGAAAGCTCATTCACAAATTGTCCAATCTCTTTTTCTGTCAATTCTTCACGAAATGAAAATAGTTCATTCATATCAATTTTTAATAATCGAGCAATTGCCGGAAGTAATGATATATCTGGATATGTGTTTCCTTTTTCCCATTTATTTACCGCAGGAGTAGAAACGTCCAAATAATCCGCCACCTGTTCTTGTGTTAATCCCGCAGTTTTCCGATAGTTTTTTATCTTCTCACCAATTTGCATTGTTCCTACCTCCTGTTTATATTCTCATTATAGTATTTCTAATATGTGTTTACAATTGAGCCTTCGTTTAATTATGGCTTCGATTTCTTAACTACCGGTTAAAATCTGCGAGAAAAATGCTCTATTTTATAATTCTACAAATCAAAATATCCTTAAATTTAATTAATTCAAGAATACGTGCATCAGTACTCCAATTAAGAAGCAAATCATCGCTGTAACACCCGCACTGATAATAACCTTTAATATATTTTGATAAGGACGTTTTCCCACTTCAACTGCCTTATGAAGTTCATCCAATTTTTTTCCCTCCGTAAATGCAACAATTTCCTTATAGGTTTGTATATCATTTTTCTTTTTTAGTTTTTCAACCTTTAACGCCCAGTACATTGTAATAATAAATAAAATCCCAAACGGAATATACGCATACCTTCCGAGCCACATAAACAAAGGTACTGCCGATATAATCAACACGGCCAAATGAACTGTATAGATGGAACCATAATAATTAAACTTTTTAATTTCTTGCTCGCTAATAATTTCTTTCATTTTCTCTATATCTCCTTTAATTAATTGATCGAGAGATACATTAAACAATGAACTAAGAAGTAACAAGCTATGAATATCAGGATAACTCTTTTCGTTTTCCCAATTAGAAATTGTCTGTCTTGTTACATATACCTTTTCTGCCAATTCCTCCTGTGATAGATGAAGCTCTGTTCGGTATTTTTTTATCTGTATACTCAGCTCCATATAATTTCCTCCCTTCGCAAGTAATTTGTTCTCTTGATCCAAACCAAGAATAATCATTTTTTCATTATCTGTCTATCAAAGATATTTTACTTAACGGAAAACACAATGTCAAAAGAGTTTTACACTACAACACTCATGCCTTTTCAGCAATTTTTATTTTCATCTTTGTAAAGAGCAGCCTTTCGATCACCCTTTCTACTCACATATATACCCTCTCTTTCAACACAATTTCTTCTGCACAGGCTTTGATGCCATTCATTAAACCAACCCATTTCATCTGATCCTGCATTTTCACTTGTTCTGTCACACCCTGTTTTTCTGCCATCTGCTTCATTAGGCTTTCGACCTGTTCCCTAGCTTCCTGATCAACTCGATTTAAATGTGCTGTCAATTCCCCCGTTATCAATAAATACTGGTATCGTGCCGGTCTATACTCTTTCAGGAATTGCTTCCGCAGTATTCCATATTTACCATAGGTCGGTTCGTCCTCATTCACTGCCAAATCCGGCAGATAATAATCTCCATGCAGTGTGTAGCTTAATCCATTACTTTCATCATAAATGTGCTTTTTCATCGTCTTATCTCTCCATTCCTCTATTTTTTGTTTTATTTTTCTTACGCTGTTGATTCTCCATTTCACTTTTACGGGCACCCCAAGCCAGTCTTTCGTGAATACTTCCTTTTGACATTTGCTCCATTTGCCGTTTTTCTTCTAACGCTTTCTGCTCCTGTATATCCTGTTGTACTGCATTTTCTACAATATTTTCTCCAAGAACACGCACTACCCGATCATATCTGTCGGAAACACCCTGCAATTGTTGCTTTTCCTCAGATAACTGCTGTTTTTCTTCACATACTGTATCTAGCTGTCTCTGCACTCGGTTATATGCCTGCTTTGTTTCCTGATATTTGTGTTTCCATTTTTCTACTTCTTTGGTCAGTTCTTTGACCTGGGCTGCCATTGCAGCAATTTTATTTTTCATCTGGGTAAACAGTGGTTTTATCTTTTTATCCCGGTAAGTTGTTGCACGTTCTAATGTCCCAGCTTCCGGTAGAATTGCTTTCACTGTCCCATATTCCTTTATTTCCTTACTGACATTATCCATAACAGGCTGCAACCGTTCTCTGCGTTCTTCCAGGCTGTGCAGATCTTTCTCAGCTTTTTCCGCACGCTTCTCAGCCTCCTCTTTATCTTTAACTGCCTGCTCCTCATCATCTTTTAAAAGCTGGATATCAGCTCTTACTTCCGCAATCTGTGCAATCAGTCCTTCATTCTCAGCAGTGAGATATTCTTTTTCCTGTTCCAGTGTCTGTACTTCCTTTTTACGCTCTTTCTTCTTAAAATTATAAACATCAAGATGCTCCTCATGTGTCCCTTTCTGCTCCCATTCAATTCCATGCTGTCGTGCAACCTCTGCAAGCACTTCTTTCTCATGGTTGATCCACTGATTCAACTCTGTATCGTGTTTGTTCCCGCCTTGAAATCTCAGGCTTTTTAATGCCTGCTTCAGTGAAACCCTGGTATCCATTCCTTTCCCTTTCCAGCCAGTTACATAAGGAACAAAATCAATATGCAGATGCGGTGTAACTTCATCCTGGTGCAGATAACAGCTAAATACATGAAGCGTTGGATTTCGTTGCTGAAAATTCTTTACATACTCATCCAGTACTTTTACCGCCAGGTCTCCTTCTGTCGTTCCCACAGCCATATCTTCTCGATTTCCAATCTGGAAAATCACTTCGTGGAACAGCTTTTCCTGCTTTCCCTGACGAATTTTTTCATAGTAATTTGTAATCTGCCGATCCTTTCTTTTTCCCATATTGTACCGTTTCACAGAATCATCAAACAACTCTTTATATACTTCTTTCAGATTTTCATTCTGGTAACAGATATTCAGGTGTACTCTGTCTGGGTCTACATTTTCAGCTACAAAATCCCGTCTGTTATGAGCCAGCGATCCAGCTCCAATCATGCCGCTAATCGTTCTTCTCATCATTATGCTCCTCACCTCTCCTTCTAAAAAGCGTGCCAGATATGGCACATAATTTGTATTTCCGCCAACTATGGCGATTATAAGAAATCTTCGCCGGATACGGCGGTTTTGTTACTTTTGTTAAAAGTAACGCAAAAGCACTTTCGACAGCCGTACCGTCCATCAAAAGTACCCTTGCGCCCTACCGGAGGACGTCTGTTCTGCACCGACTGAAGCGGAGCGGAGACCATTATTCCTTCCGTTGGTCGGATTACTTCTGCGTTACTCACTTGACTAATCTATTACTGTATTCTTGCCCGGATATATTCTAGGTCATCACAATACGGTGTTCCTACAAGATACCATTGTCTTGCCTTCGGCTATATCCTTCCCACTACCGGGTGGATTCGGGACTTTAACCCGTTAGAAACGTGCGCCGCTAGGCGCACATGAAAAAAAGGCCTTACCAAATTGATTTCACTCAATTCAGTAAGACCTTTTTGTTGGTTTCACACATATTACCTGATAACCACAAGATTCCGGATAAATAATGCCAAAATCTCTTGTGTTATTATTTTGTTATCAAATAGAACTTTATCTACTCGGAAACGCCCTGTTTATAAGGCTTTCCAGAAATTTTTAATTATTCAAACTCGGCTCCGTCGTGTCAAAACTTAACGGAATTAATTAAGGTTTTACTTGCAATATGCCTTGTTTTTATTTCTATTACATAATTTCCATTGGCTTTCTGATAAACTGTTGCCAGAGTGTTGCCATGAAGTTATTATAGCAAAGGATCATAGAAAAGCAAAGACATCTTTTCTTCATACCTTTAATGCGTTTGATATACTTACCGCTTCCTACACATATTCCATAATACATCTTTTTGCTTTTACAGATTCTCTTTTCTTTTTATAATTATTTTTTCACCCGAAGAAAAATATACCCGGGGATATTCATTTCCAAATCCGTGTCCTGCTGCCGAATATGCTATATATCCCTCATCAACCAACGAAATATCATTCAACTCAAGCGAAATAACAGAACTATAATTAGAATAATTCATCTTGCTAATATTCAACAAATATTCTTTAATTTTTATACCCTTATTGTAATAAAGCAACTTACAAATACCATCCATGCCAACCTGAAAATCTGTTATCTGAATTTGTTTTATATTTTGATCACTATGAAGTGATTTCACAAAAATATTAGAGATGGGAATGATATCTCTTAACATATGGGTAATAATCGCTGCATCTTTATATGTCAGTTCATCTGGTTTACTACATGCAATTATCTTCTTACTATATTCATCATATAACAATTGACTTACAAACTCATTAGAAAGAAGTTCATATTCTTCCCTGTTCAATATTTTACGCTGTAACTCCAAATACTCAATACACTTCTGAATAGAAATCCTTTTTCCCATTTCTTCAAAAGTGGCTTCTTCCATTAATTTATGTATTGGCTCTAATGTTATTACATTGTCATAATCTTCTTTGTTCAAATAAATTTGAACCTCTCCACGCTGATATTGTCCGCGAAAACCGATATTATCCCCTTTCAATGTCATCCAAAGCACCTTAGAGAATAAGTATACATCAGAAGGTTTAAAATCTAAATCCAGGTCCGTTTGTACTCTCTCTAATTCTGGGGGCATTATTTTATATGGTCCTACTCTTTCATTTAATCCCGTAAGTCTTTCCTCTCCTATACCCCAACACAATCCAAAATCAGACAAAACCAATTTCCCATTTAAAACTAAAATGTTTTCCGGTTTAATATCTCTATGCGCCTTGTCCCTTTCATGTATACTTTGTATAATTCGTGCAAGTTGTAACATTTCTAATATTTTAGAATATATATTACGTTTCCGATTAAGTTTGTATGGTTTAGCCTTAGGCATTAAATACCATGCTTCATCCTTAGTTTGAGGTACAACATGAGGACACTGTTTATCAATAACCTCCATAATCCCCTCAATACCTTTTAACGCGTTTAACGCGATTATCTCATTTTTAAACCTATTATAACGTTTTTCTTTATCTACCCCACCATACTCAAAAAATTTTGCTACTATAGGAAACTCGAACCCTTCATCCCCTTCAAATTCCACATCATATACCGCTCCATTACCACCACTTCCAATATTTCTTTCACTTCTAAAAAAGCTATACAACTCCCCTTTATACTTTTTTCTACCATTCATCTTCTGCACGCTTTCTTTCAAAATCCGCTTCACGTTTGTAAATGTCACTTAAAGTAAAATAAATTTCTGCAGTTCTTGGATATTGCTCTTGCAATCCTTCAGCATTCTTTTTGTACCTATGATGCAAAATCAATTCTGATTTTCCTGCATCAACAGTATGAACACCTCGTTTGTTTTCTTCTGCTACTACATAGGAAGTCTTCAATGAGTCAGAATGATATTCTTCAATAATCTTTCGTACAGCTTCACATGGACTATAGCCATCTTCACCAATTGGCGAATATGCCAGTAATCGTCCTACCAAATTTCCAAATAACCTCTCTTGCTTTTGACTGACCAACAATTCTTTAAACTTTTCTATCCAGTTTTTCAGATTTTCATATGATACTTTCCCATCTTTCTCTGTCGGGCAAAACTTTGCTTTGTCAAATCCCGAATACATTTTGTTTGCTAATTCTCTCTTTTTCTTATCGCTAGGATCATCATCATCCGCTTTATAAATAATTCTAACCAATTGAGCATAGAACGTCGGATCATTCTTCATAATTTTTTGCATGCATTTCATTTGTTCCCATTCAAGCACATTTCTGCACATCCATTCTAATGTTGCTAATTCAGCACATTTTTCATCATCCATAATGAAAGCTTCTTGTAGTTCTTTCAAAATCTCCTCAAGGTAATAATCTGTCATAGAACTAGCCACATCGCCCTTCAAATTGGAGATTGCAAATATAGCATTATATAATTCCTGAAATGATATTTTATCCCTTATATCATACAATAATTCTAAATACGTATGGAGTGAACCATATTTTTTACATTCATCCAACGCCCACATAAATACTTTATGCTCCGCTTTATCCGATATCCTTAGTCTTATATTTCTGCTCCAATACATTTTCTTTATTTCTTCATCTTCTTTAGCAATAAGTGCGTTGTCATCATCCTCTATAAATTCTAAGGTAATTAAATTCATTAAAAGATTTTTATTATTGGATAGTTTTTTAACCATTCCTATAACTTCATTTAAATCTACTGATCCATTTCTATGTAGATATCTTACATAGTCATATACATCTTTCCCTTCTTCATCTAATTCCATAAGTAAAATGAATAATTTCTCATTAAACAATCCATCACAATAAAACTGTGCTAGAACTTCGCCCAATATGCTATGTTCTTCTTTCACAGCTAATTTGATCAACTTTTCCAGAGAATACTTCTTTTCTTTAAACTCTTTGAATCTTGTTTTTATCTCTTCCTCTCTTAATATATGATTCTTCTCACGCAAATCCTTACATTCTTCTCGACTAAAAGGCACTGGATGTAATAGAGGAAACTCATATACAGGTGAAAAAATATATAAATATTCATAGACTTTATCAGACAACACAATTTCATTCATTGTGCTTTCATATTTACACAACATCTCTTCGGATATGCTCCAATCAGCATCGTGATAATACCTATGTCTATAGATCTCGTACCTCATTTCATTTTTTATTTTAATTTTCTCCTCATCACACATTTCTCTGCAATTGAGAATCAATTTTTTTAACACTTCATTTTGAATCGTCACATCATACGACTTTATATGCTGAATTATTTTATTCCATTTTTCTGCATCCGTACATGCTGAATCAACACACATCATTAAATATTCGATATACGTTTTATTTACTTCGTGAACGTATAGTTCCTCGTGCTCATCTATCTTTCTATATTTAGGTGTGTTCAACGTTGAACATGTCGAGTTTGTCCCTTGTGGCAATTTAGACGCAATAACATCCCATGCATTTGGATAATTCTCAATTGCCTTTCTTGCCAACTCAATTTTTTTATCAACAGACAATGCACTTTCATTTATCCACGCACAAAATACTACATCCAAGACTCCTTTAGGACTATTGCTTATGCTATACTTCAAGTTATATGAATCTACTTTCCATAACCACTCCAATGCCCGTACAACATATTTCTTTTGCTGAACTAGTTGCTCTACTGCCCACAAAACATTAGTATAATAATGTCTGCTTGTCATAAAGTCCCCGTCATTTGCTTCAAACAACTCCAGCAATCCCTGTGGCTGTTTCAATTCATCTTCCAACTTTCTTAAAACGCTCTCAGGCGAAGCTTCGCATAAATCTGTTAAATATTGCGAAATATATCCCCATCTTTCTTTACTTGTAATAGTATCAAGTACTCTTGATACTATATTGTCAATTTGCTTCTGGTTCTCTTCATGACCTCTATAGTACGCACGCATTATAAGAGTTCGAATCATCCCCTTTTTTAAGGTTGGTGACCACTCTGGTTTTTCTGCATAAATACTTGCCTCAAAATGTTTTTCAAAAGGGTAATCAAAAATAGGCTCTGATTCAATCAAAACCTCATAGAATAATAATATAAATTTACTCCATAACTCATCAGTAATATAAATATCTAGTTCTTCCCATGCATCCTCTACACTAGCAAGCTGCAAATTGCTCCCTCTATAACTGGTATTAGTTACAACGAATGGATTTTCTCTATGCAAGTATGTCTCCAGTTCCTTCTTACATTCAATATATGTCTTGCCAGATAATTCTTCAAAAACCAACACATCTCCTGTTGCTTCAGTCCACTCACCACACAGTAATGCAGTCATAACTACATCAGAATGCCCCTCTACCCAGTCTGGTTTACTATACATTGCTCCATTAAAAAGTTTTTTCTTTAATGGCACATATAAACCATGGGTGTTATCTACGATGTTATATGCTTCATTGTAATCTATCCCAATCTCTTCCAACGCATTTATAATGTTTCTTTTTGTTCTTTTTCTTAATACCACTTTATCTCTCGTATAGCATGGTTCATCTTCACCGTATACAAAAATATTAGTATTATTTGGAATGGCCACAATTTTCTCCGCATAAAAAAATGGGACCAATATATTACCCGATACATTTGCTTTTTGTAATTTATTCCATTCTTCTTCCGACTTAATTATAAGAGTAACTCTATCTGAATTCTTCTGTCTTAATTCATTTAAAAGTCGATAGGTTGTCTCCTCTCTAGATTTCCCAACAACATATATCCTCTCATCATTTATAACACTTTGAAATCTTGATTCGAATTGTTCATCATCAAGTTTAAAAAAATCTAACCCCATCCCTTTATACTTTGACTCTCTTCTAATCTGGATATCAATGTCAGTAATTGAATAGGATAACACTTTTTCTTCTTTTAAATCTGCTATTTGATTTAATACCAACTCTAATTTTGATTCTAACGCAAAAAAATATTTTTCTATCTCCTTTTTCAAATCTCCCAAAAAAATTTCCAATGTCTTATCTGGATCATTTTCTTCTAAATAGTTTATAATAACTTGAATAAAATGATGAATATATGTTTCCGCTTCCATTGCCGGAATTTCATAACGAACCATCAAATCATATAATTCTCTATGCAATAGCTGAGGAAATTCATATCCTCTCTTATCTTTTAATTTTTTCGCCATTTGCTTCAAATTATCTTTTGAAAATACCAAAAACAGATCCTGTTCAAACATGGTTAACGTATCAGGATTATTTACACAAAAAGAACCAGTACTAACAAACAATTTTTGCCATTTATAATTTTCCTTCACATCTTCTATTTTTGTCTTGACACCATCTAATAATAAATCAATTGTTGTATCTTTCAATTTTTCATTCATAGTCTAAATCCCTTTCTCAACTATTTACATATATCAAAATAGTAGCCTTTAAGAGATGTCATCAATTTCAATCATATCTTCCCCGTTCTGATCCTTTACCGAGAAATCACCTTTAAAAAACCACTTATACGCACGTTCTGCAATGATCTTAGTTTCCACCAAATCCAATCCACCACCAACGATAGCACCTACTCCCGGAAGAAGCTTTCCCAAATTGACAATTCCCTTCGTTCCAAATTTCGTAATAAACCTAAATCCTACTTTTTGATTTATTTTCGTTAAAACTTTACCCGGAATTTTCTTAATAAGTCCATTTGTAAATTTTACTCCGATTTTTATACCGGCTTGCTTTAATAAGCCATTAACTGCGACGCCAGCTAAACAAGCATATATGAAGGTTTGTGTCTGATCACTATCTAATTCATAATCTGCCATATATGCAACACAGGCAATCATCCTCATTTGTACATATATCACACTCCCAACGTTAGCCGGGATAGCGACTGGCATTGTAATAAAACCTCCAAATCCAGTTACTACTCCTGAAGTTGTGCATTTTGCAATTTGATTTTTTAACATTGCTCTGCATGCTTCTTCTGTCGTTCTATGTTTTTTCAAATAATCATTAGCCAGTTCCTCAACACTGGGACTAACTTTTGGTATTCCATTTAAACATTTTTCATAACAAGAATCCAAAAGCTTCATAATATCTTCTTCTGTCATTACTGGCTTCTTTTCTTTACTGTTCATACAACTTCCTCATATCTCTAATAACTCATGACTGTTACCGGAATGTCTTTATACACAGGAGCACAACGTGATTGTATGTTTGCCACCACATTATCAATCACGTCTTTAGAAAAACCTCTCCCCCTGACATCCAAAACTATCTCCTGTGTTGATCCTGCAGGCAAATTATTAGCCCTACTGGTTACTTGTCTTTCCAATTCCCTATATAATTCACTTCTGCTATTTGAGGATGCAAGGTTATAATTCTTCACTTCAATCGCTTTAATAGATCCATCTGCATTTTTTACAACAACATCCGGGCGTGTTGCTCCTTTTGGCGCAGATGAAACTTCAACACCGTCCAAATAGGAAATCTGTTCTTCTGCCCCTTTGGTTCGTTCATGAACTTTTAATTCCGATTCTCTTGGTGTCGGATTGCTTCTTGCAGATTTAGCCAAAGAAACGGTTTCAGATACTCCACCAGAAACAACACCAACAATAGCTCCCCATTTAAAGCTTTCACTACCGGCAAGTGCGGCTGCCTTAAGGGTCTCCTCAACATTTTTAGTTTCTATGCCAGTTACAATTGCTGTCCCAGCAATACTAATTACTCCTGATGATAATGCGAACGTTGCGCCAGTTTTTGCAGATGTTGCAAAAACCATACTTACCGCAGCTGGAGCTCCAACACCCCCTGAAGCAACCGAGACCGTAGCACAAACCAAAATTACTCCCGTACCTATTGCAACATTCTTGATTACCTGTTCATATGTATCATCATATTTTTCAAAAGTTTTTGTCGTTGTCTGCCCATCATCCCCAAGAGTGAATACATATCTCGTCCCATCATATTGAGCATCCAACTCCGACAACGTATAACCAAAATATATATTTTCTTGAGAATTGTATTCAACTTCTTCTAAATACTCCTTAGAAATGTATATCGCATCAACACTCTCAACAATATAATCTTCACTGGCTAACTGTTCAGTTATTCCTGCATAAACCTCATCTTCAACATACTGAAGCAAATTTTCATCACTTAAATCAGAAAAAGTTTCCGGATTAATGTCTAAATCTATATCGTCTATGGAAGTTACATCTTCCACAATTTTAGAGTCATTCTTATTACTGTCCTCATTTTTCATTCCAGAATTACAGGCTGTAAGAAATAAAGTTGATGCCATCAATAGAGCAATTAATCTTTTCATTACTCCTCATCCTCCTCTGGCGATTTTTCTGTTACTGATTCCTCGGGATCTATTGGTACTGTCATATTAACCTTTTTATCTTCTTTTTAACAAACAAATAAACAATAAATAAAGCCAGAACAATACAAATACTTCCACCAACCATGCTGCTCGTTGCAAATTGAGCTTCATCGTCCTTATTGTCCTTTTCTACCGAAACACTCTCCTCTTCTTCTGCGTCATCATTCGCCTCATTCAAGACTATTGCTGATTCAGACACATTCTCCACAACTTTAGGTTTTTCTACTTTCTCCGGGATGGTAATATTCCCGTCATCATCAATGGTTGCTCCGTCTTTAAGCAATGACTGTATATCACTAATTGCATATCCTGTAGTCATATATGCTTTGAGAACGCTATTTGTCCCAACATAGATTTTCTTAACAGTCTCTTATTCTGTGTATGGATTTGATACTGTAATAGTGTAAATCCCTTCATCTGTATACTTTTCCCATCACTAGCAGGCTTGTTGAATCTAACATCCTCCGTAAGCCCCGTCGCACCCTCACGAAGAACTTCTTTTTTTACATTGATTTCTAAATATCTGGATTTTGCCAAATCTAAATAAAATCCATTTTCAGTAATTGCTTTATTTATCAGTTCTTCACCGGTAGCTACATCAAACGGAAAAACCATGCAGTTTCCATTTCTTACTGAAAAAGTAAAATAAATTTTGTAATCATTGTAAGCACTTCTTATTGTCTTATCTATAAAGGGCACAGTGATTTTTTTATCTCTAATACTGTAGTCTAATGCAACTTCATAATCGCCCTCTTCACAAATTTCTACCTGAGTATTTGCTCCAACTTTAACTCCAGACAAATAATCCGTATACAATTGAGAAGTACCTTTTTTATTTTGATATGCATCTGTCTTTCTTATAATCAAGGCTCCTCTTCCAAATGCAGTCTCATCTTTATACAGCAAATTATCATATGCCTTTTTATCATTTGCAATCATGAGCGATTTATCATTATTCAAAGCATCAATGTCCTGTTCCAATTGAAAATCAAGAACAACCTCATCGCCCACTGTTTTCAAAAAAATCGGATTTCCGTCATCTGTAATTACACGAGTATAGCCATTAACAGAAAAGCTTCCAAGCGTCCAATTATAATGCGGATCCTTCTTTGTAATCTCATTATTTTCAGAAAATCCAGTATCTTTTCCCGCATTAACCGCCTCTCCAAGATAATATACATTCGAACTATTAGCATTTGCGTTAAAAGGCATTATAGTTGTTAATACTCCTACCAATGCTACCGATAATAATCCTCTAGCAATTCTACCTTTCATTTCTGATGCTTTTTCATTTGGTCTTCTTGATTTTAAACTTTTCTCTTTCGTATACCTCATGCTTATTTTTTCCATCTCTTTTATTTCGTATATTCAAACCATTACTTGTCGGTCACAAATCTTTTTGTTCGCTATTATTACGTTAATTTTTACGGAACGTAATACCTCAATATAAAAAAATCAACATTTTTCCGGTTGATATTATTTTAATCCATCCCTTTAACAATATCAATCAATACTGTTCTCTTTCCTTGTCTAATTAATCACTTCTCCATCCACATGTAATTCAAATTTTTCTGGGTTATCACATATATCATAATTCTCATTATACTCCCTCTGAACATAATCAGTTTCCATCACTACATTTGCATCTTCAATATCTTCTTCACATAAATATACTTGCATATGAATTTCAGTCGCATATCCTCTATCTGTAGAAAACTTAATTGTATGAAATGAATTTTCCCTACACATCTTCACCAGTAATTTTGCGAATTCTTCTTTATCTTCGATCCGATTCCGATTTGCAACTACTGTAAGATACTGATCCCGATTCATACTGATACTGCTAACCACATCCGGCTCCATTGATATTTCTTCCTTAGATTCTTTTTCAAAAAGATATCCAGTCATAATACTAAATACCATTATCCCCATCTTTACACAGTCTATGACCAACGCCTTCTCCTCTTCTGCATCCAGTATCCTTAAAATCCTGTCCCCAAGTCTGATTATCCTGCAATCCCTATCTTTCTTCATCTGTCACAATCCCCCAGTCTGTGATACCCCTTCTTGTCCAGTACTCCCTTGATGCATCCAGTAACTTCACAGTCATTGGCTTCTTTAAGAATCTCCGTTCCACACACTCCCTGACCATCAAATCACCATTCTGTTTCTCACAGACAAAATCCGAACTGTATTCCCCGGCTTCCAGACCGGACAGCATCACATTGCATTGAAATTCAATTATGCTGTCTTCCTGTTCCAGTCTTTCTGCATATGCCAGCTGGATTGCCCCATACGTCCTCACCACCTCCTTACACTTTTTCATCTGCCTCTTCTGGCATCGTCCCTTGAAACCTTTTTTAATCATCCTAACTTTCTTCCTTTCCCAGAAATGTTTCCAAATCTGACATTATCCTCCCAAAAACAGGATTATCACATCGTTTCTTTTCCCAAAACCGCATTCCGGAATCCCCCAAAACCTGAAAAACGTTGATTTTACGCCAATCTTTTCCCAGAACCAGAATCCCAAAAACGGCTTTTTCCTTTTTCTCCATGTCCCTTCGCACACCCACTTTGCATTTTTTTAGCAAACTCACTTGTAAAAACTTCCCTTTCCGGCCCTTCCGGGATACTGCACTATTTTTACTTTTTCTTTCTGCCTTTTTCTCCCGGCGATGCATACAACACCAGGTTCTTTTCAGGCATACTTTTGATAAGATTCTTTTGTAACTTTTCTCTCAGAACGGCTGGAAACAGCTTATTTACTGCATTTTCTCCGGGTGTGGATTTCTTTAAGGTTTCTTTTTTTCTCTTCTTTCAGGACTGAAAAAGCCCTGCATCAGGATGGTCTCTGATGCAAGGCTTCTAATTTTTTTCTCTATGTTTTTATGTCTTTTTTTGATGTTTTCTCGGGTGCTCCGTATGGCTCGGATTTTCTGATTCTTACAAAGGGGATTATCAAAAAAGTGCCAAAGAGGAGTACTAAAAAATACCTGTCCCTTCGCACACCCACTTTGCATTTTTTTAGCAAACTCACTTGTAAAAACTTCCCTTTCCGGCCCTTCCGGGATACTGCACTATTTTTACTTTTTCTTTCTGCCTTTTTCTCCCGGCGATGCATACAACACCAGGTTCTTTTCAGGCATACTTTTGATAAGATTCTTTTGTAACTTTTCTCTCAGAACGGCTGGAAACAGCTTATTTACTGCATTTTCTCCGGGTGTGGATTTCTTTAAGGTTTCTTTTTTTCTCTTCTTTCAGGACTGAAAAAGCCCTGCATCAGGATGGTCTCTGATGCAAGGCTTCTAATTTTTTTCTCTATGTTTTTATGTCTTTTTTTGATGTTTTCTCGGGTGCTCCGTATGGCTCGGATTTTCTGATTCTTACAAAGGGGATTATCAAAAAAGTGCCAAAGAGGAGTACTAAAAAATA
>OBXH01000956.1_pt1 | contig 18344 bp, 9 predicted proteins | sample 1538101 | NCBI WGS metagenome assembly OBXH01 (sample SAMEA2580141, study PRJEB22360) | human gut metagenome | biome: human gut; feature: human-associated habitat; material: faeces | place: Denmark | collected 2008/2010 | reverse complement strand
AACTAAATTTCAAATATTTCAAAGAACTCTTTTAGATTTTAATGGGACAACAATGATCTTGCATGTTTTTTTTAGAAAAAATTAGCAAGAATACTATTGAATGCATTTTAATACCGTTTTTATACATTGAGACAAATATATTAAAATATTTTATTAATATAAACGATATTAATCGTTATTTTCTTTTACTACCTCTATTCTTCACCCTAAATCCTTTGGAAATTCGACAATATGGTTGTATTGTGCAAGATGCATGAATCCATAGTTTGTTTCATATATATCCCGAAACTCTCAGGAATTTCAACCAAGTACACATCTTAAAATGTTAATTAACAATTAAGCGTTTCCGAGTGTTATTTTCTAAACCTATCAGATTTTCTTGCTTTTTTTCTATATACTTATTGTATAGATCTAATATTTATATGGATAGATTCTAATCAATAATTTAATTTGCTATATAATCGTCTGCTTCCCGCTATATATATCACTTTGGTTATAAATGGCTGATAAACAGTGTGATGAAATAGATGTTTCCACATATTAAAGTAATCTGTCTATTAGCTGAAGATTGTATACTTTCCGGTTGATAATCATAGACCACATAACTTACTAACATCAACAGATTAATTACTAGGAAAATCAGGTTTTCTCCCAAGGTTTTCTACAAGAAACAGACTGGTAATTCTGATGTTTCGGTACAAATTCGTAAAACTTAATCATAGTCCTACAAGAACTTCATACAAAAAATCCTCCTTTTTGCCTATACAGCTTTATATTTCTTACAATAAGTCATAGTTCTACAAGAACTATGTTCTCATTTGCATGGCAAATGTATGACAGATGTTAGGAATCATACCATGAATGTAAAGAATCTATAAGTAAGGTGGTTATCACCTCCTTGGATCTTATTCATATAGTGACTATTATTATTAAACAAAAAACAATTAGTATGTTGAAAATTGCAAGACCAGTCAGCTTTTTGCTGTTGTCTGCTGCTTTATGTTCCTCAGGAACAGTGTTCGCAGCTAATGAGACAGCAACTCCTAAAGTTGGTATTTCTCAGCAACAGAAAAGTTTGAAAGGAACAGTTAATGATGTACTGGGCCCCGTAGCAGGTGCTTCAGTTGTCGTAAAAGGTACGACGAACGGTACGGTTACTGACATGGACGGTAACTTTGTTTTGGAAGTGAATAACGGTGATGTTCTTCAAATCTCTTTCATCGGTTATGTAACACAGGAAATCAAGTACACTGGGCAAGCGACTTTGACTGTGAATCTGGTGGAAGATACTCAGAAACTGGAAGAAGTCGTAGTTGTCGGTTACGGTACACAAAAGAAGGTGAACATGACCGGGGCTGTTGCACAGATTGACAGCAAAGCGTTAGAAAATCGCCCGGTTCAGAACGTTTCTACCGCATTGCAAGGTACTATGCCGGGTGTTCAGGTTACTTCCGGCGGTGGCCGTCCCGGACAGGATGGTGGTACGATTCGCGTGCGTGGTGTTGGTACATTAAACACGGCTGATCCTTATATTTTGGTGGATGGTATCGAAACTGGAACGATGAACTCGGTTGATCCGAACGATATCGAAAGTATTTCCGTATTGAAAGATGCTGCTTCTGCTGCGATCTATGGTTCGAAGGCGTCAAATGGTGTAATCTTGATTACGACAAAACGTGGTAAGACAGGTAAACCACGTATCTCTTATAATGGATATGTAGGTTTCCAGAAACCGACGGAAATGATTGACCGTATCAGCTCTTATGACTATGCGCGCTTGTATAGCCAGTCTATGATCGATGAAGGCTTGAATCCCCGTTTCAATGAAACTGATATTGAGAATTTCAGAAATGGTACTTCTCCTAACACGGATTGGTATGATGAAGCCTATAGAACCGGTGTACAGCATTCTCATAATGTAAGTGTGAGCGGTGGTACGGAAAATGCGAAGTATATGGGATCTGTCGGCTATTTGGGACAGACCGGTATTTTACCGAATGCGGACAGACAGCAATTTAATGCTCGTACAAATTTGGATCTGAAGCTGAATTCCAGATTGACGGTTCGTTTGAATTTGGCATATATCAAGAATGACTATTCCGACCCAATTTCTTCTTATGCATCTGGTATAAGTGAAACTGGTGATCCGAATAGTGCTGCCAGCTCTGATCAGATTATCCGTCAGTTGAACCGTATTGCTCCGTGGATTGTAGGTCGTGCTGAAGACGGTACTTATGGAACTATTGGAGATGGTAACCCACTTGCGTGGTTGGATGTTAACCAAACTGTTGACCGTAAAAATCAGAATTTCTCTGGTACCCTATCTGCCGATTATAAAATCATCGACGGTTTAGTTGCAACAGTGACGGGTTCTTATGTTAACAATCAACAACACTATCGTGCATTTCAAAAATATATTCAGTACAATCCGAATAAGGAAACAGAACCGAATCGTTTGGAAGAACGTTTTACCGGTTGGCATCGTGCGAACTTTGATGCATTGTTGAATTTTGACAGACAATTCGGTGAACACGGTTTGAAAGCAATGGCAGGTTGGCATACGGAAAAGTATGACTATACCTATAACCAGCAGTTCCGTAAGAATTTCCCGACTAATGATCTGACCGATATCGCGGCTGGAGATGCTGCTACTCAGAAGAACAATGGCTATACACGTGAGTTGGCGATGATTTCTTGGTTCGGGCGTATTAACTATGATTATGCCGGCAAATATTTGTTGGAAGGTAATATCCGTTCTGATGCTTCTTCCCGTTTTGCTGATGGTAACCGTTGGGGATATTTCCCTTCTTTCTCCGCTGCATGGCGTATTAGTGAAGAAGGTTTCATGGAAAATACGAAAGATTGGTTGAACAACTTGAAGATTCGCGGATCATGGGGGTTACTGGGTAATCAAGATGCATTGACTGATTATTATCCTTGGATGAATACCTATAATCTAGATGCAAGTTATCCGTTAGGAGGTGCTTTGCAGTCGGGGTATTATCAGAAAGCATATAAGCTGTCTTCTATCTCTTGGGAAAAATCTCGTACATGGGGACTTGGTTTTGATGCGACAGTCAATAACAAGATCAATGTGACATTTGACTACTATGACCGTAGGACAACAGGTATTATCATGGATGTTCCGGTTCCGGCAGAATTTGGTTTGGATGCTTATAAAGATAATGTAGGTGAGATGTCCAATCGAGGTGTTGAAGTGATTCTGAGCTACAACAACAAATGGGGTGATTGGTCGTTTGGTGCAACCGGAAACTTCTCGTACAACAAAAACGAATTATTGGATTTAGGTTTGAGTCCGGATGCCGGAGGTGTAACGGCTGATCCGAACAATGGCAATAAGGTTCGTAAGATTGGTGAAGCGCTGAACACATATCGTGTTTATAAAGCAGATGGTTTCTTTGAATCGGATGAAGCAGCTCAGGCTTGGATGGATAAATATTCCACACAGGCAGGTTATCCGTTTGGAACTAAAAAGTTCAAGGGAGGTGATCTGATCTATCAGGATGCAAACGGTGATGGTAAAATGACGGCTGATGACCGCGTCCTTGCAGGTTCTTCAGATCCTAAATTTACGTTTGGTTTGAATCTGAATGCAGCTTATAAAGGCTTCGACTTATCCATGTTGTTTACGGGCGCGGCTGGCGTGCATCGTTTGATCAACCAGGAAGTAACAGGCTATTTCGGTGGCGATGACTCACATCCGGCAACTGTATGGTTGGATGCTTGGACACCGGAAAACAAAGATGCAACGATGCCACGTGTGGCTTATGATGTAACATCTCCGAGTCTGTCATCTAATGTCGTGTCTACATTCTGGTTGCAGAATTCCAGCTATTTGCGTATGAAGAACCTGCAATTCGGTTATACACTTCCGAAGAATGTGATCAAATCGGTTGGAATTGAAAACGTACGTTTCTACTACTCTGTAGAAAACCTGTTTACTATCCATAATATGCTTGTCAATGTGGATCCGGAAATCGGAGATGAACGCGGTTCCAGTTTCCCGTTAACTCAGACACATGCTTTTGGTGTGAATGTGACATTCTGATAAGAACGATTGTTTAAGATTAAAATTAAAGAATAAAATATGAAACGTGTATTAGTATATATGCTGGCCGGGATGGCATTGGTCGGGACTTCCTGTTCGGACTTTTTGGATACGATTCCCCATGACGCACTGTCTCCCAGCACAACTTGGCAAACAGAAAAGGATGCTGAAAAGTTTTTGATTGGTTGTTATGACGGTTGGGCTGATGAAACTGGTATTCTGTATTGGGATTGTGCTTCCGATTTCGGTTTCAATTTCCATGTCCATGAAAATTATCGGAATATCGGAAATGGTAGTATGACTGCCAGCAACGCAGTTGCAGATTATTATAAATTTGGAATGATCCGTCGTTGTAACGATTTCTTGACCAATATCCAAAATATTGAATTTGCGGATGCAAAGAAGAAAGACAATATGATTGGTCAGGTGAAAACGATCCGGGCTTATACTTATTTCAATATGAACTGGCAGTATGGTGGTGTACCTATTATCGATTCTTATGAAACAGCTGAAGAAGCACAAGTTCCCCGCAATACGGAAGAAGAGGTGAAAAAGTATATCTACGACGAGTTGGATGCTGCTATCCCGATGTTAGATGATGCTCCTGCCGCAAGTGGTTATATCGCCAAAGGTACGGCTTTGGCTATCAAGATGCGTTCAGCCCTTTATTATGCCGACTACCAGCGTGCGAAAGAGGCTGCAAAAGCTATTATGGATTTAGGACAGTATGAACTGGATCCGAGCTTTGAAAATATATTTATGGTGAGCGGACAGAATTCGAAAGAAATCATAGCTGCTGTGCAACATGATGAAAATCTGTATTCAAATTGGATGATCGCCACGATGTATAACAATTCGGATGCAGGTTGGTCTTCTATGGTTCCATCCAAAAATCTGATTGATGCGTATGAAATGAGTAATGGTTTGACAAAAGAAGAGGCTGGTAGTGGTTACGATCCTGTTCATCCTTTTGCAAATCGTGACCCGCGTATGGCAATGACGGTTCTTTATCCGGGTATGGATTGGGTTAATTATAAGGGAGAAGAAACGATCATTAACACATTGGATAAGGAGGTGAATGGTAAATCGAATCCGGATCATCCGGGTACGGCTAACAACTCTTCGAAGACGGGTTTGACTTGGGCTAAATATTTGGCTCCGATGTCTCAATATGGAGATGTTTGGTCTTCGAATGCGCAGACGATCATTTTCCGGTATGCAGAAGTATTATTGACATATGTGGAAGCTGAGAACGAATTGAACGGCCCGTCTGCTGAAATATACGATATGTTGGATCAGATTCGTACGCGTGTAGGTATGCCGAAAGTAGATCAGAGTAAATATGGTACTAAAGAAACATTGCGTGAATTGATTCGTCGCGAACGTTCTATCGAGTTAGCTGGTGAAGGCCTTCGTCGTGCCGATATTCTTCGTTGGAAAGATGCAAGTGGCAAGATGGTTGCTGAAACGGTATTGAATGCTCCTTTGGAAAGCTTCACCGGAACGATCAATTATGATGAAAAAGATCCGTACAAACGTGCAGTCATAAGTGGTGTTGAATTAGTTGAAAACCGTTCGTTCGCTCCTCATAACCGGTATTTACCGATCAAGCAGGATGCACTTGATAAAAACAAGCAATTGAAACAGAATGACGGTTATTAATAAGAACTGATATATTTATCATGTTTTAAGAGGGATATATTGGATCATTTCCAATATATCCCTTTCCTTTGTACAGAAAAACACTAACATAGCATGAAGCATTATCGAATTTTCTCTTTTATCTTGTTGTTCATTTGTGCTGCGTTCGGACAAAGTTGCAGTATCTCCTTTTCCGGCCGGGAAGTCCTGGACATGAATACCGACTGGGCTTTTTATCGGGGGGATGTGGTGGAAGGGAGCCGGACGGATCTGGATGATTCAGGATGGATACCTGTCGCACTACCCCATATCATGCAACTGGAAATGAAACATTGCGGCGGGAACTCCATTTATGACGGGGTCGGTTGGTATCGCCGTTATTTCAAACTGCCTGCAAAATATAAGGATAAACGGGTCATCGTCTCCTTTGAAGGAGTGATGACGAATTGCGATGTTTATCTGAACGGCCAAAAAGTGACGGAACATCATGGTGGTTATATGGGATTTGTCGCAGATCTTACGGACCGTATCGATTGGAACGGTAACAATGTGCTGGCTGTCAGGGTGTCTGCCGAGCCGGACCCACTGACACCTCCGGGAAAGCCGCAGGACAAAATGGATTTCTATTATTATAGTGGGATTTATCGGGATGTCCGGATGGTGATTACGGACAAAGTATATATCACCGACCCGTTAGAGGAAGATCTTGTTGCCGGTGGAGGTCAGTTTGTGACGTATCCCGAAGTGACAAAAGACAAGGCGAGGGCACATCTTGCGACTCATGTCCGGAATTTGACGGATAAAGATCAGACATTGTCTGTTTTCTCGCAACTGGTCGATTCGGCTGGCCACGTTATTGCTGAGGCTGAAACACCGGTCACCTTGCACAAGCAATCGGACAGAACGGTGGAGCAGGACCTCATTGTCAACCAGCCTGCTTTATGGCATCCTTATACGCCTAATCTCTATACCTTGCGTACGCAATTATTATCGGAAGATAAAGTGCTCGACGAAACCACTCGGAAAATCGGTATTCGTACGATCCGGTACACGGCCGAGGAAGGATTCTTTATCAATGGTGAAAAACTGTATATGCGCGGAGCCAACCGTCACCAGGCTTTTGCCAATGTTGGGGATGCGGCTTCCAACTCAATGCAGGTACGGGATGTGATCGACCTGAAACGGGGTGGTTATAATGCGGTTCGCGCCGCCCATTATCCGAATGATCCGGCTTTCTTGGAGGCATGTGACCGGTATGGGCTGTTAGTAGTGGAGTGTATTCCCGGATGGCAGTTCTATAATCCGGATTCAACCTTTATTAAACGTTTGTATGAAATCGGACGCCAGATGATCCGCCGTGACCGGAATCATCCTTCTGTTGTCCTTTGGGAAACGGCTTTGAACGAATCCCGTTATCCGGTCTCTTTGGCAAAAGAGATTTTCGAACTGTCTCATGCCGAATATCCGGGCGATCAGATGTACACGGCAGGTGATTACTTCGGGCATGCGGAAATGGAGCCCTATTATGATGTCTTTTATAAACAGGTTTCCAAATTCCCGAAAGACGGGGATGTGATGAGTAATTATCCGGAAGATTTTATAGTAGTCAAGCCGTTGTTTACCCGCGAATGGGGAGATGGCGTGGGCGAAAAGCCACGTGTCAGCTTGAAAGAAAGCGAGGAAGAACAAATGCGCCAGTGCCGCAGCCGTATCGAGCAGTTGAATGGTAAAGGCTATTTTGATTGGTGCATGCTGGATGCCAATCCACATATGGGTGGACATTTCGTTTGGAGCTACAATGACTATGCACGGGGCAGCCAGGATGAAACGATGTATAGCGGTGTGGTGGATATCAACCGGTATCCGAAATTCAGCTACTTCATGTTGCAGAGTATGAGGGACAAAGCAGTTTCACAACCCGGATTGTATGAAGGGCCGATGGTCTTTATCGCTTCTTATAATGCTTCGGGAGATTTCGCCTCGTCTACAACAGATATAACGGTTTTTTCCAACTGCGACGAAGTCCGTCTTTATCGTAATGAGAAGTTGATCGGAACTCAGACACGGGAAGAACGGACACCTCTGTTTCGTTCGATTGTCGAGAAAGGCGGCAGTCCGGTGTTCGTCTTTAATGCCGGGGAATATGAAACCGGAACGTTAAAGGCGGAAGCGCTGGTTGACGGAAAGATTGTGGCAACCCACAGTGTGAGCACTCCGGGAAAAGCCGATCGTCTGGTTGTGGACATTAAGACGGATGGCATTGTCCCTGTTGCCGACGGCTCGGATATGATTCCTGTCTACTTTAAGGTCTGTGACAAGAACGGTTCTTTGATCTACAACTCTGGACAGGAAATCCGGATTCAGGTGTCTGGTGAAGGAGTGCTGGTCGGAGATACGATCAGCCGTATCGGTATCAATCCTCAGAAGGTGGAAGGTGGCGTTGGTTTCGCATTTGTCCGCACGACGAAGAAAGCCGGTAAGATTACGGTGAAAGCGACAGCAGAGGGTTTGTTCGCCGGTGAAGCGGAAATCAGCACGAAGCCGTTTGAAGGGAAGTCTCTGCCTGATGGAAAACATGCTTTGTTTACGGGGAAGGAGGAAGACAATGTTGTGGTAAAACCTTCTTCCTGGCAGAAGCGTATCTTGGAGAAACCTCGCCTGAAAATCGCGTCGGTTCAGGTTGGAAGCAGCCAGGACGGGTATCCTGCTTCCAATATAATCGACAATGACGATCATACTTGGTGGATTGCCGGAGAAGACCGGTTGCCACAAGTAGTCACTTTGATGCTGGACCGTCCGACATACGTGGCTGCCAGCCGTATCCTTTTCCAGAAAGACAGTTCTTCCTATAAGCATAAGGTAGAGACTTCTGAGGATGGCGAACGGTGGGAACTCTTGTATGAGCGTGAATGTACGGGCTGGGAATTTAAGCCGATGACGGTTGACCGGGAAGTGAAATATCTCCGCTTGACAATCGAGAATGTTTCCGAAGGGCGTGCCGGCCTGGGGGAAATCTCGCTCTATTAATATATTATATAATGTATAACACGTCTAATCTGAATAGCATGAAAAGAATAGTATATATGTTGGCAGTCCTGTTCTACGGGACAAGCCTTTTGGCACAAGACAAGCCGTTCGACATTGAGCATGCGCCGGCTCCTTTGTTCCGTTGTCCTATCTATGACGGCCCTACCGACCCGACGCTCGAATGGAACGCGGAGCGGCAGGAATGGTGGATGTTCTACACGCAACGCCGTGCCAATGTCCCTAACTTGCAGGAAGTGGCCTGTGTATATGGCAGTAAAGTCGGGATCGCGGCAACCAAGAACAACGGTAAAAACTGGTATTATGTCGGGACAGCGAACCTGCCGGAACCCATGCAAGGACAGAGCACTTTCTGGGCTCCCGATGTGTTCAAGCATAAGGACACTTATTACATGATCGTGACCTTTATCCCCGGTATTCATCCTTTCTGGGGAGGTGATGCCCGGCTTGTCTTTTACAAAAGCAAGGATCTGATGAACTGGGATCTGGTGGAGGAAATAGAAGGTACACATGGTTGTATCGACGCTTCGGCGTTTCAGATGCCGGACGGAACATGGAAGATGTGGTACAAGACTCCCGATTCCAAGACGAATACGGGTGTGAGCAAGGATTTGACGACTTGGAAGGTAACCGGCAAATGTGAGATTGACGATGTCCCGCATGAGGGGCCGATCGTCTTTTATTGGAAAAATAAATACTGGAACATCATCGACGAATGTAATCTGGGATATGTCGGCTTGCACTGTTACGAATCGGACGATGCGACTAACTGGACCTATAATTCGACAATCCTGAACAAACCGGGCCTCCGTCCGGACGATTTCGACCAGGGAAGGCATTGCGATGTCGTTGTGATCGGAGACCGTGCTTTTATTTTCTATTTCACCCATCCGGGACGGACGTATAAAATGGACGGTATGGAAGTGGAAGAAAATACTTGGAACTATCATCGTGCCTCTATCCAGATAGCCGAATTGGAATATGTGGATGGAAAGATTGTTTGCGACCGGGATAAGTATGCAAAGAAAGTCCCGTCACCTATCGAGCGGAAGAAGAAGTAAACGGGAATAAAAAGATGTATAAAATGAAAATAGATCGTTTGTTTGTTGTTTCTTTAGGGGCAATCACCGGATTGGCTTCTTGCTCGTCCGGACAGGAGGAAGAGGCGCAAAGACCGAATATCCTGATCCTGCTTGCGGATGATGCCGGATATGCGGATTTTGGATTTATGGGGGCGACGGATATCCAGACACCTAACATCGACCGCCTGGCAGCCGAAGGGTGTATCTTTACGGATGCCCATGTGGCGGCGACGGTGAGCAGCCCTTCGCGATCCATGATGCTGACGGGCCGCTACGGACAACGCTACGGATATGAATGTAACCTGGATAAGCCGGGAGATGGCCTTCCTGACGATGAAGAATTGCTTCCGGCTTTGTTGAAACGGTATGACTACCGTACGGGCTGTATCGGAAAATGGCATTTGGGCTCCGAACCCTCCCAGCGTCCGAATGCGAAAGGCTTCGATACGTTCTACGGGCTTTTGGCCGGCCATCGCTCTTATTTCTATGATCCTGAAACCAGTGATAAGGATGGCAACCTGCAACAATACCAGTACAACGGGCGGAAACTGTCTTTCGACAGTTACTTCACCGATGAACTGGCTTCTAAGGCACAGCAGTTTGTTACGGAGAGCGAGCAGCCCTTTATGCTGTATATGTCCTTTACCGCTCCCCATTCTCCCAATGAAGCGACGGAAGAGGATTTGGCGCGTTTCGAAGGACAGCCCCGCCAGAAGTATGCGGCTATGATGTATGCGCTGGATCGTGGTGTCGGCAAGATTGTGGACGAACTGAAAGCGGCGGGCAAGTTCGACAATACGATTATATTCTTTTTGAGCGACAATGGCGGTTCCACGACCAACCAGTCCTCCAACCTTCCGCTGAAAGGGTTCAAGGGAAATAAGTTCGAAGGCGGACAACGGGTCCCGTTCTTTGTCGTTTGGGGCGATCGTTTCAAGCGGGACCAACGTTTCACCGGGCTGACTTCTTCGCTGGACATTTTTGCCACAGTGGTGGATGCGTTGGACATTCCGGAAGAAGGATTGCACAAGCCGATCGACGGTGTCTCCCTGTTGCCGTATCTTTCCGGGGAAAAAAGCGGTAATCCGCATGAAGCCTTATTCTGGCGTAAGATGGATACGCGGGCCATCCGTTCCGGTTCGTACAAGTTGATCATTACTCGTGGTGTCGATTCCGTCCTGTATAATATGGATCAGGACGTGGAAGAGATGCACGATCTTTTATCTTCCGAGCCGGAGAAGGCACGGGAACTCATGGAGCAGTTGAGCGAATGGGAGCAGGCCTGTTGCAAAGATCCCCTTTGGATAGAAGAGGGTTGGGCCGAAATCACAAACGGCCTGCATGAACGTTTGATGAAAAACGAGATAAGGACGGCACAGGATCTTTGATAAAAAAGCCTCGGCATAAAGTCGAGGCTTTTTTTATGGATAAATTGTATCTTTGCAGCCATAAAAGAGAAAAAATATGATTTCTGTTGAAGGACTTACAGTTGAGTTTGGCGGGTTTACGCTTTTTGATGATGTTTCGTTTGTGGTAAATAAGAAGGATCGTATCGCACTGGTGGGAAAGAACGGTGCGGGAAAATCGACGATGCTGAAAATATTTGCCGGCTTGCAGTCTCCTACCTCCGGGACGGTCAGCGTACCGAAGGAGACGACGATCGGTTATCTTCCCCAGCAGATGAAGCTGGCGGATACACAGACGGTACGCGAAGAGGCGGAACATGCCTTCGAGCATATCCATGAGATGGAAAAGGAGATAGAACGGCTGAACCAGCAACTGGCCGAGCGGACAGATTATGAAACGGAATCGTATCAGAACCTCATAGACCGTGTCACGCATCTGACGGAACATTTCCAGATGATGGGCGGAAACAATTACCATGCCGAGTTGGAACGGACGTTGATCGGCTTGGGATTTAGCCGTGAGGATTTCGACCGGCCGACCTCCGAGTTCAGCGGGGGATGGCGCATGCGTATCGAGCTTGCCAAGCTCCTGCTCCGCAAGCCGGATGTCCTGCTGCTGGACGAGCCGACCAACCATTTGGATATAGAGTCCATCCAATGGCTTGAAAACTTCATTGCGACACGTGCCAATGCGGTGATCCTTGTTTCACATGACCGGGCGTTTATCGATAATACGACTTTCCGGACGATAGAGATAGAGCTTGGGAAGATTTATGACTATAAGGTAAAATACTCCGAATATGTGGAATTGCGTAAAGAGCGCCGCGAACAACAACTTCGTGCCTTTGAAAACCAGCAGAAGAAATTGGCCGATACGGAAGCTTTCATTGAGCGTTTCCGCTATAAAGCGACCAAGTCCGTGCAGGTGCAATCCCGTATCAAACAATTGGAAAAGGTTGAACGCATAGAGGTGGACGAAGTGGATACGGCTATGTTGAGCCTGAAATTCCCTCCGGCTCCCCGTTCCGGTTCCTATCCGGTGATTGCGGAAGATGTGGCCAAGCGCTATGGCGACCATCTGATTTTCGAGCATGCCACTTTCACTATTAACCGCGGAGACAAAGTCGCTTTTGTCGGCAAGAACGGTGAAGGTAAGTCCACGCTGGTTAAATGCATAATGGGAGAGATCACCGATTTTACAGGAAAGCTTCAGTTGGGGCATAATGTGAAGATCGGCTATTTTGCACAGAACCAGGCACAGTTGCTGGATGAGAATATGACCGTTTTCGATACGGTGGATTACGTGGCACAGGGGGACATCCGTCTGAAGATACGGGACATATTGGGGGCTTTCATGTTCGGTGGAGAAGCGTCGGACAAGAAAGTGAAGGTATTGTCTGGTGGAGAAAAGACCCGTCTGGCCATGATCCGGCTGTTGTTGGAACCGGTGAACCTGTTGATCCTCGACGAACCGACCAACCATTTGGACATGCGTTCGAAAGATGTGCTGAAAGATGCTTTGAAAGAGTTTGACGGTACGGTTATCGTCGTCTCGCACGACCGTGAATTCCTGGATGGACTGGTAGACAAGGTTTATGAATTCGGAAATAAACGGGTGATCGAACATTTGGGAGGTATTTATGATTTCCTGGAACATAAGAAGATGGATAGTTTGTGCGAATTGGAACGTTCCACCCAAACGACAACCTCTATGGAAGGAAACGCTTCGGAGCCGACCCGAAATAAGCTCTCTTATGAAGCCCGCAAGGAACAAAGCAAGGCAATCAAGAAAGTTGAAAAAGCGATAGCCGAATCCGAAAAGAAAATAACGGAACTCGAAAACTCCATTGCTGCTATCGAGGCCAAGCTCGCCACTCCCGAAGGGGCGGCGGATGTTTCCTTATATACCGAATATTCCGAATTGAAGAAGAAACTTTCCGACACGATGGATCTCTGGACGGAACAGACCCTCGAACTGGAAGAACTGAATGCAGCCAATAGTTAGCAGTCGATTCTTGGTAGATACGAATCATAAATGATGATTTGCAGTCCTGCTATTTAAGCATGGATTGCGCGGATTTCCGATCCTGCTAAAATAAGGATACTGTAATTATAACTAATAAACAAATACACAGATATTTACTGCCATTACTACCATTCTTTTACTTTTCGCCCTTAGTCGAAAAGGCTTTTGACAAGTGTCGAAAGGGCTTTTGACCAAGGGCGAAAAGATCTTCGACCAAGGGCAAAAGGTCAATGATTGGGCTGTTTGACAATAGAAGCATGGCTATTGTCACTTAAATAAAACCTTCCTGGACCGACTTACTCTCTCTGTTTTGAAAAAGTAAATATTAACGCTCGGTTTTTAACTCTCTTTAGAAAATCTTCCTACCTTTGCCTACTTAAAACTAAAAAACACAAACTTAATTCTTGCGCTATGTTAACTCAGATTATAAATGGCAAGATCCTTACCCCACAGGGCTGGTTGAAAGACGGTTCTGTTCTGATAAGCGATAACAAGATTTTGGAAGTGACTAACTGCGATCTGGCAGTGGTAGGAGCCACTTTGATAGATGCTAAAGGCATGTATATCGTGCCGGGCGGAGTAGAAATCCATGTTCACGGCGGTGGAGGCCGTGACTTTATGGAAGGTACCGAAGAAGCGTTCCGGGCAGCGGTAGCCGCTCACATGCAGCATGGTACGACCAGTATTTTCCCCACATTGTCATCCTCGACCATCCCGATGATCCGCGAAGCAGCTGCAACGACTGAAAAGTTGATGGCGGAAAAAGACAGTCCTGTCCTGGGGCTTCATCTGGAAGGGCATTACTTCAACATGAAGATGGCCGGCGGGCAGTTACCGGAAAATATCAAGAATCCGGATCCGGAAGAATACATTCCCCTGTTGGAAGAGACACATTGCATCAAACGTTGGGATGCCGCTCCCGAATTGCCGGGTGCCATGCAGTTCGGTAAATACGTCACCTCGAAAGGCGTGTTGGCATCTGTCGGTCATACGCAAGCCGAATACGAGGATATTCAGACTGCCTACGAAGCCGGATATACCCATGCCACGCACTTCTACAACGCGATGCCCGGTTTCCACAAACGTCGTGAATATAAATATGAAGGTACGGTCGAGAGTATTTATCTGATCGACGACATGACGGTCGAGGTGGTTGCCGACGGTATTCATGTGCCTCCGACGATCCTTCGTCTGGTCTATAAGATCAAAGGCGTGGAACGTACTTGTCTGATCACCGATGCGCTGGCTTGCGCCGCAAGTGACAGCCAGACGGCGTTTGACCCGCGTGTGATCATCGAAGACGGTGTTTGCAAGCTGGCCGACCGTTCTGCTCTTGCGGGCAGCATTGCAACTATGGACCGCCTGATCCGTACGATGGTTCAGAAAGCCGAGATCCCGTTGGAAGATGCCGTTCGCATGGCTTCCGAAACTCCGGCACGCATCATGGGTGTTTACGACCGTAAGGGGTCTTTGCAGCGAGGTAAGGATGCGGACATCCAGATTCTGGATAAGGACTTGAATGTCCGTGCTGTCTGGGCGATGGGTAAATTAGTGGAAGGAACGAATAAACTGTTTTGATTTATGCTGACACAAATAATAAATGGCCAGATCCTTACCCCTCAGGGATGGTTGAAGGATGGCTCCGTATTGATTAGCGATGGAAAGATTCTGGAAGTGACGAACAGCGACCTGGCTGTTATCGGCGCCAAGGTGGTGGATGCCAAGGGTATGTATATCATTCCCGGTTTCGTAGCCATGAACGTGCATGGCGGAGGCGGCCATGATTTTAAGGAATGTACGGAAGAAGCCTTCCATAGTGCTATTGCCGCCCATATGAAACACGGTGCGACTACTATTTTTCCCACTTTGTCGTCTTCTCCTAAAGAATCGATCTGCAAGGCAGTCTCCATTTGTGAGAAGCTGATGGCGGAAAAGGACGGTCCCGTATTGGGACTTCATGTGGAAGGACCGTATCTGAATGCCAAGATGGCCGGTAACCTTTATGATGTGAAAAATCCGGATAAGGAAGAATATATGTCTATCCTGGAAAGTACGAACTGTATTAAGCGTTGGGATGCCAGTCCTGAATTGCCGGGTGCGCATGATTTCGCCCGTTATCTCAGGTCGAAAGGTATTCTGGCTGCCATTACGCATACGGAAGCCGAATTCGAGGATATCAAAGAAGCCTATGCGGCAGGTTTTACCCATGCGGCACAGTTCTACAACGCAATGCCCGGTTTCCACAAGCGTCGTGAATATAAATACGAAGGAACGGTGGAAAGTGTTTTCCTGATGGATGATATGACGGTGGAAGTAATTGCCGACGGTAAACATTTGCCTTCTACGATTCTTCGCTTGGTGTATAAGCTGAAAGGTGTGGAACGCACGTGTCTGGTAACCGATGCGTTGTCTTATGCTGCAAGCGATGTGAAACCGGACGAAGGCTCACGTATTATCATTGAAGATGGTGTTTGCAAGTTGGCCGACCATTCTTCGCTTGCCGGAAGTATCGCTACGATGGATGTGCTGGTCCGTACGATGGTTCAAAAAGCCAATATCCCATTGGCCGATGCCGTTCGCATGGCTTCCGAAACTCCGGCACGCCTGATGGGGGTATCCGACCGTACGGGTACGTTGCAGCGCGGAAAAGATGCCGACATCATCATCCTGGACCGTAACTTGACTGTCCGTGCCGTTTGGTCGATGGGAAACCTGGTTCCGGCTGCCAATACGCTGTTTTAAGAAAATTAGAACTGATAAGGAATGAAGAACAGGTTTGTGGATGACGCGGATAAAACGGATTGAATTTATTTTATCCGTTAAGATCCGTCCGATCCGTGTCATCCGCGAACCTGGTTCTTAAATGATACATTTGATTCATCTCTGCCAAAATCCGTAATATCAATATTTCCTATAACCGTATTGATTTTTTTAATGCTCTGTAAAGCTAAGTTCGTTTATTTATTAGTATATTTGTGATTCAAGTTATGATATAATATACTAAATCGAGAATTAAACATGAAAACAGACCTTAGTTCGCAGATTACCCTGACGCGAATACCGCAGCGGTATTATCGTCCGGAGAATGCTTTTGAGCATTCAGTTTTGACCCGTCTGGAAAAGATCCCGACAAACATCTATGAATCGGCCGAAGAAGGTTCGTTTGCCATCGCTAAGGAGATTGCAGACCAGATTCGCAAGAAACAGGAAATCGGTGAAAACTTTGTGATGGCTATTCCCGGAGGCCGTTCTCCGCTGAGCGTATATAAAGAATTGATCCGTATGCATAAGGAAGAACAACTGAGCTTCCGCAACGTGGTTGTCTTTGTTGAATATGAATTCTTCCCGCTTGTCTCTCCTTCTGCCGGCAACGTGGCACAGCTGAAAGAGGCTTTGCTGGACCATATCGATATTGCCCCTGAGAATGTTTATGCTCCCGATGGATGCATGCCGAAAGATGCCATCATCGATTTCTGCCGGATGTACGAAGAAAACATCCAGAAGGCAGGCGGTTTGGATTATATCCTGTTAGGTGTGGGACATGCGAGCAACATTATGTTTAACGGTGTAGGTGCGACGCTGAGTTCGCGTACCCGTCTGGTTCTGTTGGAAGGAACTGCCCGTAAGGAAGCTTCCCGTACGTTCCCGTCACTGGACAATGTGCCTGCGGGAGTCATTACGATGGGGATCGCTACCATGATGAAAGCCCGTAATGTGATCCTGATGGCGTGGGGTGAAGATAAGGCGAAGATCATCGCCAAAACGGTGGAAGGCAAAGTGAGTGACGCTGTTCCCTCTTCTTACCTCCAGAATCATACGAATGCGAAAGTCGTAGTCGATCTGTCTGCCGCGTATGATCTGACACGTATCAGTCATCCTTGGCTGGTTACCAATTGCGAGTGGGATAACAAGCTGATCCGTCGCGCAATCGTTTGGTTGTGCCAGTTGACAGGCAAACCGATCTTGAAACTGACAAACAAGGATTATAGCGAAAACGGCCTGGGTGAGCTGCTCGCCCTGTACGGTTCGGCCTATAATGTGAATATCCGGGTATTCAACGATATCCAGCACACGATTACCGGATGGCCGGGCGGCAAGCCGAATGCCGACGATTCAAACCGTCCCGAACGTGCAACTCCGTATCCGAAGAAAGTGATTATCTTCAGTCCGCATCCGGATGACGATGTAATTTCGATGGGCGGTACATTCCATCGTTTGTGTGAACAGCATCACGATGTACATGTCGCTTACGAAACTTCCGGCAATATTGCCGTAGGGGATGAAGAGGTAATCCGCTATTGCGAATATCTGCGCGACGTTTGTGCCAAATATACGGAAGACGAAACGGTTAAGAAGAAAGCCGAAGAAATCATCCATTTCCTCCGTTATGAAAAGGTGGAAGGTGAAGCTGAAAAACGCGATGTCCTCTTTATGAAAGGCACGATCCGCCGGGAAGAAGCCCGTGCCGGTGCCCGTTACAGCGGGATCAAGAGTGACGATCATATCCACTTCCTCGACTTGCCTTTCTATGAAACAGGGCTGGTGAAGAAGAACGACTTGAGCGAAGCGGATATTGCCATCGTGAAGAAGTTGCTGACGGATGTGAAACCTGATGAGATGTTTGTAGCCGGTGACCTTGCCGATCCACATGGAACTCATCGTGTATGTCTGAATGCCGTTCTGGCAGCTATCGACGAGCTGAAGGATGAAGAATGGCTGAAGAACTGCCGCATCTGGATGTACCGCGGGGCTTGGGCCGAATGGGAAATGGACCATGTGGAAATGGCTGTTCCTATCTCTCCCGAAGAATTGCGGCATAAGAGAAACGCGATCCTGAAACACCAGTCTCAGGCTGAAAGTGCACCGTTCCTTGGAGACGACGAACGTTTGTTCTGGCAGCGTGCCGAAGACCGTAACCGTGCTACTGCCGAACTGTATCATCAGTTAGGCCTTGCATCTTATGAAGCGATGGAAGCATTCGTACAATATGTTCCGGTTCGATAAGTAAACCGGATTGTCATAAAAAGAGAGGGCGGCCCGATCATCGGGGCGCCCCTCCTTGGTGTACAAGGCTC